>Ga0209159_1000016_pt1 | contig 151173 bp, 154 predicted proteins | sample GraSoiAngelo_144_FD_185901 | JGI IMG/M metagenome (GOLD analysis project Ga0209159, IMG submission 185901) | Grasslands soil microbial communities from the Angelo Coastal Reserve, California, USA - 14_1009_02_40cm (SPAdes) (version 2) | ecosystem: Environmental > Terrestrial > Soil >...
GGCACCTCGATGTCGGCTTGTCACATCCTGGGGCTGGAGAAGGTCCCAAGGGTCCGGCTGTTCGCCGGTTAAAGTGGCACATGAGCTGGGTTCAGAACGTCGTGAGACAGTTCGGTCTGTATCCGGTGTGGGCGTTGGAGTGTTGAGGGGCGTCGTCCGTAGTACGAGAGGACCCGGACGAAGCGACCTCTCGTGTCCCGGCTGTGCCGCCAGGCGCAACGCCGGTTAGCGATGTCGCGCGGGGATAACCGCTGAATGCATCTAAGTGGGAAACCCTCCCCAAGATGAACACTCCCGAGCCGCAAGGCTCCTCAAGGGCCCTGGGAGACTACCAGGTTGATAGGCGGCAGGTGCACGGCGCGTGAGCGCTTCAGCCGAGCCGTACTAATTGCCCGTGAGGCTTGATCTCTTCTCGTGGCCTCGAGGTGACGCCTCGACATCACGACACACGCTCGTCATCCGTCGTCCGTTGTCCGTTATCCGTAACTGCGGATGACGGATGACGGACAACGGAAAACGTCTCTGCTGGCGACTAGCGCGACAGGGCCACACCCGTTCCCATCCCGAACACGGTCGTTAAGCCTGTCAGCGCCGATGGTACTGCGATCGCGAGGTCGTGGGAGAGTAGGCCGTTGCCAGCGTTCCCCTCCCCCACATACAAAGCCCGCCCGGGTTTCCCCGAGCGGGCTTCGTACGTTTGGGCGCCAAGCGCTAGGGGTTCGTGCAACCCACCGTCTGGATCGGGCCCGTGCCCTCGATCTTGCGGCCGGCGACCGTCCGGCCGGTCATCGTCAGCTGCGTGTCGCCGCAGCCGATCCGGGCCGCCTGCGTCGAGAAGTGGACCACCATGTCGGGACGGCCGTCTCCGTTCACGTCGATGTAGGACTCGTGTACCGCGGACGCCCCACCAGGCCCGAACGCCATGCTCGCCTCGTCCATCTGCGACGCGTCGAAGTCGGCGCTGCTCAGCACGGCGACCGGCGTCACGCCCTGGCTCCGCGGATTGATGGGGCTCGGGTCGCTGCCCGGCTTGACGTCCAGGGCCACGTGGATCGTGGGCGGCGCGCCCGTGCCGAAGGCGAGGTTGTCCACGCCCACGACGTTGTTGCCGGGCACGGTGATCTTGAGGCGCGTAATGGGCTCGTCGGCCTTGACGCCCCAGAAGGAGCCCAGGGACGTGCAGGGCGCCGTCGTGGATCCGATCACGCCCTTCGCCCCGGAGACCTCGATCGTGCAGGTGCCATTACGGAAATACGTGACCAGGTCGGCACCGACGGCCGCGATGTTGCCGCCGGGAAACGTGATGACGAAGGCGTCGCCGAAGAAGTTCTCGACGAGGACCATCGAAGGCGCGCCAAACGCGCCCTTCCCCAACAGCGCGAGCTCGCACGTCGTGACACAAGCATCGTGCGCCGGGCTGCTAGTGAACTGCACGCCGGCCCGGATCGCGCCGGCCGGGAAGCAGGGGTTGCTGCTGGTCCCCTCTAGCGGGCCAGGGCAACCCATGACCCCGCCCGTCGGAACCTTCCCCTGCTCGAAGTCTTCCACCGCCAGGTTCGGGGCCGACGCCTGAAACGCCGCGCGATCCGTGAAAAAGGTCAGCGTGGCGGCGCCCACCGACCGGGCGTGCGGTGCCGGGCGGGCGGCCATGATCAGGCCCACCAGTGACACCACGGCGGCGAAGCGAGTTGCGGACGACATGAGGCCCCCTGCGTTGGAGGACAGGTTACACTGGGCCGCAGGGGCGCTTCGGCGGCCAGCCGGGTGACGTGTGACTTAGCTCACGCTCCCCGGCATGCCTACACAATTGCCTCCCGCCGCCGCAGGGGCGGTGACGTACCTCCCACGGTTGCAGCAACCATCGGATCGGCTTGGAGTTAGCTTTGGCGGCATGACCCGGTGCGGCAACGTGGTGCTGGCGGGACCCCCCAACGTGGGCAAGTCCACGCTCCTGAACGCCCTCGTGGGCGAGCATCTCGCGATCGTGTCGCCCAAGCCGCAGTCCACCCGGCTGCCCGTCGTCGGCCTCCTCACGCGCGCCGACGCGCAGTTCATCTTCACCGACTCGCCCGGGCTGCTGGAGCCGGAGTACCGGCTGCACGAAGCGATGCGCGCCGCCGCGCTCCGCGCCATCGCCGACGCCGAGGTGATCGCGTACCTGCATCCGCTGTCCGAGTACCCGGCGCCGGCCTTGCAAGGCGTGGCTCGACTCGACCGGCCACCACGGGCGCCGGTCGTGACCGTGTACACGAAAGCCGACTTGGTTCCACTGTCCGACCGTCCGACGGTCCGACCGTCCGACGGGATCGTGGTTGCGGCGGGGCGGGGCGAAGGCCTCGACGCCTTACTCGACGCGCTGCGCGCACGCCTGCCCGACGGCCCCTTCCACTACGGCCCCGACGACCTGGCCACGCAGCCCTCCCGCTTCTTCGCCGCCGAGTTCGTCCGCGAGGCGGCGTTCGAACTGCTCCACGAAGAGCTGCCCTACAGCGTGGCGGTGGAGATTGACGAGTTCCGGGAGGGCGCGGCGCCGGTGTATATTCGGGCCGTGGTCTACGTCGAGCGCGACAGCCAGAAGGGCATCGTGATCGGAGCGGGGGGCCGCACGATCAAAACGCTCGGCCAGGCCGCGCGCGGCAAGATCGAAGCGCTGCTGGGCGAGCCCGTGTTCCTCGAGTTGCGCGTCAAGGTGCTCCCCAAGTGGCGCCGCCACGCGCCGTCGCTCAAACGTCTGGGATACGCCGGATGAGCCTCGCGCCTGACCTCCTCGAGATTCTCGTCTGCCCGAAGTGCAAGGGACCGCTGGAACACCGCACGGCACCCGAGGAAGTGCTCGTGTGCCACGCCTGCCGCCTCATCTACGCCGTCGAAGACGATATCCCGATCATGTTGATCGATGAGGCGAAACATTTCTAAACGTGGCCAGTCGGCTAGCCGGTTAGGCGGACAGGAGTTGTCGTTCGCGCTGTTGCTGCTAGCCGCCTATCCGGCTAACCGCCTACCCGCCCAGGATCTCGCCAACAACTCGGGCGCCTTGTTCCTCGTGCTGCCGGTCGGCGCGCAGGCCGTGGGCATGGGACAGACGGCCGCGACGCTCGAGGGGAGGGGCGAGGCCGCGTTCTGGAATCCCGCGGGGCTCGCGACGCTGGAGCAGAGCGAGGTCGCCTTCAACACGGCCAGCCTCGCCGCGGGCGCCACCCACGCGCTCACCGCCTACTTTCCGTCGCACGGCCTCGGCGTGCTGGGCGGCTCCGTGTACCTGGTGGACTACGGCGACCTGGACCGCACCGACTCGGCGAGCAACACGGTGGGCCGCATCTCGCCCCGCAACTTCGAGTTCCTCGCGTCGTACGCGACGGAGCTCGCCGGGTCGTTCACGTTCGGCGTCAACTACAAGCTCGTGGAGTTCGTGGTCGACTGCAGCGGCGACTGCACCGGCGTACCGTCGAGCCGCGGTGTGACGCACGCGATCGACGTCGGCGGCCAGGTGGCCGTCGGGCCCACGGGCGCGCTGCGCGTGGGCGTGGCCGTGCGGAACGTGGGGTTCCGGTTACAGGTGAATAACCGCGATCAGGCGGACGCGCTTCCCGCCCGTCTCGTGGTGGGCGCGCTGTATCGCGTCGCGCTCCCCGGGACGGCGGGGCTCGCGGGCAACGACCAACTCGATCTGCGGCTCGCCGCGGACGTGGACGGCCCCTGGGGCAGCTACGGCGACTCCCAGATGCGGGTCGGCGTCGATGTCGGCTACCAGCGTCTCGTGCGGCTGCGCGGCGGATACGCCTTCGTGCATGACGGGCTCAGCGGCCCGAGCATCGGGATGGGCGTCTCGAGCGGCGCGATCGGCGTCGATCTGGCGCGCACCTTCCTCACGGGCTCCGACCTCGTCGCGCAGAATCCGACGTTCTTTTCGTTCCGCGTGGTGTTCTGAGCGCTCGCCCCGTCGTGTTCGTGCTGGTCGGGCTCGCCGGCCCGCCGGGCGCGGCCGGGGGGATGGCGCAGGCGGCGGATTCGACGCCGCCGCCGCTCCCCACGGCGCGCGGCCGATTCTGGGTGCGGCCCCTGCTCTCGCTCGCGGTCCCCGGCGCGGGTCAGCTGGCGGCGCACCAGGATCGCGGCGCGGTCTACCTCGCCGTCGAGCTCTACACGCTCGCGCGCGTGCTCCAGCTCAACCACGACGGCAACACCGCGGGCGGCCGGTTCCGGGACCTGGCGTTCGACGTGGCGCGGCGCGGCTTCACCGCGGTGCGGCGCGACACCGTGTTCGAGTACTACGAGATGATGGAGCGTTTCACGGAGAGCGGGGAATTCGACCGCGACCCGGGGCCCGCGCTCGCGCCGGAGAGCGACCCGACGACCTTCAACGGCTCCGTGTGGCTGCTCGCGCGACGCACCTTCTGGGCGGATCCCAACACGCCGCCCGATCCCAGCTCGCCCGAGTACGCGGCCGCGCTGCAGTTCTACGAGCAACACGCGGTCGGGCCGGGGTTCCGCTGGTCGTGGCGCAACGCGGCCGCCCAGCAGCAGGTGTTCCGCCAGACGATCGCCCAGAGCGATCACGCCTTCCGCAGCGCGCAGAGCCATCTCGGCGTGCTGCTGGCGAACCACGTGGCGAGCGCCGTGGACGCCCTGATCTCGAGCCGGCTCTCCACGCTGGCCGGGCGCACCGCCGCGCTGCATACGGTGATCGGCCCGACCACGGTCGTGCGACTGTCCGTCGCGTTCTGACGTCGCTGTTTGTTTGACACCCGCGGGCAGCAGACCTAAGTTTAAGCGCGGTCGACCCTTACGCGAGGAGCCAGGTGCGCGGCACGCGCCCGACGATTCTGTTTTTCTCGCCGGCTGGCCGCAAGGTGCCCGATTTCCTGGCGCGCTGGGTGGAAGGGCGGGGCCTCACGGTCCAGCCCGTGCCCGAGCCGGCCGACGTGGAGCGGCGCGTGCTGCGTTCGCTCCCGGCCCTCGTTGTGGTCGATGCCGACGGCGGCCCGCTGGGGCTCGAGCTGTGCGCGCGCCTCAAGGCCGATTCGTACTCGGCGATCGTCCCCCTGGCCGTGTTGACGAGCCGCCACACGACGGATCGGGTGCAGGAGTGGTTCACGGCGGGCGCCGACGAAGTGATCACGCCGTTGTTCGAGCCCGCGGAGCAGGCGAGCCGGCTGGACGTGCTGTTGGCGCGCACGGCGCGCGACGTGGCCGTGAACCCGTCCACGCGGCTGCCGGGCACCACGGAGATCGAGCGCGCGATCCGGCGGCGCATGGAGAACGGCGAGCTGTTCGCGGTGTGCTACGCCGATCTCGACCACTTCAAGGAGTACAACGATCGCTACAGCTACAACGACGGCGATCGGGTCATTTACATCCTGTCGCGCATCCTCCACGACGTGGTCAAGGGGATGCTCGGCCCGCGGGGGTTCATCGGTCATATCGGCGGTGATGACTTCATCTTCATTATTCCCGTGGACGCGATTCCCGATGTGTGCGGCGAGATCCTGGAGGTGTTCGACACGCTGATCCCGTACCAGTACAACGAGCAGGACCGCCGCGCAGGGTATTACTTCGGCAAGGATCGGCGCGGGCAGCTGCATCGCGTCCCGCTGATGACCCTGTCCATCGGGATCGTGACCAACCAGCATCGGCGGTTCGCGCACCCCGCCCAGGTGAGCGAGCTCGCCACGGAGATGAAGTCGTACGCGAAGACGCAGCCGGGATCCGTGTTCGTCGTCGACCGGCGCCACGACCCGGAGCTGGACGAGAAAGCGGACGCGCGGTAGCCGGAGCGGAGCGTGAACGTCACCTGTCCGTCGTGTGAGACCGTGTATCGCGTGGACCCTGGCAAGATCCCCCCGGGGGGCCTGCGCGCGCGCTGCGCCGTCTGCAGCAACGTGTTCCCGGTGAACGTTCCGGCCGGGGCGGCGGTGCTCCCACGCGGCGCCGACACGGCGCCGCCCGTCGCGGCGGCCCAGCGGGCGCCCGCCGCTCCGGGAGGCGTCGTGTCGGCGCCGCCGCGGATGCCGCCCCTGCGTTCCCCTGCGGCCGCGCCGCCCGCCCCGACTCCCGCGCCCGCCCCGCCGCGGCCACCGGCGATGCCGCGCTTCTCGGGGCCGGTCGTGTCGCCTCCCGCGGCGCCTCCCCCCGGGCCGTCCCGCACCCCGCCCCCCCCTCCGGGCCGACCCGTCGCGGCTCCGGCATCGCCACCTGCAACGCAGCCTCGCCCGGCGACCGCACCGCCGCCGGGTCGGCCGTCTGCGCCCACGATGCGGCCCGCTGCTGCGCCGGCCGCGGCACCCGCCGGCGGCCCGGCGCCCGGCCAGCGCATGACCGGCCCCCTCCGGCCGGTGAACCCGTTCCTGGTGCAGGACCCGAAGCAGAAGGCGCGCCGTCTCGCGCGCGCCCTCGTCTCGGACCTCGTGGTGTACCATCCGGAGAAGCGCCAGCAGGGACTGCGTGACGGCACGCTGGGCCAGCTCTTCAAGGACGAGATCGAGAAGAGCTGGCAGGAGTATGTGGAGCAGGTTGGCGCCGACCTAGCCAAGACCACGCCGTTCTGGACCGAGGCCCTCAACGAAATCCTCGCCGGCGGCAACAAGCTCTTTTGAGGCTGGTGCGGGGCGTGCTAACCCGTTATTTTTCCTAGCAGTTAGAGCCGCCCTCCGGGAGCTCCGGTGGCGGCTCATTTCGCGAGAGCCAGCGTGGCCCTATCCGATCGCTTCACAGAGTTCGACCGTCGTCTTACCGAGCTGCGGAGCTTCCTTTGACGTAGAAGGGAAGACCAAGCGGCTGGGCGAGCTGGAGCACGCCATGGCGGAAGGCAGTGTCTGGGCCGACCCGGAGAAGTCGCGGCAAGCGGTGCAAGAGATCAAGGAGCTGAAGCGCTGGGTCGACCCGTACCACGCGGTGCGGAAGCGGATCGACGACGCGCGCGCGCTGCTCGAGCTCTCAGGGGGCGAGTCGGACGAGGAGCACGCGCGCCTCGTCGCCGAGATGCTCAAAGGCAGGTCCCTCGAGCAGGAAGCCGATGGTATCGCCGCCCAGCTCGAGGCGCTCGAGCTGCAGAACATGCTGCGGGGCCCCGACGACACCCGCGACGCGCTACTCACCATCCACTCGGGCGCGGGCGGCACGGAATCCCAGGACTGGGCCGAAATGCTGATGCGGATGTATACGCGCTGGGCGGAGCGCCACGGCTTCAAGGTCGAGGTGCTCGACCTGCTTCAAGGTGAGGAAGCCGGGATCAAGTCGGCGGAGATCCAGATCAGCGGGCAATACGCGTATGGGCTGCTGAAGGCGGAGAAGGGCGTCCACCGCCTGGTGCGCATTTCCCCGTTCGACGCGCAGTCCCGCCGCCATACCTCCTTCGCATCGGTGTTCGTCTATCCGGTGGTGGACGAGGACATCGAGATCGACATCAACGACGACGACCTGCGGATCGACGTGTACCGTGCCTCGGGGAAGGGCGGGCAGCACGTCAACAAGACGTCTTCGGCGGTACGGATCACGCACCTCCCGACCAACATCGTGGTGCAGTGCCAAAACGAGCGCAGCCAATTCAAGAACAAGGCGACCGCGCTCAAGATGCTAAAGGCGCGGCTGTATGAGCGCGCCGTTGCGGAGCGCGACGCGAAGAAGGCGGAAGTGGACAAGCAAAAGGGCGACATCGCCTTCGGGAGTCAGATTCGCTCGTACGTGTTCCAGCCCTACACCATGGTGAACGACCACCGCACCGAGCTGAAGGTCGCGGACGTCCAGAAGGTGATGGACGGCGACATCGATCCCTTCATCGAGGCGTACCTCAAGCGCTTCGGGAGCAAGGCGGCGTGACGAGCTTCGTCGAGGCGGCGCGGCGCGAGAAGCTCACGGAGCTCGTGAAGCGGGGCGTAGCGCCGTTCGCCTATCGCTTCGATCGCACCAGGACCGCCCGAGCGGCGCTCGAGGGATTCCGCGAGGGGGACGCGGCGCTGCACCGGCTCGCCGGGCGGCTCGTGGCGCTGCGCCCCCACGGCAAGACGACGTTCGCGCACCTCGCCGATCAGTCGGGCAGGATCCAGCTCTACTTCAAGCAGGACGAGCTCGGTGCCGACGCGTACGAGCTGCTCGGCCTGCTTGACCTCGGCGACCTGGTCGGCGTCGAGGGTCCGCTGTTCAAGACGAAGACGGGCGAGATCTCCGTCCGCGTGGAGCGGTTGACGTTGCTGACGAAGTCGCTCCGCCCGCTGCCGCTCGGCAAGGAGGACGCGAGCGGCGTGCGCCACGGCGAGCTGTCGGACCCCGAGCTCCGGGCCCGCCAGCGTTACGCCGACCTCGTCGTGCATCCGGAAGTGCGTGAGCTGTTCCGGTTGCGCGCGCGGGTGGTGAGCTACGTCCGGGCGTTCCTGGATGCCCGCGGCTACCTCGAGGTCGAGACCCCCGTGCTGCAGCCGCTGTACGGCGGCGCCACGGCACACCCGTTCAAGACGCATTACGAGGCGCTCGACGCCGACTTCTACCTCCGGATCGCCGACGAGCTGTACTTGAAGCGGTGCATCGTGGGCGGGCTCGAGAAGGTGTACGAGATCGCGCACGACTTCCGGAACGAGGGCATGTCGCGGTTTCACAATCCCGAGTTCACGATGGCCGAGTGGTACGAAGCGTACGCCGATTACGAGGTGATGCTCCAGCTCACGGAAGAGATGCTCGCCGGCATGGTGCGGGAGCTGTTCGGCGCGACGACGCTCGAGCGCCACGGTGCAACGCTCGCGTTCGAACGGCCGTTCGCGCGCCGGGATTTCGCCACGCTCGTGCGGGAAACGGCGGGCGTGGACCTGGGCCGCGCGAGCGAGGGCGAGCTGCGCGCGGCGCTCAAGCGCAAGGACGTCCCCGAGGCCGATCAGCTCGCCGGCGCGAAGCTCGTGGACGAGGTGTTCAAGAACTATGTCGAGCCGACGCTGGTGCAACCGACGTTCGTGCTCGACTATCCCGTGGCGCTCTCGCCGCTCGCGAAGCTCAAGCGGGGAGACCCCACGCGTGTCGAGCGCTGGGAGCTCTTCATCCAGAAGCGCGAGATCGCGAACGCGTTCAGCGAGCTGAACGACCCGGAGGAGCAGCGGCGCCGCTTCGAGCAGCAGGCGCGGCTGCGTGCCGCCGGGGACCAGGAGGCCCAGCTGCTCGACGAGGATTTCCTGCGGGCCCTCGAGTACGGCATGCCGCCCACGGGCGGGGTGGGGATGGGGATCGACCGGCTGCTCATGATCCTGGCCGACCAGACGAACATCCGCGACGTCATCCTCTTTCCGATGCTGCGGCCCGAATGAACCGCCGGCGCGTCCTCTTCGGCGTTCTCATCGCGTTCGGCCTCGCCCTGCAGGCGCTGGCAGCGCTGGGTGTCGTGCGCGCGGGAACGCTCACGTACGCCGGGGCCGCGGTGACGCTGCTGCTCGTGGTCGGGATCATCGTCGACCTCGTCCGCCTCGACCGGCTGGAGCTCCTGATCACCCTCCGCTACCTGCGCAGCCGCCGCGCGTCGCGGCTGCTGTCGCTCATCACGGTGATCGCGGTGGGGGGGGTCACGGTGGGCGTGATGGCCCTCGTCGTCGTGCTGGGCGTGATGAACGGCCTGCAGGCGGATCTGCGCGACAAGATCCTCGTCGCCAATCCGCATGTGCGCGTCCTCACGTACGGCGAGGGCCTGCGGCTCGACGACTGGCGGAAGGTCCTGGGCGAGGTGCGCGGCACGCCCGGGGTCGAAGCCGCGGCGCCGTTCGTGCTGACCCAGGGGCTCATCTCCGCCGGCCACGACTACGCGGAAGGGGTCATCGTGTACGGCGTCGAGCCCGATACCGGGCACCACGCCGTGACGAGCTTCGCGCGCCACTTTACGAAGGGCGACCTCCGCTTCCAGGTCACCCGCCCCGACGTCGAGGGTGGGATCGCCCTCGGTACTCGGCTCGCCAACAAGCTGTCGGCCTTCCCGGGCGACCCGGGCGAGATTGTGACGCTGGTCGCGCCCGCCGGCGCGCGCTTCAACCCGAGCCTCGGCGCCTACGTGCCGCAGTTCCACCGCTACGAGGTCACCGGGATCTTCGACACCGGGATGTTCGAGTACGACAACAGCTACGTGGCGCTCGACCGCCGTGCCGCCCAGCGGTTTGCCGGGCTCGACACGGCGGTGACCGGCGTCGAGCTCCGGCTGCGCGACCCGTGGGAGGCCCGGAGCTTCGCCGGACAGCTCGAGGCCCGGCTGGGCTACCCCTATCGCGCACTCGACTGGCAGTCTCAGAACGCGTCGCTCTTCTCGGCCCTGAAGCTCGAGAAACTCGCGATGGCGCTCGTGGTGTTCCTGATTTGCGTCGTCGCCGCGTTCAACGTGGTCGGCACGCTCACCATGGTGGTGCGCGACAAGACGCGGGAGATCGGCATCCTGCTCGCGATGGGGCTCAAACAGGCGGCGATCCGCCGCATCTTCCTCGCGCAAGGGATCCTGATCGGACTCACCGGCACCGCGCTCGGCGTGGTGCTCGGGCTCGTGCTCGGCGGCATGGTGAATCGTGGACACTGGATTCCGATCGATCCGTCGATCTACTTCGTCGACCACCTCCCGGTGCACACGCAGCCGCTCGACGTGCTGGTCGTCGTCGCGGCGAGCCTCGTGGTGGCGACGCTGGCGCCGCTCTATCCCTCGCTCCAGGCAGCGCGGCTCGATCCCGTGACGGCGATCCGCTACGAATGAGCGCGTTGCTCGAGGCCCGGGGGCTCCGTAAGGTGTTCGCCGGCGGCGACGGCCAGCCTCTCGAAGTGTTGCGGGGCGTGGAGCTGGAGGTGCACCGCGGCGAGTTCGTCGCGATCGTGGGCGCGTCCGGCGCCGGGAAGAGCACGCTGTTGCACCTGCTGGGCGCGCTGGACCGGCCCACGGTGGGGGACGTGTGGCTCGACGGTTCGCGCTACGCCGACCTCGATGGGACCGCCCTGGCCGACCTCCGGAACCGTAAGTTGGGGTTTGTCTTTCAGTTCCATCATCTCTTGCGGGAATTCTCCGCGCTTGAGAATGTCATGATGCCCCTCCTGATCGGCGGCATGGCGGCGCTGCGGGCCCGCTCGCGGGCGGAGGAAGTGCTCTCCCTCGTGGGACTCGCCGGGCGCATGACGCATCGGCCGAGCGAGCTGTCGGGGGGCGAGCAGCAGCGCTGCGCGGTGGCGCGGGCCCTGGTACACGACCCGGGCCTCGTGCTCGCGGACGAACCCTCGGGCAACCTGGACCACGCCAACGCGGACCGGCTGCACGACGTGTTCTTCCGACTGGCGCGGGAGTACGAGACGGCGGTCGTCGTGGTCACGCACAACCGCCAGCTCGCCGGCCGGGCGGACCGGATCCTGATGCTCGAGGACGGCCGCGCGACGGCCGTCGGCTCGGTGGACGCGATACCCTGATGCTGTGTGATAACTGCAAGGAACGCGAGGCGGTCATCAATCTGACCCAGGTGGAGCACGACTCGAAGGTCACGCTCCATCTGTGCGAGCAGTGCGCCCAGCAGAAGGGGGTCGAGACGGCCGTGACCGTGTCGAAGTCGCCCGTCGGCGCCTTCGTGACGGCGCTGGGCAAGGGAGCGGGGGCCGTCGTGCCGAGCGCGACCGACGGCCTGCGCTGCGCCGCGTGCGGCGCGACGCTCAAGGATTTCCGCGAATCGGGCCGGCTGGGCTGCGCCCAATGCTACCAGGCGTTCGAGGGCCACCTGCGCGATCTGCTGCGCCGCCTGCACGGGTCGAGCCAGCACGTCGGCGAGCGGTACGCGGCGCCCGGCGAGTCCGGCGCCGCCGACCCGCGGCTGCAGCTGCTCGACCTGAAGGAGCAGCTGCGGCGCGCCGTGGAAAGCGAGAACTTCGAGCTCGCGGCCGAGCTGCGCGACCGCATCCGGGTGCTCGAGTGATCGACCTGTCGCTGCTGCCCGACGGCGGGATCGCCTGGCTCGACGCCTCCGGGCCGAAGGCGAGCATCGTGCTCTCGACCCGCATCCGACTCGCCCGCAACCTGCAAGGCTACGTGTTCGGCCAGCGGGCGCGCGACGCGGACCGGACCGCCGTGCTCACCCGGGTGGAGGAGGCGGGGGCGACGAGCGACCGCCTCCAGGGCGCGGTCACGTTCCGCCTCGACCAGCTGGAGCGCGGCGAGCGCCAACTGCTCCACGAGCGGCACCTCGTCTCCAAGGAGCTGGCCGGGCTCGACCGCGAGGCGCGTCCCCGACCCGGCGCGGCGCTCCTGATCCAGAGCGCCCTGGGGGTGATGGTCAATGAAGAAGACCACTTGCGATTACACGGAATGCGTTCGGGATTCGCCCTCGAGGACGCCTACGCCGACCTGGAGGCGTTGGACGCGGACCTGGGGCGATTGCTTCCCTTCGCGTTTCACCCGGAATTTGGCTATCTTACCTCCTGCCCGACCAACGCGGGAACCGGGCTCCGGGCGAGCGTGCTTATCCACTTGCCCGGCCTCGTCTTGACGAAGGAGATCGGGAAGGTCCTTCAAGGGCTGGCTCAGGTCGGGCTCACCTTCCGGGGTTTGTACGGGGAGGGGAGCGAGGTCGTCGGCAACTTCTTTCAGCTCTCGAATCAGACGACCCTGGGCAAGGCCGAGGACGAGCTGCTTGATCATCTCGGGAAGATCGTGCGGCAGGTGATTGAGTACGAGGAGCAAGCGCGCGAGGTGCTGGTGCGGGACGCGCCGACGATCATCGCGGACAAGGTGTGGCGGGCCTACGGGCTGCTTAAGTACGCGCGCAGCCTGACGTTCGAAGAGACGATGAACTTATTGAGCGGTGTGCGGCTGGGCGTGGGGTTGAATCTGATCCCGGGCTTGAGTGTATATACGCTCAACAAGCTCTTGATCTTCACTCAGCCCGCGCACCTGGCGGCGCTCGAGGGTCGCCAGACGGGTGACCCGGAGTTGCCCACGGTGCGCGCGACGTATGTGCGGCGGGTGCTCGAGACCGAGCTGGCGTGAGGCAGGGGGGGAGATGAACGGCTACAACTTCACGGATCGGGTGCGCAAGGTCTTGCAGATGGCGCGGGAGGAAGCCGCCCGCCTGCATCACGAGTACGTCGGGACCGAGCACATCCTGCTGGGCCTGATCCGCGAAGGCGAGGGCGTCGCCGCCGCGGTCCTCACCAACCTCAACGTCGACCTCGAGGAAATCCAGCAGAAGATCGAGGAGACGGTGAAGAAGGGGAAGGCGGCGGCCGCCGCGGGACCCGACCTGCCGTACACCTCACGGGCCAAGAAAGTGCTCGAGCTCGCGATGAGCGAGGCGCGGGAGCTGAATCACTCTTACGTGGGGACCGAGCACCTGCTGCTCGGGTTGTTGCGCGAGGAGAAGGGCATCGCCGCGCAGGTGCTCACCGACGCCGGCGTGAACCTGGAGCAGGCGCGGGCCGAGACGCTGCGGCTCCTGGGCAGCGAAATGCCGTCCGGGCCGGCGCCGTCGGGCGCGGGCACGCAGCCGGCGAGCCCCAAGAGCGAGAAGAAGTCGAAGACCCCGGCGCTCGATCACTTCTGCCGCGACCTGACGCAGCTCGCGGCCGAGGGGGCGCTCGATCCCACGATCGGCCGCCAGAAGGAAATCGAGCGCGTGATGGAGATCCTGTCGCGCCGCAAGAAGAACAACCCGGTGCTGATCGGTGAGCCCGGTGTGGGGAAGACGGCGATCGTGGAGGGCTTGGCCCAGCTGATCGCCAGCGGTCAGTGCCCGGATGTGCTCAAGGACCACCGGGTGCTGTCGCTCGACATGGCGGCGGTGATCGCCGGGACGAAGTACCGCGGGCAATTCGAGGAGCGGCTCAAGGCGATCATCAACGAGATCGCGCAGAACCGGAGCATCATCCTGTTTATCGACGAGCTGCACACGCTGGTGGGCGCCGGGGCGGCCGAGGGGGCGGTCGACGCCTCCAACATGCTGAAGCCGGCGCTGGCGCGCGGGGAGCTGCAGTGCGTCGGCGCGTCGACCCTGAACGAGTACCGCAAGTACATCGAGAAGGACGGCGCGCTCGAGCGGCGCTTCCAAACGGTGATCGTCGACCCGCCGACGGTCGAGGAGACGATCGCCATCCTCAAGGGCCTGCGGAAGCGCTACGAGGAGCACCACCGGGTGATCATCCCGGACGACACGCTCGACGCGGCGGCGAAGCTGTCGGAGCGCTACATCACCGACCGCTTCCTGCCCGACAAGGCGATCGACGTGATCGACGAGGCGGGAGCGCGGGCCCGGCTGGCGACGCAGGTGCCGCCGCCCGAGGTGGCGGCGCTCAAGGAGAAGCTCGAGCGCATCAACGGCGACAAGGAGAACGCCGTCCGGGACCAGAATTTCGAGAAGGCGGCGAGCCTGCGCGACCAGGAGCGGGAGCTGCAGGCGGAGATTCGCCGCAAGCAGGAGGCCTGGGAGAAGGAGCGCGCGACCCACCGGCCCACGATCAACGAGGAAGGCGTGGCCTTCATCGTCTCGCGCTGGACGGGCATCCCCGTGACGCGGCTGCAGGAGGCGGAGACGGCGCGGCTGCTCCGGATGGAAGACGAGATGCACCAGACGGTCGTCGGCCAGGACGAGGCGATCGCGGTGATCTCGCGCGCCATCCGGCGGAGCCGGGCCGGGCTCAAGGACCCCAAGCGGCCGATCGGCTCGTTCATCTTCTCCGGCCCGACGGGCGTCGGGAAGACCGAGCTGGCGCGGGCGCTGGCCCGCTTCCTGTTCGCCGACACCAACGCGCTGATCCGCGTCGACATGTCGGAGTACATGGAGAAGTTCTCCGTGAGCCGGCTGATCGGGGCGCCTCCGGGCTACGTCGGCTACGAGGACTCGGGCACGCTCACCAAGGCGGTGCGGCGCAAGCCGTACTCGGTGGTGCTGCTCGATGAGATCGAGAAGGCGCACCCCGACGTGTTCAACATCCTGCTGCAGGTGCTCGACGAGGGTCACCTCACCGACAACTACGGCCGCGTGATCGACTTCAAGAACACCGTGGTCATCATGACGTCGAACGTCGGCGCCCGCGACATGGTGAAGGGCAAGGCGCTCGGGTTCGCGCAGTCGGACGCGCGGGCCACCTTCGAGAAGCTGGCCGAGAAGGTCAAGGAGGAGATCAACAAGACCTTCAACCCCGAGTTCCTGAACCGGCTGGACGACGCGATCGTGTTCCACCCGCTCACCCGCGAGCACATCGCCCAGATCGTGGCGATCCTCCTCAAGGAAGTGCAGAAGCGGCTGGGCGACGAGGAGCTCACCCTCCGGCTGACGCCGGCGGCCACGGACTTCCTGGTGGACCGCGGCTACGATGAGCACTTCGGCGCGCGCCCGCTGAAGCGCGCGATACAGAAGTACGTCGAGGATCCGCTGTCGGAGAAGATCCTGGTCGGCGAGTTCGCGCGGGGCGACGAGGTCGAAGTCGACGTGGCCCCGGACAAGGAACGGTTGGCGTTCCGCGCGCTCTCCGGCTCGAAGGCGTGATCCGCCGGCTTCCCGTCGTCATCTTCGTCGTTCTGGCCCTGCCCGCCCCGCGCGCCGTGTGCGCGCAGGGCGGGCCGGCCGGGCCGCCCAGCGTGGCCCCCGACTCCATCGTCGTGCTGGGCCTCCGCCGGCTCGACCGCACGCAGGTGCTGGGTCAGAGCGGCCTCGTCGCGGGCCGGCCCCTCGGGTACCGCGACGTGCAGCGCGCCGTCCAGGCCCTCTACGCCACCGGCCAATACGACGACGTCCGCATCGATGAAGCCGTGGCCGACGGCCGCAAGCTGCTGGTCGTCCGCCTGCGCGAGCGACCGGTGCTGATCAAGTGGGCGGTGCGCGGCGTGAGCAAGCTGTCCGAGGGCAGCGTCAAGGACAAGGTGCAGCTCGCCGAAGGCCGGCCCATCGACCCCGCGGCCGTGGCGCGGGCGCGCGGGCGCATCGACTCGCTGTACCGCGCCCAGGGCTACTACCTCGCGCAGGTGAAGGCGCTGCACGTGTACGAAGCGGACTCGTCGCGCGTGCGGGTGATCTTCGACGTGGACGAGGGCCGCCGCGTCGCCATCGCCCGCGTCGCGTTCGAGGGCAATACGCACTTCCCCAGCGGCGCCCTGGTCGGCGCGATGAAGACGCGGCCCGAGGGCTTCTGGTGGTTCCGCTCGGGCGAGTACGACGACGAGAAGCTGCGGGCGGACCTCCAGGAGCGGCTGCCGCGGTTCTACGGCGATCGGGGGTACGTCGACTTCCAGGTGCTCGACGACACGCTGGTGGTCGACGACACGACGGGGAAGGCGACGCTCGTAGTGCGGGTGAGCGAGGGCGAGCCCTATCGCGTCGGCACGTTCGAGATCGTGGGCAACCGCCGGTTTTCCACCGAGGACCTGCAGCAGCTGTTCCCCTTCAAGGGCGAGACGCGCACCGGGTTGCTGGGGCTGGGGGGCGTGCACCACGGGCCGGCGTATTTCGACCAGCAGAAATGGGACGACGCCACCCAGCAGATGCGGACGCTGTACTACAACAACGGCTACATCTATATGCAGCCGCGCGCCGACGTCATCCGGCGCACCGCCGCCGACGGCAAGCCGGTCGTAGACCTCCGCTGGGTGATCAACGAGGGGCAGCCGGCGATCGTGAACAAGATCGAGATCGTCGGCAACGACGTCACGCACGAGCGGGTGATCCGGGAAGCGATCATCCTGCTCCCGGGCGACGTGTTCCGCCAGGACGCGCTGCTGCGCTCCTACCAGAACATCTCCAACCTGGGCTTCTTCCAGCAGCCCCTGCCGTTCCCCGACACGCGGCCGGCGAACGACCAGGGGGACGTGGACGTCATCTTCCGCGTGACGGAAAAGCACACGGGCAACATCAACTTCGGCGCGTCGGTGGGGCAGGGCACCGGCGTGGGCGGGTTCCTCGGCCTCGACGAGCCGAACCTGTTCGGGCAGGGGAAGCGCGGGCACTTCCAGTGGCAGTTCGGGCAGAACATCAATGACTTCGACCTGTCCTTCACGGATCCGGCGATCCGCGAGTCGCGCATCTCGGGAACGGTGGGCGTGCACAACACGCGGCTGCGCTACACGATCGCCGACTTGGGCACGCTGCGGCGCCGCGGGGGCAGCGTGCAGTTCGGCTTCCCCGTGTTCCACGACCGCTACACCCGCCTGTTCCTGTCCTATGCGATCGACGACCAGACGTTCACCGGCGGCAGCGCCAGTGTCGCCAGCCTGAGCTGCAACAACTGCCTGCGCTCGACGCTTGGCTTCTCGATCATGCGCGACACGCGCATCGACCTCCCGTTCCCGACGGCGGGCACGCTGCACTCGATCGGCCTGTCACAGAGCGGCGGGGTGCTCGGCGGGACCGGTGACTTCCAGCGGCTCGACCTCGAGGGCCGCTGGTACGCCCCGCTGGGGCAGTTGGGAGGCCGCGCCAGCACGTCGCCGGTCCGGTTCGTGATGGGTCTCTCGGCGCGCTCGGGGCTCGTGTTCGGCAACTCGCCGTTCTTCGACCAGCTGTTCACGATGGGCGGCACGCAGTACGGCATCCCGCTGCGCGGCTACGACGAGTTCTCCATCACGCCGCAGGGATATGACCCGACCGCGTCCAACGGCCAGGCGAAGTCCAGCGCGTTCGGCAAGGCCTACCTCGCCATGACGGGCGAAATCGGCGCCCGGCTGTCGCAGATGTTCTACGTGAGCACGTTCGTGGACGCCGGCAACGTGTGGGCCCGCGCCGGGGAATTCAATCCGACGCGGCTGTTCCGGGGCGCCGGCATCGGCCTGAGCATCATCTCGCCGCTCGGGCCGATCGGCATCGACTGGGCGTACGGCTTCGACCGCACCGATGCGCTCGGGCGGCCGGCGCCGGGCTTCAAGCTGCACTTTAAGCTCGGCAACTTCTTCTGATCCAACCCCCGCCTCCGCGGGGCTACCTGTACCAGTTTCTCTTGGGGAGATGTGTCATGAGGCGTGCAGTGACAGTGTGGGCGTGGCTGGGCCTTGCGCTGGCCGTGCCGGTCGCGGCCCGAGCGCAGGCGCAGTCCGGGCTCAAGATCGCGTTTGTCAGCTATCAGACGATCCTGCAGCAGACCCCGGGCTACACCGCCGCGGAGTCGACGTTCAACAAGGAAGTCCAGGGGTACCGCGACGAGGTGCAGAAGCTGCAGCAGCGGCTCGACTCTGCCGTGCGGACGTTCGACCAGCAGGCGATCGCCCTCTCCCCTGCGGCGAAGCAGGCGAAGCAGCGTGACCTGCAGCAGCTGCAGCAGCGCTTCGAGCAGCGCAACAGCGAGCTCCAGGACAAGGCGCAGCAGCGCCAGCGCGAGCTGCTCCAGCCGATCCAGGCGCGCGTCACCGGCGTGATCCAGGGCATCCGCGCCGAGGGCAACTACCAGCTGATCTTCGACGCCGACGCGCCCGGCGTCATCGTCGCCGCCGACCCGACCCTCGACATCACGTCCAAGGTGATCGCGCGGCTCAAGCAGTCCCAGTAGGGACGGCGGGGTCCCGTGGCTGCAGAGGGGAGCGTCCGCCGGCTCAGCGCCCGGGAAATCGCCGCCCTCACCAACGGGCAGCTCGCGGGCGCCCCGGACGTTTCGGTGACCGGAGTCGCGCCGCTCGACCGCGCCGGCCCGGACGACTTGTCTTTTCTTGCCAGCAAGCGCTATCTCCCGTACTTTCAACGCTCTAGCGCGGCCATCGTCCTCTGCAAGCCGGACCTGGTAGAGCCCGGCTCGGCGGGACCGGGGTGTCGCGTCTTGGTGCGCGACCCCCACGTGGCCCTGCTGTCGATCATCCCGGTGCTCTACCCGGAGCCCGCCTGGGAAGCGGGCGTGCACCGCACGGCCATCGTGGGCGCGGGGGCCGTGTGGCAGGAGCCCGTGGCGATCGGCCCTTACGCCGTGCTGGGGCGCGGCGTGCGACTCGGCAAGAACGCTCGCATCGGCGCCGGGTGCGTGCTGGGAGACGGCGTCGCGCTGGGCGACGATGTGCAGCTGTTCCCGCACGTGGTGTGCTACAGCGGGACGGTGGTCGGCAGCCGGGTGATCCTCCACGCCGGCGTGCGGCTCGGCTCCGACGGCTTCGGGTACGTGCCCGGCAGGAACGGCGAGCTGCCCCGTAAGATCCCCCAGGTCGGGCGCTGCCTCATCGGGGACGACGTGGAGATCGGCGCCAATACGACCATCGACCGCGGCAGCGTCGACGACACGGTGATCGGCCCCGGCACGAAGATCGACAACCTGGTGCAGATCGGGCACAACTGCCGCATCGGCGCGCGCTGCCTGATCGCCGGGCAGGCGGGAATCGCCGGGAGCACGCATGTCGAGGACGACGTGTTCCTGGCCGGGCAGGCGGGGCTCGCCGACCACATCACGATCGGACGCGGGGCGCGGGTGACGGTGCAGGGAGGGGTGATCGGCGACATCGAGCCGGGGGCGACGGTGACCGGCTACCCGGCGCGCAATCATCGCGAGTTCCTGCGCGCTCAGGCCGCGCTGTATCGGCTGGCGGAGATCGTGGACGACGTCGAGGCGCTCGTGCGCCGCGGGAGTCATGAGCCGCAACGCTAGGCGCAGCATCCGGCACAAGGCGTCCGTCTCGGGCACCGGCCTCCACACGGGTGCGCAGACGGAGGCGACGTTCCTGCCCGCGCCCGCGGGTCAGGGGATCGTGTTCCGGCGCGTGGACCTCAAGGGGAAACCCGAAGTCCCCGCGCTGCTCTCCGAGGTGGAGGCGATCGAGCGTCGCACCGCGATCGGCAAGGGCGACACCACCATCCATACCGTCGAGCACCTGTTGGCGGCCGTCGCCGCGCACGAGATCGACGACCTCATCGTGGAGCTCTCCGGCCCCGAGCCGCCCATCCTCGACGGCAGCGTGCAGCCGTATTTCGAGGCGCTCGAGCAGGCGGGTCCCACGGAGACGGGCGGCGAGCCGGTGATCCTCAGCGTGCAGGCGCCGTTCACCGTGACGGAAGGCGACGCGAGCTATATCGTGGCGCCGGCGAAGGAGCTGCGGCTCACCGTCACCATCGAATGGCCGCACCCGCTCATCGGGCGGCAGGCGGGGACCTGGACGGTGACGCCGCAGGCCTTCGCGCGCGACCTGGCGCCGGCCCGCACGTTCGGGTTCACGAGCGAGGTCGCGGGGCTGCAGGCGAAGGGGCTCATCAAGGGGGCATCGAGCGCCAACGCCATCGTGCTGGACGACCACGGGCTCGCGGACGGCGGCCAGTTGCGCTGGCCGGACGAATTCGTCCGCCACAAGGCGGCGGACATCCTGGGCGACCTCGCCCTCACCGGCGGCCGCGTCCGGGCGCACATCGTCGCCACCCGGCCCAGCCATGGCGGCAATATCGCGCTGGCGCACGCCCTGGCCCGGGCGGCGCGCCGCACCGGGGGCGGCGCCCCGAAGATGGACATCGGCCGCATCATGGATGTGCTGCCGCACCGCTACCCGTTCCTGCTCGTCGACCGGATCATCGAAGTCGAGGGGCGGCAGCGGATCGTCGGCATCAAGAACGTCACGATCAACGAGCCGTTCTTCCAGGGGCACTTCCCGGGACACCCCGTCATGCCCGGGGTGCTCATTATCGAGGCGATGGCCCAGGTGGGCGGCATGCTGCTGCTGAGCTATTTCGAGGGGCAGAACATCGACGACAAGGTCGTGTACTTCATGTCGCTCGACAACGTGAAGTTCCGACGACCGGTGATACCGGGGGATCAGATCCGCTTCGAGCTGGAGATGCTGAGCTTTCGCGGGAAGACGTGCAAGATGAAGGGCGAGGGGTACGTGGACGGGCAGCTGGTCGTGGAGGCGGAAATGATGGCGTCGGTGGTGGACAAGTGATTCACCGCACGGCCCTCGTCGACCCCACCGCTCACGTGAGCGGGGACGTCACGGTGGGGCCGTACGCCATCATCGGGCCGCGGGTCACCGTAGGAGACCGCTGCCACATCGCCGCGCACGCCGTGCTCGAGCGCAACGTGAAGCTCGGCACGGGAGTCAAGGTGGGCTACGGCAGCGTCCTCGGCAACGACCCGCAGGACCTGAAGTACCTGGGCGAGGACACGTGGGTGGAGGTGGGCGACGCCACCGTGATCCGCGAGTACTGCACGATCAACCGCGGGACCGCGGCGACGGGGAAGACCGCCGTGGGGCGACGCTGCTTCCTGATGTCCTACGTGCACCTGGCGCACGACTGTGTGGTGGGCGACGACGTGATCATCGCCAACGCGGTGCAGATGGCGGGGCACGTCACCATCGAAGACCGCGCCGTCATCTCGGGGCTCGTGCCGATCCACCAGTTCGTGCGGATCGGCACGTTCGCGTTCGTGGGCGGCGGGTCGCGGGTGAACCAGGACGTGCCGCCCTACACGAAGGCCGTGGGCAACCCGGTGCATCTGTACGGCCTGAACTCGGTGGGGCTGCAGCGGGCGGGCTTCGCCCCCGAAGTGAAGCTCGCCCTGAAGCGGGCCTACCGGCTGCTGTTCAACTCGGACATGACCGTGAGCCAGGGGATCGCGAAGGCCCGGGGCGAGCTGCCGGCGGTCGCGGAGGTCGAGCACTTCCTGAAGTTCATCGAAGGGTCGCAGCGAGGAGTGCTGGTGTGAGCACGGCGCCGGTGCGGGTGGGCGTCATCGGCACCGGAGCGCTCGGGTTCCACCACGCGCGGCTGTTGCGGCGCATGCCGGGCGTCGCGTTCGCCGGCATCTACGACAAGAATCCGGCGCGCGCGGCCGAGGTGGCGCAGCAGCTCGACACGACGGCCCTGCCGTCGCTCGGCGCGCTGCTCGAGCGGGTGGACGCGGTGACGGTCGCGGTGCCGACCCCCGCCCACACGGCCGTGGGGCTCGCGGTGCTCGAGCGCGGGGTCGCGCTGTTGATGGAAAAGCCGCTCGCGGATTCCGTGGCCGCCGCGGAGCAGCTCGTGCGCCGCGCGGCGGAGCGCGGGATGGTGCTGCAGGTCGGGCACGTGGAGCGGTTCAACCGCGCCGTGCGGGCGGCGGCGCCGTACCTGGACGAGCCGCGCTTCCTCCAGATCGACCGCCTCGCCCCGTTCCAGCCGCGCGGCACGGACGTCGCCGTCATTCTCGACCTCATGATCCACGACCTCGACCTCGTGCTCGAGCTCGTGGGCGCCGACGTGAGCGACGTGCGGGCCACCGGCATCCCGATCCTCACGCCCCATGTGGACATCGCGAACGCGCGCATCGAGTTCGCGAACGGCGCCATCGCCAACGTCACCGCCAGCCGCGTCTCCCGCGAGCGCACGCGCAAGCTCCGCATCTTCCAGCCGACGGGGTATTTCTCCCTCGACCTGGCGCAGGGGAGCGGGGACTTCTTCCGGCTGCGGCCGGGGTGGCAGGGGATCGGCGCCACCACGCTCGAGCAGATCGTCGAGCACGTGCGGCTCGACGCCCCCGAAGCGGAGCCGCTCAAGCTGGAGCTCGAGAGCTTCCTGCGCGCGGTGCGCGGCGAGGAAGCCGTCGTGGTGTCGGGCGCCGCCGGGGCGCAGGCCCTGGCGCTCGCCTGCCGCGTCGCGGACGCCGTCCAGGCCTCGCCCCTCGCCAACGCGCGGCCGTGAGCCGCGCGCCCCGCATCTACGTCTCGGCGGGCGAGCCGTCGGGGGACGCGCACGCCGCCGCCGTGGTGACGGCGTTGCGACGGCGCCTCCCGGCGGCCGCGTTCGAGGCGTTCGGCGGCCCGAGCCTCGAGGCCGCCGGTGCGACCGTGCTCGACCGCATGGAGCGGATGTCGGTCGTGGGATTCGTCGAGGCGCTGTGGAAGCTTCCCGCGCACTTCCGCCTGCTTGCGCGGGTGCGCGAGGCGTTCCGGACCAAGCGCTACGATCTCGCCATCCTGGTCGACTACCCGGGGTACCATCTGCGCGCCGCGGCGGCGGCGCACGCCGCCGGCGTTCCCGTGCTGTACTACATCGCGCCGCAGCTGTGGGCCTGGGCCCCGGGGCGGGTGCGCCGGCTCGCCGCCGTGAGCCGCCTCGCGGTGATCCTGCCGTTCGAGGAAACGTTCTTCCGCGACCACGGCGTGCCCGCGACGTTCGTCGGGCATCCGCTGCGGGACCGGCCACCGCCGCCGGCCCGGGCCGAGGCCCGCCGGGCGCTCGGGCTCGACCCCGAGCGCCCGGTGCTCGGCCTGTTTCCCGGGAGCCGGGCGCAGGAGGTGCGGCGGCTCTGGCCGGCGTTCCGCGGCGCCGCGGAGCGCGTGCTGGCCGAGCGGCCGGTCGTCCAGGTCGTCGTCGCCGGCACGTCGCGCGCCCGCTATCCGCACCCGGGCGCCATCCGCATTCACTGGGGCGATCCGCGCCCCGTGTTCGCCGCCGCGGACGCGGGGCTGTGCAAATCGGGGACGACCACGCTCGAGGCGGCGTTGGCCGACGTCCCCATGGCCATCGCCTACCGGCTCAACCCCGTGTCGTTCGCCATCGCGATCCGCGTGCTGCGGGTGCCGCACGTCGGGCTCGTGAACCTGATCGCCGGGCAGGAGGTGGCGCCCGAGTTCCTTCAGGGGGCGGTGACCCCGCAGGCGCTGGCGGAGACAATCCTGCCGCTGCTCGATCCGGCGGGCGCCGCGGCGCGGCGGCAGCGCCAGGGTCTCGCCCTGGTGCGCGACCGGCTTGGCCCACCGGGGGCCGCCGATCGCGTGGCGGCGCTCGCGGCGGAGCTCGTCGGGTGACGGTGGGCCTGGCGGCCGGCGTCATGCGGCTGCTCGCAGCGACGTGGCGCTATCGTGTGCGCGGGTGGGAGCACGTCGCCGCGGCGCGCGCCACGGGCCGGCCTATTGTCTACGTCCTGTGGCACAGCCGGATCCTCCCGCTGCTGTATCACCGCCGCGGCGAAGGCATGGCGCTCCTCATCAGTCGCCACCGCGACGGCGGCTACCTGACCGAGCTGTCGGAGCGGTGGGGCTATCGCGTCGTACGCGGGTCGTCCCGGCGCGGGGGTGAGGTGGGGCTGCTCGGCCTGGTGCGCGCGCTCGAGCGTGGCGCCGAAGTCGCCCTCACGCCCGACGGCCCGCACGGGCCGGCCGAGCGGGTGAAGCCCGGCGCGCTCGCCGCGGCGCAGCACGCCAACGCCCTTGTGGTCGCCGCCGGGGCGCGCGCCTCCGAGCGAGGGGCGTGGTGGATCCGGTCGTGGGACCGGTTCTGCATCCCCAAGCCCTTCGCCGCGGTGGAGGTCGTGTACGGCGCCCCGCTCTCGGTCGGCGCGGGGAAGGACGGCCTGCGCCAGGGGGTGGCGGCGGCGGAGCGAGCGCTGCGGGCGGTGACCTACGGGGAAGAGGGAAGAGGGAAGAGGGACGGGTGAGAGGCGCCCGCGTAGCACAATGGTTGTGGGGCGGCGCGCCGCTCGCGCGGGTGGCGCGGCTGCCGCTGGTCCCGCTCGCCGCACTCTACTGGGGGGCGACCAGGGTCCGCGCCGCCATGTATCGCGCCGGCTGGCGGCACGTGGCGCGGCTGCCATTCCCGACCGTGGCGGTCGGCAACCTGTCGGTGGGCGGCACCGGGAAGACGCCGCTCGCGGCGTGGATCGCGCGCTATTACGCGCAGCGGGGCCGGCGGCCCGCCATCCTGTTGCGCGGCTACGGCGGCGATGAGCCCCTGGTGCACCAGCGGCTCGCGCCCGAAGCCGTGGTCGTGGCGGACCCCGATCGCGTCGCCGGTGCTCGGGCGGCGCAGCGGCGCGGCGCCGACCTCGCCGTGCTCGACGACGCCTACCAGCTGCTGGGGGTCGCGCGCGACCTGAACATCGCGGTAGTGAGCGCGGAAAGCGTCGGCCTGTCGCTGTGGCCGCTGCCGGCGGGTCCGTGGCGGGAGGGGTCGGATGCGCTCGAGCGGGCGGACCTGATCGTCGTCACCCGGAAGCGCGCGCCTCTCGACGCGGCGGTGGGCGTCGCCGGCTGGCTCGCTCGCCGCCGGCGCGAGACGCCCGTGTGCGTAGCCCACCTCGCCTTGAGCCACCTCGAGGGATTGCGGTCGGGGGCGGCGGTCGCCCCCGAGGCGCTGGCCGGCCGGCGCGTGCTCGCGGCTGCGGGGATCGCCGACCCGGTGAGCTTCGCCGCGCAGCTCCGGGCCACCGGTGCCAGGGTGCAACTCGAAGCATTTCAAGATCATCACGCCTATGGCCCGGGCGACGTGGAGCGGCTCGCGCGGGCCTCCGCCGCGGGCGATTATGTTGTAGTCACCGAGAAGGACGCCGTGAAGCTCCGCAGCCGCTGGCCGGCGCATGGCCCCGAGCCATTGGTCGCGGTGCTCGCCGTCCGGTGGGAACAGAACAGCCAGGCGCTGGGAGGCGCCCTGGAATCAGTCCTTCACTGACGACCCATGAGCGAACCTGCGATCAAGCCGCCGACGGCGCCCGTCATCATCCGGCCGGACAAGGACACCTTTCTGGCCGAGGAGAATCCGTTCGAAGCAATGATGGAGCGCTTCGACCACGCCGCCCAGCTGCTGAACCTCGATCCCGGTCTCTACAAGGTCCTGCGGAACCCCGAAAAGCAGATCATCGTGTCGGTCCCCGTCCTCCGGGACTCGGGGGAGGTGGAGGTATTCACCGGCTACCGCGTGCTCTACAACACGTCGCGCGGGCCGGCCAAGGGGGGCATCCGCTTCGACCTGAACGTGACGCTCGAGGAGGTGAAGGCGCTGGCGGCGTGGATGACGTGGAAGTGCGCGCTCGTGAACATCCCCTTCGGGGGGTCGAAGGGCGGCGTGGTGTGCGACCCAGCGACGATGTCGATGACCGAGCTCGAGCGGCTCACGCGCCGGTACACGGCGAGCATCATCGAGACCCTGGGCCCCGACTCCGACGTGCCGGCGCCCGACGTGAACACCAACGAGCGCGTGATGGCGTGGATCATGGACACCTACTCCATGCACCATCGCCACACGGTGACCGCCGTCGTGACGGGCAAGCCGGTCGAGATGGGCGGCTCGCTCGGCCGGCGCGAGGCGACGGGGCGCGGCTGCATGATCGTAACCCGCGAGGCGCTCGGCAAGCTCGGCATGACGTTGAAGGGCGCGCGGGTAGCCGTGCAGGGGTTCGGCAACGTCGGCTCGGTGGCGGCGGAGCTGATGGCGCAGGAGGGCGCCGTCATCGTCGCGGTGTCCGACAAGTCGGGGGCGGTCCACAAGCCGAGCGGTCTCGACGTGCCCGACGTGCTCAACTGGGTGCGGGAGCGGCGCCAGCTCGCCGGGTATCCGCGGGGCGAGGCGCTCAACAAGGACCAGCTCCTGACCGTGGAGTGCGACGTGCTGGTACCGGCCGCGACCGAGAACGTCATCACCCGTAAGAACGCGCCCCACATCAAGGCCAAGATCATCTGCGAGGGCGCGAACGGCCCCACCACGGCGGCGGCCGACGAGATCCTCGAGAAGAGGGGCGTCTTCGTCATTCCGGACATCCTCGCCAACGCGGGCGGCGTGACGGTCAGCTACTTCGAGTGGGTGCAGGACCGGGGTGGCTACTTCTGGGACGAAGAGACGGTGAACCGGCGGCTCGAGTCGATCATGACGCGCTCGTTCAACGAGGTCATGGCGCTGGTCGACAAGCACAAGGTGAGCACCCGCATCGCCTGCTACATGCTCGCGGTGGACCGCGTGGCGGCGATGCACCGGCTGCGTGGGATGTATGCCTGATGCGCTATCGCGTCGTCGCGGTGGGCCGCGTGAAGCACGCGGCGCTCCGCGCGGCCTGTGACGACTACCTCGAGCGCCTGCGGCATTACACGCGGATCGAGGAACGGGACGTGAAGGACGAGGCGCGGCTGCTCGAGGCCATCCCCGAGGGGTCGCGCCTCGTGGCGCTGTCGCGGACCGGGGACCAGTGGACGTCGGAGCAGCTCGCCGACTGGACGGCGCGCTGGGAGCTGGATGCCCGGGACGTGACGTTCGCCATCGGCGGCGCCGACGGGCTGTCTCGGGCGACGCTCCGGGGCGCGGAGCGGGTGTGGAGCTTTTCCCTGCTGACGCTGCCGCACGAGCTGGCGCGCGTCCTCCTGTACGAGCAGTTGTACCGGGCCTACACGATCCGCCGCGGAGAGCCTTACCATCGCGGACCCTGAGCTGACGGCGGCCGACAGGGCAGCGTTGCTCGAACTGGCGCGCGGGACGCTCGAGGCGCACCTCGCGAGGCGGCCGCTGCCGCCGGTGCCCGCGGTTGCCGGGGCGGGGTTGAAACGCGGCGCGTTCGTCACGATCTCGGAGCGCGGCGCGCTGCGCGGGTGCATCGGCCACATCGCGGCCGATCGTGACCTGGGCGCGGTGGTGCGTGAGATGACCGTGGCCGCCGCGCAGGACGACCCCCGCTTCCCGCCGGTCGCCCCCGACGAGCTGCCGGACGTCGCGCTCGAGATCTCCGTGCTGTCGGAGCCCGTGCCGCTGCCGCCGCCGGTCGAGTCGACGGGCATCGTCGTCGGGCGCGACGGGCTGATCGTGCGGCGCGGGCGCCACATCGGGCTGCTCCTGCCCCAGGTGGCGCGGGAGTATCGCTGGGGGGCGGAGGCGTTCCTGACCGCGACGTGTCGCAAGGCGGGGCTGCCGCCGCAGGGGTGGCGGGAACCGGGGACGGAGGTGTTCACGTTTCAGGCGGACGTGTTCGGAGAGACCCGGGAAGAGGGAAGGGGGACGGGGGAAGAGTGATGCCGCGCATCGTCGCGACGCCCATCGCGCCGCTGGTACTGCCGGACCTGCGGCTCGATCCGCGCCGGGTCGCGCCCGAGGTGATCGCTGCGGCCCTCCCCGGCCCGGGGCGCGACCGGCTGGCGGCCGGCGCCGTGCTCGCCGTCACGACGGGCCAACAGCCCGGCCTCTTCACGGGGCCGCTGTTCACGGTTTACAAGGCGCTGTCGGTGCTGGCCCTGGCCCGGCGGCTGGAGCGCGCCGCCGGCGTCCCCGTCGTGCCGGTCTTCTGGGTGGCGGGAGACGATCACGACTTCGCCGAGGCGAACCACGCGGCGTTCCTCGACGGCGCCGGGGATCTCGCCGCCATCGTACTGCGTGAGCGTGCGGGGGACGCGCCGCTGCGGCCGCTCTCCCGCGAGCCCTGCGGCCCGGAGATCCGGCGCGCCTTGGACGAGCTGCGGGCGGGCACGCCCGAGACGGAGTTCAAGGCGGCGACGCTCGAGTGGCTGGAGCGATGTTATCGTCCCGACGCCACACTGGCCGACGCCTTCGCCGAGGCGCTGCACGCGTTGCTCGGGCCGCGCGGCCTCGTGGTCCTCCGCGCCTACGACCCCCAGGCCAAGCGGGCGGCCGCCCCCTGGGTCCTGAAGGGCCTCGAGGTGACGCTGCCCGACGGCTACACGCCGGTGTTCGTCGAGGCGGCGCAGGGACGCGACCGGCTCGAGCGGCAGGAGGATGGCGGCTTCGTAACCCGGCGGAGCGGCGAGCGCTTTACACGGGCCGATCTGGAGCGCATCGCGCGGGAGTCGCCCGAGCGCCTGTCGCCCAACGTGTTGCTCCGGCCGGCCATCGAGGCGGTCCTGCTGCCGACGATCGCCTACGCGGCAGGGCCGGCGGAGCTCAAGTATCTGCCGGACGCCGCGCAGCTCTACAACGTCTTGGGGGGCGGCGTGACGCCCCAGCGGCCGGTGCCGCGCTGGGCGGGCGTGATCGTCGAGAGTCGGGTCGAGAAGCTGATGGAGCGTTACGGGCTCGGCCTCGAGGCGCTGGACGGCCAGCCGGGTGAGCTGGAAGCGCGGCTGCTGCGCGAGGCGCTGCCGCCCGCGACCGTGGAGGCGCTGGCGGGCCTGCGGCGCGAGCTCGCCGAGCGCTACGAGCGGCTGGGGCGCGACGTCGCGGCCATCGACCCGACGCTCGAGCGCACCGTCCAGTCGGCGCGCAACGCCGCGCTCGCCGGCACGCAGGAGATCGAGAAGAAGCTCGTCGCGAGCCTGAAGCGCGACAACGAGACGCTGGTGCGGCAGATCGCGCGCGCGCGCGCCGCCGTGTATCCGCAGGGCCAGCCGCAGGAGCGCGTGCTCACGCTCGCGTCGTTCCTGGTGCGCTACGGCCCCGATCTCGTGGACGCGCTGGACCGTGAGGTGGCGCGCTGGGCGGGCGCTTCGTAGAATCCCTCTCATGTGGGTGTTCGTGATCGTGCTGATCGTGGCCCTGATGATTCCCATCACGGCCATTCTGCTCGATTCGCCGCTCGGCCGCTCGATCGCCCGGCGGCTGGAGGGCGAGGCGCCGGGCGACGGCCGCACCGCCGGCGTGCGCGAGCTCGAGCGCCGCGTCGAGGTGCTCGAGACCGACCTCGAGGATCTGAATCGCTCGATCTCCGGCATGCGGGAAGAGCTGCAGTTCGTCCAGCGCCTGCTCGAAGACCCCAACAAGAAGCCGCGCGGCTCCTGACGGTGCCCGAGTCCAGCGCGGGCGGAGGTCGCCAGGCGGCTCGCGTCGCCGCCGGGATTCTCCTCACGCGCGTGCTCGGCTACGTGCGCGAGCGGGTCTTCGCCTACTACTTCGGCAACGACAGCATTCCGGCCGACGCGTTTCGCGCCGCGCTCCGCATCCCCAACACGATCCGCAGCCTGCTCGGCGAGGGGACGCTCCTGGGGTCGTTCATCCCCGTGTACGCCGCGCTCCACGAGCGCACCGACAAGAGCGGCGCCCGGGCGCTGGCCGGTGCGATCCTGGGCCTGCTGCTCCTCGGATCGGGGATCCTCGCGCTGCTCGGGATCGCGCTGGCGCCCGCGATCACCACCGTCCTCGCCAAGGGCTTCGACGAGCCGCGCCGCCAGCTCACCATCAGCCTGGTGCGGATCCTGTTCCCGATGACCGGGCTCATGGTGATCTCGGCCTGGTGCCTCGGAATCCTCAACACCCACCGGCGCTTCTTCCTGCCGTACGCTGCCCCGGCGCTGTGGAACATCGCCGGGATCGTGGCGATGGTGACGGCGGGGACGTGGCTCGCCAACCGCGCCCTGCCGCTCGACGCGCAGCTGCACCGGGTGTCGCTCGCCCTGGCCTGGGGTACCGTGGCCGGCAGCGTGCTCCAGATCGCCGTCCAGTTGCCCGTATGCTGGCGGCTGCTGCGCGGGATCCCGTTGCGGTTCTCGACCGCGCCCGAGGGCGTGCGCGCGGTGATCGTCGCGTGGCTGCCGCTGCTCCTGGGCGCCGGCGTAGCGCAATTCTCGGGGTTGATCGACACGCTGCTCGGCTCCTTCACGGGCCCGGGGGGCGTGTCGGCGCTCGGATACGCGCAGATCGTGCAGCTGCTGCCCATCAGCCTGTTCGGCGTGTCGGTGACGGCGGTGTCGCTGCCCGAGCTGGCCCGCGAGGCGCTGGGGGCCGCGCCGAACGAGCAGCTCAGGACGCGGATCGCCGTCGGGTTCCGCCGCATCGTGTACTTCGTGGTGCCGTCTTCACTCGCGTTCATCGCCCTCAACCGGGAGATCATCGGCGCGCTGTACCAGACGGGACGGTTCACCGCGGATGCGACGGCGCTCGTGGGCAACGTGCTCGCGGCGTACGGAGTCGGGCTCGTGGGGCAGGCGACCGTCAAGCTCTTCGCCTCGGGGTTTTACGCGATGCGCGACACCCGCACGCCGGTGAAGATCGCGGCCTCGTCGCTCGTGGTGTCCACGGGACTTGCGTGGCTGCTGATGCGCTGGATCGGGGCCCCCGGGATCGCGCTCGGCTCGTCGCTCGGCGCCTTCCTGAACACGTCGCTCCACCTCTACCACCTGAGCGGCCGCATCGGCACCGTGCTGCGGGGGCCCGACTGGCGCGCCTTCGGGATCGCGTTGCTCGGGGCGGCGCTCGCCGCCGCCGCCGGCGTCGGCGGGGCGCAGCTCGTGACGGGACTGGGACCCGTGCCCCGCGGGCTTCTCGTGCTGGCTATTTTTGGGGTGGTGTACGGCGCGCTGACCCTCGCGCTCAAGCATCCCGATGCCACCCGGACATGGCAATCCCTGACCGCCTTTCGCGCCAGCTAGCAGCCCTCCCCGACAAGCCCGGCGTGTACCTGTGGAAGAACGCCGGTGGCGAGGTCGTCTACGTGGGCAAGGCGAAGAGCCTCCGCTCCCGGGTGCCCAGCTACTTCGGGCCCGATGCGCAGGGCACGCCCGAGCGGGCGGCGCTCACCGGCCAGATTGCGGACTTGGAGACGATCATCGTCCCCAACGAAGCCCAGGCGCTGCTGCTCGAGAACAACCTCATCAAGGAGCACAAGCCGCGCTTCAACATCCGCCTCACCGACGACAAGAGCTACCCGCGCATCGCGGTGACGCTCGCGGAGCCGTTCCCGCGCGTGCTGGTCGTACGGCGCGTCAACATCCCGGGGGCGCGCTACTTCGGGCCTTACACCGACGTCGCCACGCTGCGGCAGACGTTGAAGATCGTGCGCCGAATCTTCACCGTGCGGTCGTGCCACTGGGACCTGCCTCGGGACGCTCCCCCGCGGCCGTGCCTGGACTACCACATCGAGCGCTGCAAGGCGCCGTGCGTCGGCTACCAGAGCGAGCCCGACTACCGCCGCATGATCGACGACGTGCTCGTCTTCCTCGAGGGAAAGACGGTGGACGTGCGCCAGCGGCTGCGCGAGCGGATGCTCGAGGCGAGCCGGGGCCTCGATTTCGAGCGGGCGGCGCAGCTGCGGGACGCGCTGCAGTGGCTCGACCAGCTGGAGCAGCCGCAAACGGTCGAGCTGGTGGGGGGAGGAGACGCCGATGCGGTGGGGTTCGCGCGCGACGGCGACGACGCGTGCGGGGTCGTGCTGCGGGTGCGCGACGGCAAGCTGATCGCGCGGGATCACTGGTTCCTCGAGAATGCCGAGCACGAGGCCGAGGGTGCCGTACTGTCGGCCTTCCTGGTCCGCTGCTACCTGCCGCTCGAGGTGCGGGCTCGGAAGGCGCTGCTCCCGTTCCCGCCCGAGGATCTGGAGTCGCTCGAGCAGCTCGCGCCGGAAGTGGAGTGGCATGTGCCGCAGCGGGGCACCAACGCGAAGCTCGCCGAGCTCGCCGATCAGAACGCCCGCTACCTGCTGGACGGCCTCAAGATCGAGAGCTTCGACATCGACGAGCGCTCGGCCGACCCCGTGTTCGCGCTGGGACGCGATCTGGGGCTCGCCGCCGTGCCGCGCGCGTTCGTGTGCATCGACATTTCGACCAATCAGGGGCGCGACACCGTGGGGTCTCTGGTCTGGTTCGAGGCCGGCCGGCCCAAGAAGGCCGAGTACCGCCGGTTCCGCATCACCGGAGCGCCGCAGGACGACTTCGCGGCGGTGCACGAGGTCGTGACGCGGTACCTGGCGCGGCGCATCGCCGAAGCGAAGCCGCTCCCGGACCTGATGGTGATCGACGGGGGCAAGGGGCAGCTCGGCGCCGCCCTCGACGCGGCGCGTGCGCTCGGCCAGGAGACCCTGCCCATCGTGAGCCTCGCGAAGCGCGAGGAAGAAGTGTTCCTGCCGGCGCAGTCCGAGCCGCTGCGGCTGTCGCGCCGCAGCCCGTCGCTCAAGCTGCTGCAGCGCGCCCGCGACGAGGCGCATCGCTTCGCGGTCAGCTACAGCCGTAAGCGGCGCGCCCAGCGGACCATCACCTCCGAGCTGCTGGCGATTCCCGGGATCGGGCCGAGCCGGCGCCGGGCGCTGCTGGAGCGGTTCGGCTCGCTGGCGGGCGTGAAAACCGCGACGCCGGCCGAGATCGCCGCGGTGCCCGGCTTCTCGACGACCCTGGCGGAGCGGATCCTCGACCGGTTGAAGGCTCGGGCGTGAGCCTTCCCTGGTCCCTCCAATGCTCCGCCTGCGGCAAGACTCGCAGCGCGGACGGCCTCCCTACCGTGTGCGAGTGCGGCGGGCCTTACCTCGTGCGCTACACCGCCGCGCCGGGGCCGGAAGCCAAGTCGCTGCTACGCGAGCGCCGCTGGACGATGTGGCGTTATCGCGAGTGGCTGCCGCTGGCTGACGGCGAGGCGCCTGCGACGCTGGGGGAGGGCGGCACGCCGCTCCTCGCCGTGCCGCGGCTCGCGGCGCGGTACGGTCTCCCCGGCCTGCGCGTCAAGGACGAGGCGACGAACCCCACGGGCTCCTTCAAGGCGCGCGGCCTCGCCGCGGCCGTCACCCGTGCCGGGTACGCGGGAGCGCGAGCGTTCGTCGTGCCCACGGCGGGGAACGCCGGCGTGGCGCTCGCCGCCTACGCCGCCCGCGCCGGCGTCCCGGCGCGCGTGTACGCGCCGGCCAGTACGCCCCCCACCATCCTCTCCCAGATCAGGAGCTACGGCGGTGACCTCGTGCTCCTGGACGGTCATATCGGCGACTGCGGCGCGGCGGCGCGCGCGTACGCCGCCGCGTCCGGCGCCGTGGACGTTTCCACGCTGCGAGAGCCCTACCGCATCGAGGGCAAGAAAACGCTCGGGCTCGAACTGGCCGAGCAGCTCGGCTGGACCCTCCCGGAGGCGATCGTGTACCCCACGGGGGGAGGCACCGGGCTCATCGGGATGTGGAAGGCGTTCAATGAGCTGATCGCGGCCGGCTGGGTGCGGGGGACGCTGCCGCGACTGTACACGGTGCAGGCGGCCGGATGCGCACCGGTCGTGCAGGCGTTCGAGACGGGCGCCGCCGCTTGCGAGCCGTGGCCCGCGCCGCAGACGGTCGCGGCGGGGCTCCGGGTGCCCGGCCCGCTGGGCGACCGGCTGATGCTGCGGGCGCTGCGCGAGAGCGCGGGCGGAGCGGTCGCCGTCACGGACGCCGAGCTGGTCGCTGCCGCCAGGGAGCTGCAGACGCTCGAGGGGATCGACGCGTCGCCGGAAGGCGGGGCGGCGCTGGCCGGGGCGATCGCCTTGAAGCAGCGCGGCACCGTGACGCCGCGCGACCAGATCGTCATCTTCAACACCGGCGCCGGGTGGCTCTACCGGGGCTAACCCATTTATATTGCGGCGCTTCGGCGACCATGCGCATCGCGATCCTCGACCCCGCCGCTGGTATCTCGGGCGACATGACCCTGGGGGCGCTCCTCTCCCTCGGCGCGCCCGCGGCGTGGCTCGAGGCGTTGCCCCGCCGACTGGGGGGGGGGCTCGAAGAGGTCGGCGTGACGATCCGTGAGGTCACGCGCTCCGGGGTCGCGTGCACGCAGGTCGAGTTCGCGATCCCCGAGCAGCCGCATGGACGGCATGTAGGAGAGCTGGTGCGGCTGGTCGAGCGCGCGCCCCTCTCGGACTGGGTGAAGCAGCGGGCCGTGCGCGCCTTCCGGCTGATCGGCGAGGCCGAGGGGCGCGTGCACGGTGTGGCGCCGGAGCAGGTGCACCTGCACGAGGTCGGCGCGGTGGACGCCGTGCTCGACATCGTGGGCGGGATCGAGGGGTTCGAGCAGCTCGGGGTCGAGGGGATCTACAACTGGCCGGTGGCGGTGGGGACCGGCTGGGTGGAAGCGGCGCACGGCCGGCTTCCCGTGCCTGCCCCCGCCACCGCGATCTTGCTCGAAGGCGTCGCCGTCGCGACGGGGGGACCGGTGGAGGGAGAGGCGACGACGCCCACCGGCGCCGCGTTGCTGCGGGTCCTCTCGGCGGGACCACCGCCGGCGCAGTGGCGCCTCGTCAAGGGCGGCTGGGGTGCGGGGCAGCGCGACCCGCGGCATTATCCCAACGCGCTCCGGATTCTCCTCGCGGATCGCGCGGCGGAGGCGGCGCGGGTGGCGCTCCTCGCCACGGACGTGGACGACATGAGTCCTGAGTACGTCGAGCCGCTCCGGCAAGCGCTCATCGCCGCCGGAGCGCTCGACGTGCAGACCTGGCCCGTGCAGATGAAGAAGGGGCGTTCCGGGTTCCGCTTGGAGGTCGTGGCGCCCGAGGAGCAGGTCGAGGCGGTCACGGCCGCGCTGTTCCGCCACAGCACCACCGCGGGCGTGCGGCGCTGGGTGGCGGAGCGGGCGACGCTGCCGCGCCGCCAGGTGACCGTACAGCTGGGCCCGGACGTGTCGGTGCGCGTGAAGGTGCTGGAGCAGCCCGACGCGGACGGCGTCCGGGTGAAGCCGGAATACGATGACGTGCTCGCGGCGGCCCGGGCCCTGGGCAAGCCGCCGCTCGAAGTTGCCCGCGTCGCGCAGCGCGACGCCGAGGCGCTCGTGGCCAAATCCAAGGAGTGAGCATGACCGTCAAGCAGGCCATCGGACTGGTCGTCTGTCTCGTCGCCGCGGCGCCGTGTCGTGGCGAGGCCCAGCAGATCTGGCTCCCCGCCGCGTGCGAACTCAAGCCGGGCCATTACCTGGTGAACAGCGGACTGCTGTACCTGAAGAGCGCGGCGAGCACCAAGTTCGCGGAGCAGCGCACCAAGGACCTGAAGGACGCGAACCGTGTTCTCACGCAGGCCTTGACGAGCGCCGGGCAAGAGAAGAACGCCGCGGCATGGTACTACTTCGGGCGCTACTACCTGATGACGGACGACTTGGCTGGAGCGGACTCCGCCCTCACGAAGGCGCTCGCGCTCGCGCCGGGGTGCAAGGACGACATCGGGCTGTACCGCCGGCAGGCATGGGTGCCGTTGTACAACGGCGCCATCGAGGCGTGGCAGGGAGGGAACACCGATTCGGCGATCGCCAAGTTCCGCCGGGCGAACCAGATCTACACAGGCGAGCCGATGGGGCTGGTCTACATCGCCGACCTGTTCGCCGGCGCCAACCAGCTGGACTCGGCGGCCAAGTACTTCCGCCTCGCCATCCCCGCCGCGTCCGATCCCAAGTATGCGAAGGACCGCCGGGACGCGCTGTACAGTCTGGCCCGCGTCTACCACGCCGCGCAGCGCTACGACGACGCGGCCGCCGCGTACAAAGACTACCTGGCCGCGTTTCCCGGTGACGTCCAGGCGATGGCGAACCTCGCGGGACTGTACGCGCGGGCGGGCAAACGCGACTCTGCGATGGCGCTGTATGCCCAGATCCCGGATCATGCCGATTCGGCCGGCGCGGACGACCTGTTTGCGGCGGCGCTGGCCATCCTGAACGCGGTGCCCGAGATGCCGGACACCGCCACCTCGGCGAGCGGGTGCCGCACGGCGCAGCGCAAGAAGACGCCGGTTCTCACCTCGCGGCAAGTCGCCGCCAAGTGCGAGCCCGCCGCGGCCGACACCATGCGGAAGTTTCACAGCGCGGCCGACCCGCAATACCGCCTGGCCGCGAAAGCATACGAGATCGGGCTCGTGAAGAACCCCTATGCTCGCGACGCGCTGTATAACCTCTCGGCGATCTACTTCCTGGCCGGGGACACGAGCAAGCTGCTGCCGCTGGTGCAGCGCCTCTACGCGATCGACCCGATGAACAAGAACACGCTGGCGAAGCTCTTCGGGGCTTGGCAGCTGCTCGGGCAAAAGGACTCGGTGCTCCGCTATCTGCAGATCGCGGAGGCGCTGCCCTTCGAAGTCACCGTCTCGAGCCTCAACACGAGCGACAAGGCCGCGACGGTGGAGGGTCTCGTGACCAACGGCGGGTCGAAACCGAGCGCGCCGCTCAAGCTGGCGTGGGAGTTTCTCGATGCGAAGGGCAACGTCGTAGTGACGCAGGCGCAGGATGTCCCGGCCGTCAACGCGGGCGCGAACTGGGCATTCAAGCTGAAGGCGGACGGGGCGGGCATCGTGGCGTGGCGCTACAAGCGGTCGTAGCGGATATCCCCGACCACACACCCTGAACGAAGACGGGCCGGCGCTGAGCCGGCCCGTTTCGATGTTGCGCAGCAACCCGGCGTGCTAGAACGCGATCGAGACCGGGCTCGCCAGGCCTGTGTTGCTGCCGGTGATCGTGGCCGTGGGGGTGGCATTCCCGTTCGCCCCCGCCGGGTAGACGGTGATGCTACCCGAAAAATCGCCCCCGCCGAACGCGTTGGCGACGTAGAGCTTGCCGGTCGCATCCACGGCGACACCGTACGGGCCGGCGAGCCCCGTGCTGGCGCCCGCGATTGTGGCCGTGGGGGCGGCGTTCCCCCTCGCCCCAGCCGCGTAGACGGTGATGCTCGCGGAGAGGGTGCCGAGGTTGCCGACGTAAAGGTTGCCCGCTGCATCGAAGGCGATGCCCTGCGGGAAGTCGAGGTGTGTGTTCGGGCCCACGATCGAATCCGTTGGCGGGACGTCCCCGGTCGCTCCGGCCGCGAAGATCAGGATCCTGTTGACGAACGCGTTGACCACGTACACCGCGCCCGCTGCATCCAGGGCAACCTCTTGCGGGTTGGTGAGTCCCGTGTTCGGCCCTGCGATCGTAGCCGTGGGGCTGGCATCGCCGCTTGCGTCAGCCGGGTAGGCTGTGATGCTCCGGCCCACGGAGTTGGCGACGTAGAGTTTGCCCCCGCTCAGCGCGATCCCGACCGCGCGGTTCAGTCCGGTGTTTGGGCCCGCGATGGTAGCCACGGGGCTGGCGTTCCCCATCGCCCCCGGAGCGTAGACGGTGATGCTGCTGCTGCCGAAGTTGTTCGCGACGTAGAGGTTTCCTGCGCCATCCCGGGCGATGCCAAACGGGTTGTTCAGTCCCGTGTTGGCCCCCACGATGGTGTTCGTGGGGCTGGCGTTGTCGCTCGCCCCAGCCGAGTAGACGGTGATGCTGCCTGTGAAGTCGGCACCGCCCACCACGTTGGCAACGTAGAACTGCTGCGCGGCGGGGGCGCTCACGGTCACGCTCACCATCGCTGAGAGGCCAGTGCTCGTAGCCATAACTGTCGCCGAGCCGGGCGTCGCGCCAGCTTGGAACGTGGTCGCCGTCGTGCCGTCCGCGTCCGTTTGCCCGCTCGTCTGAGTGAGCGTGGCGTCGGCGAGACCGCTCACGCTCCAGGCCACGACCGCCTCCGTGACGGGTGCGCCGTGCAGGTCCTGGACCGTCGCCGTGATCAAATCCGTGCCGCCCGTGGTGACGCTCGAGGTGGCAGCGCTCACCCCGATGCCGCCGGGGATGCCCGTGCCGATCCAGAAGCGGATCGGCAGCGTGCGCCCGTCGTTGAGGATGACCGAGTCCCCGGTCGCCAGCTGCTTCACCTGTCCGGGTGTATCTGTGATCAATACGTCGGCGAATCCGAGCTCGCGTCGAGCTCCCGACACACCTGCCGTCACGTGCACCCGATAGGTGTGGTCAGCCATGAAGCCCGCCCCCCTCGTGTCCCAGTTCACGTGGTACTGCATCGGGGGATCGATCGTGATCGCCGGCGACGTCGCGGTGGTGAAAACGATCGCTGCAGCCGTCGCACCCGCGCCCGAGCCGCCGCAATCCACGTCGGGGTCGGTCGTGATGTCGCAGATGGCGATACGCGGGTCGAGCGTCGTGATGTCGGCATCGAACGTGCCGCTCAGTTTCGGCTGGGGGACCATCGGTGGCAGGAAGAAGAAGCCCGGCGCGGCGCCCGCGTGAGCCGCGTCGGAGATGGCAAAAAGCGGCAGGCTGTGCGGTGCTGTCGGCCTGCCATCGGGCGAGCAGGCGGCCACGATCAGGAGGGAGCTGAACACCAGCCCGCGCCCCGCACGGCCCAGAGGGAGATGCTTCATAGCAACCTCCTATGAGCGATCTAGGGCGCTGAGCTAGGGCGCGTTTCCCGCATCCTACGCTTGCAGAGTCGGCCGGGTTGTCAGGCTCTCTCGCAGCTAACTTGATTTGGCTGCCGCAGATAGCTCCGGCACCCGGCGCCGGTCTCCCAACCGGCATCATCCTGAAGATGCCCGGACCCCACCCCGCGTCACCGATCTCGGCCCAGACGGTCCCAGCAACCCCGCAGATCCATGATCCGGAGCGGGGCTCGCTTAGCGTCCTCGTCCATCATCGGGCCGAGGCTGTGGAGTACCGCGTCGAGCAGCTAACTGCTAAGTTACCGAGTCGCGACTCCGCGGGCGTAATTCAGGGGTAGAATGCCAGCTTCCCAAGCTGGACGTCGTGGGTTCGAATCCCATCGCCCGCTCTTCCGAGGCCGGCACCGGAACCCGATGCCGGCCTTGCGTTTTGGCCCGGGACGGCGCCATTTCTAGCCCGCCATGCGCGCCGTCACGCGTGTCGCGCTCGCCGCCCTCTGCTCGGGCCTTTCCGCCGCGCCGGCCTCCCTCTGGGGGCAGGGGCAGTGGGTGCCGCCCCAGCCGCCCTGCGACCTTCCGGCCGGGCACTTCAAGGTGACCGGCGGCGTCCTATACCTGAAGAACGCCGCCGAGAAGCCCAACCAGCGGGACCAGCAGCTCGCTCAGGCCCGCAAGGTGCTGACCGATGTCATCGCGCAGGACCACCAGGAGAAGAACCCGGCCGCCTGGTACTATCTCGGCCGCTACTACTTCGAGGTGAGCGACGCCCGCGGAACGGACACCGCGTTCGCGCGCGCTCTCGCCCTCCAGCCCAAGTGCGCGGACGACATTAGGGGCTACCGCTCGCAGATCTGGGCCAAGACGGTAAACGGCGGCCTCGCCGCGTGGCAGGAGGGCAAGGAAGACTCCGCCGTCGTCCTGTTCCACCTCGCCGCCCGGCTCGAGCCGACGAACCCCAAGCCGTTCTCCGCCCTCGCGGGCCTGTACGCGACGAAGGACAACGACGATTCCGCCCTGGTCTACTACCGGCAGGCGGCTGCCGCGGCGGGCAGCGACACGACCTTCGCCCGGGACAGACAAGACGCGCTTTCCAATGCCTGGCGGCTCCTCGTGCGGCGGGTCCAGGGTCATCCCGCGGCACAGGAAATCCCCCAGCTCCGGGCCCGCCGCGACTCGCTCAGCCGGGCCATCCCGGGCGACTCCACGGTCCTCGCGAAGCTCGTGGCTTCCTCACAGTCTCGGAAAGCGCGTCGCACCACGCTCGCTCCGGCGGACCAGCGGCTCTTCGTCCGGGACTCGACCGCCCGCGGCCAGGCGGTGGAGCGCGCTCGGTCGGCCCGGGCGGCGATCGGTCAGCAGCTCGCGGCCGACAGCGTGGCGCTGGCGGACGCGTTCGCGCCCGCGGTCGCCGCGCTGCGCGACTATCTCGCCGCCTATCCCGACGCCGTAGATGCCGCCACCTCGCTTGCCGCGCTCTACGCGCAGAGCAGCCGACCACGGGACGCCGCGGCGGTGTTCGACTCCCTGGCGACCCACGCCCGTGACATCGAGCCGACCGATGTGTTCACGACAGGCGAGCGGCTCGTCGGCCAGGGCTACTACGAGGCCGGCACCCGGGCGCTCGCCTTCGCGCTCGAGCGGAATCCCTACCGGCGTGAAGCGTTGTACTCCCTCGGGGTCGCATACTACCAGCTCCACGACTCCACCAACCTGCTTCCCATCGCGCAGCGCGTGCTCGCGCTCGATCCTCTCAACCGCGCCTCGCTGAAGCTGGTCGCCGCAGGCTGGGACTTCCGCCGCCGGCGCGACTCCACCGTCGCCTACCTCGCCCGCGCGGACTCCGGCCTGGCAGTGGAGGTGCTGGTCTCCGTGTTCATCCCCGACTCGGCCGGCGCCTCGCTGAGCGCGCTCGCCACCAACCTGAAGTCCGTCCCGTCCAAGGCGTTTCACCTCAGCGTCGAATTCCTGGATGCGCATGGCCAGGTGGTCGCGACCGTGGCGCAGGATGTGCCCGCGCTGCCGTCCGGCCAGAGCCAGGAGATCGACCTCAAGGCCACCGCCAAAGGCATCGCAGGCTGGCGTTATCGCGCGTCATAAGTCATATTTGGCGTTGGGGTTGCGACATCAGGCTTCACAAACTCCTTGAAGGTCAAGGCACGCGCGGTGATTCGCGTTCAATCGGTGGCGCCCAACTCGCTTGGCGCCGAGCTCGGCCTGCTCGCCGGGACGGAGCTGCTGGCCGTCGACGGCCGGGTGCTCGAGGACTTCCTCGACTGGGAGTTCCTCGCGGCGGAGGACCAGTTTGTCCTGTCGGCGCGGCTCCCGACAGGGCAGGAGGTCGAGTACGACATCGAGCGTCCCGAGGGGCTGCCGATGGGTGTCACACTCGAGCCGCCCCGCATCCGCCGCTGCGCCAATCACTGCGACTTCTGCTTCGTGGACGGCAACCCGGAGGCGATGCGGGCGCCGCTCTACATCCGTGACGACGATTACCGCCTGTCGTTCCGGTACGGCAACTTCGCGACGCTCACCAACCTCAAGCCATGGGACGTGGAGCGAATCGTCGAGTACCGGCTGTCGCCGTTGTACGTGTCCGTGCACGCGACCGAGCCGACGATTCGCCGCTGGTTGCTACGCAACCCGGAGGCGCCCGACATCGTCCCGCAGCTCCGTGCGTTCGCGGAGCGAGGGATCAGGTTTCACGCGCAAGTCGTGCTCGTCCCGGGCGTGAACGACGGGCCGGAGCTGGTGCGCACCCTGACCGACCTGTACGGGCTCGGCCCGGCCATTCTGTCGGTCTCGGTCGTTCCGGTCGCCCTGACCGAGTTCTCGAAGCGCGAGCTGGTGCGCGAGCCCGCGCGCGCGGAGTGCCGGGCGGCGCTCGTGACCGTGGATGGGTTCGCGACCCGTTCTCTGACCGAGCGGGGCGTGCCCTGGTGCTACGGGGCGGACGACCTGTACCTCCAGGCCGGGCAGCCGCTCCCGCCGGCGGAGTGGTACGGTGACTTCGAGCAGCGGGAGAACGGCGTGGGGTCGGTCCGGTATCTGCAGACGCGCATCGCGGCGGCCCGCCACCGGCTGCCCGACCTCGCCGGACGGCGCATCGGCGTGGTGACGGGCCGGGCGATGGGGCCGCTGATGCCCGCCGTGCTCGAGGGGTTGACGGTTGCGACCAAGGCGCGCTTCGAGACGGTGGTGGTCGAGAATACGCTGTACGGGCCGTCGGTGACGACGGCGGGCCTGTTGCCGGCGGCGAGCATCGAGCGCGCGCTGCTCGGGCGGACCGATCTGGACCTGGTGCTGTTGCCGGCCGAGGCGACGAACGACGACCTGGTGTTCATCGACGACGTGAGCGCCGACGACCTCGCGGCGCGGCTGCCCTTTCCCATGCACCTGTCTTATGACTTTGCGGACGTGCTGGGCGATTGCGGATTGCGGATTGCGGATTGCGGATTGGAAACCATCCCTCCCGCCGAATCCGCAATCCACAATCCGCAATCCGCAATTGGGGAGGGGCAGGGATGAAGGGCACGCCGACCGTCGCCATCATCGGCCGGCCCAACGTCGGCAAATCGACGCTGTTCAACCGGCTGATCGGACGCCGCCAGGCGATCGTGGACGACCGCCCGGGGGTGACGCGGGACCGGCACTTCGCCGCCGTAGAGTGGAACGGACGGCGGTTCTGGCTCGTGGACACCGGCGGACTGATCCCCCACGCCAACGACCCGCTCAACCGTGCGATCCGCGCCCAGGTCGAGACCGCCATCGCCGAGAGCGACGTCGTGTTGTTCCTCGTGGACGTGGAGGGGGGCGTGCACCCCGCGGACCTGGAGATCGCCCAATACCTCCGCAGGGCTCGCCGCCCGCTGATCGTGGTCGCGAACAAGGCGGACCAGCTGCCCGACGAGACGCGCCACCTCGCGTTCTACGAGCTCGGCCTGGGTGATCCGTTCCCGGTCTCCGCCGCGGTGGGGAAGAGCTCCGGAGACCTGCTGGATCGCGTGGTAACGCTCCTGCCCGACGCGCGCGACGCGGACGACGAAGCGGAGATCAGCGTCGCTGTCGTCGGCCGTCCCAACGTGGGGAAGTCGAGCCTCGTGAACCGTTTGCTCGGCGAGGAGCGGCTGGTGGTGGCGGACGAGCCCGGCACGACCCGCGACGCGATCGACACCCCCCTGCGCTACCACGGCCGCACCCTCGTGTTCATCGACACCGCGGGCCTGCGCAAGCGCAGCAAGGTCGATGACGAGATCGAATTCTACTCCACGCTGCGCGCGTCGCGAGCGATCGAGCGGGCCGACGTGAGCGTGCTGGTGGTGGACGCAAAGGACGGGATGCACGTGCAGGACCTGAAGATCGCGAACGAGGCGTGGGAGCGGGGCACGGCGATCATCATCGCCGTCAACAAGTGGGACTTGATCGAGGAGAAGGACACGAACACCGCGGCGCGCGGCGAGCGCGAGCTCAAGGAGCGCGCGCCGTTCCTGCAATTCATTCCGTTCCTGTACGTGTCGGCGAAGACGGGCCAGCGGGTCCCGCGGCTGCTCGAGCTCATCCTCGAGGTCGCCGCCGAGCGCGAGAAGCGGGTCCCGACGGCGGAGGTGAACCGGGTGCTCGAGGGCCTGGTGGAGCGGCAGCAACCGCCGCAGCCCGTCGGCGAGCCGCTGCACCTCCTGTACGCCTCCCAGATCGGCACTGCGCCGCCCCGCTTCGCCGTCGTGGCCAACCGGCCCGACCAGGTTCCCGAGGCGTACACACGTTACCTCCTGAACGGGTTTCGCGAGGCGTGGCAGTTCACGGGCTCGCCCGTAAACATCAAGTTCCGCCGCAGGCGGCAGACGGCGCGCCGGTGAACGACTTCGGGCTGGCTCTGGCCGTGCTCCTGTCGTACCTGATGGGCGCCACGCCGACGAGCTACATCGCCGGCCGACTGGGGCGGGGGATCGACCTCCGGGAGCACGGCTCGCGCAATCTCGGCGCGACGAACGTGTACCGGGTCCTGGGGTGGAAGTACGCGATCCCGGTGGGCCTGATCGACATGGCGAAGGGGGCGATCCCCGTGGCGATCTTCGGGCCCTGGGCCAACGGTCCCGGGTGGTTCCCCGTGGGGCTCGGCATCGTGGCGGTGCTCGGTCACATGTTCTCGCCGTACGTCCGCTTCAAAGGGGGCAAGGGGGTGGCGACGGCGGCCGGGATGTTCCTGGCCCTCGCGCCGCTCGCCATCGTGATCTCGCTCGTGATCTGGGCCGCGACCTTGTGGCTCTCCGGCTACGTCTCAGTCGCCTCGCTCACGGTGGCCGCGCTGTTTCCAGTGTGGGTGGGGCTCACGCGGCCCGGAGAGCCCTATACGTTCTGGGCGGCCGTGCTGCTGGCGCTGCTGATCGTGTACTCGCACCGGGCGAATATCCGGCGCTTGCGGCAGGGGACCGAGAACCGGTTTCGGACACGGAAGGGGGTCGCGGCGTGACGCGTCAATTGCGGATTGCAGATTTCAGATTGCGGATTTGCAGCCTGGAGGTCCGTTCGTACAATCCGCAATCCACAATCCGCAATCCGCAATCGGGCTGGGGGGTGGTGTGACCCGCATCGCCGTCATTGGGGGCGGCGCCTGGGGCACGGCGCTCGCGGACTTGCTGGTGCGCAAGGGTGGGCTCGAGTCCGTCACCCTGTGGGCGCGCGAGCCCGAGGTGGTGGAGCATGTGAACCGGGACCATCTGAACCCCGTGTTCCTCCCAGGCGCGGCCCTCGCTCCCGCGCTGCGGGCGAGCGGGGACGTCGCGGAGACCGTGCGCGGCGCCGACGTCGTCGTGTCGGCCGCACCGTGCCACGCGGTGCGGGACGTCATGGCTCGAACCGCGGCGGGGGTGGCGCGGGGAGCAGTCGTGGTGAGCGTCTCGAAGGGATTGGAGCCGGAGCGACTCAACACGATGTCGTGCGTCCTCGGAGAGGTGCTTCCCAAGACCGCGAAGATCGCCGTGCTGTCCGGCCCGTCGTTCGCCCAGGAGGTGTACGCGCGCCAGCCGACCGCGGTGGTCGCCGCGGCGAAGGACCACCGCGTGGCGCAGCGGGTGCAGCAGGTGTTCTCGACCAGCTACTTCCGCGTGTACTCGGCCACCGACGTGGTCGGTGTGGAGCTCGGCGGCGCCCTGAAGAACGTCATCGCCCTCGCGGCGGGCATCCTGGAGGGGCTTGGGCTGGGGTACAACACGCGCGCCGCGCTCATCACACGGGGGCTCGCCGAGATCACGCGGTTGGGCGTGGCGCTCGGGGCGGAGCCCGCGACTTTCGCCGGCCTCGCCGGGATGGGCGACCTCATGCTCACCGCCACCGGGCCGCTGTCGCGCAATCACCAGCTCGGCGTCGACCTGGGACTCGGCAAGCGACTGGAGGACGCGCTCGCCGGACGGGCCACGGTCGCGGAGGGCGTGAACACCGCCCGCTCGGCCGTGACCCTCGGCGAGCGCCACGGCGTCGAGTTGCCGATCGCGCGTGAGGTGACCGCCGTGCTGTTCCAGGGCAAGTCGCCGCGCCAGGCGGTGTCCGACCTCATGGAGCGGGAGCTGAAGGCGGAGCAGTGGCGATGACGGTCCCGCGCCCTCATCCCGTGCAGGAGTTCTTCTCGATCGGCGAAGTCTGCCAGCTCACCGATCTCAAGCCCCACGTCCTGCGCTATTGGGAGAGCCAGTTCCGGTTCCTCAATCCGGCCAAGAACCGCTCGGGCAACCGCGTGTACCAGCGGCGCGAGATCGAGCTGATCATGCTCGTGAAGCATCTCCTCTACACGGAGAAATACACGATCGAAGGCGCGCGCCAGAAGATCGAGCAGTACCGCCGGTCGGGCGAGCTCAAGCCGGAGGCGCGGCGCGCGCTCGCGACCCAGACCATCAAAGACCTGCGTGCCGAGCTCAAGTCGCTCCTCGCCGTCCTCGAAGGGAACGCGCCTCCCAATGCCGGGGCGCGCTGAGGCCGTCGTCGCGGTCGTCATCCCCGCGTACCAAGCCGCCGCCACTATCGCCGACGTCGTGTCCCGGACGCACCGCGCCGTTCCCGGAGCGATCGTGTACGTTGTGGACGACGGATCGAGCGACGGGACGGGGGAAACGGCGGAGAAGCGGGAAGGGGGAAGGGGGAAGCGTACGACCGTCCTCGTTCACCCCCGGAATCGTGGGAAGGGTGTGGCGCTGGCGAACGGCATCGCCGCGGCGCTCCAGGATGGCGCCTGGGTGATCGTCACGCTCGACGCCGACGGGCAGCACCCCCCGGAAGCCATTCCCCGGCTCGCCGGGCCCGTGCTCGAGGGCGCAGCGGACCTGGTACTGGGCGCCCGGGCGCGCACGGCTGCCATGCCGATCGGCCGGCGGTGTACTAACTGGCTTTCAGCCGCGCTCGCCTCGCGTATCGGCGGGACGCGCGTACCGGACGCTCAGACGGGCTTCCGGGCGCTGTCACGCCGGGCGGCCGAATCGGTCCAGCCCGCCGAGCGGGGCTACGACTTCGAGACGGCCTTCCTGCTCGAGGCCCTGGCAGGGGGCCTGCGGGTGATCTCCGTTTCCGTGCCGACCGTCTACGAGGGGCAGCTGAGCCACTTCCGGCACTGGCGCGATACATGGCGGCTGGCCCGCGTCTTCACGCGGTACGGTCGCGCGATCATCTTCGGAGCACGATGAACATCCTGATCTCGAACGACGACGGTATCCTCGCCCGCGGCCTCGGGGTGCTGGGCGAAGTGTGCACGGCGCTCGGGCAGGTGACGGTCGTGGCGCCCGATCGCGAGCAGAGCGGCACGTCGCACTCCCTCACGTTGCACCGCCCCTTGCGCGCCACCCGGCGGCCCGACGGGGCCTTCCAGGTGGACGGCACGCCGACCGACTGCGTGTTGCTCGCCATCGGCATGCTGAGCCCCGAGAAGCCGGACTTCGTGATCTCCGGCATCAATCACGGCCAGAACATGGGTGAAGACGTGTTCTACTCGGGCACCGTCGCGGCGGCGATGGAAGGCCTCGTCGCCGGCATCCCGAGCATCGCGGTCTCCTACGCGGGGACGGACGTGGACATGCTGGAGACGCACCGGGACGGCCTGCGGGCGCTGCTGCAGCGCATCGTGGCGGTGCGGGACTTCCCCGCGGAGACCCTGCTCAACATCAATCTCCCCGCCATCCCCGGCGACCAGGTGAAGGGCGTGAAGGTGACGCACCTGGGGAGCCGGGTGTTCAGCGAGGAGATCGCGCTCATGAAGGATCCCTGGGGTAAGGAGATCTATTGGATCGGCGGCGGCCGCATCACGTGGACCGGCGACGCCGACTCCGACTTCCGGGCCACGAGCGACGGCTATATCTCGGTGACGCCGCTGCACATGGACATGACCAACTACGGGCTGATCGAGGTAGTGCGGCGGTGGCTGGCCGGCGATTGACGGGCCCGGCCGACACCTATGCGGGCTACCGCGCGCGGCTCGTCGAGACGCTGCGCGCGCAGGGTATTCGCGACCTCGCGGTCCTCAAGGCGTTCGCCGAGACACCGCGGCACCTGTTCGTGCCCGAGGCGGTGCGTCATCGCGCTTACGAAGATACGGCGCTGCCGATCGGCAAGGGCCAGACGATCTCGCAGCCGTTCACCCAGGCCCGTTACCTCGAGGCCCTGCGACTGCGCGGCAAGGAGCGGGTACTCGAGATCGGCACGGGCTCGGGTTACCAGACGGCGCTGCTGGGTGCCCTCGCGGGGCAGGTGTTCTCGGTCGAGCGGGTCGAGGCGCTCGCGCGCGCCGCGCAGCGGGCGCTGCGAGAGGCGGGCGCGACCAACGTGTCCGTCCTGCTGGGCGACGGCACCCTGGGGTGGAGCGGCTACGCCCCGTACGACGCCATCCTGGTCGCGGCGGGCGGTCCCACCGTGCCGCCGCCCCTCGCGGAGCAGCTCGCCCCGGGGGGCCGACTGTTGATCCCCCTGGGCGAGCGCGGCGCCCAGACGCTCACGCTGGTCGAGCGGTCCGGCGCCGAGCTGCGCCATACACCGCTCGGCGACGCGCGGTTCGTCCCCTTGCTGGGGGAGCACGGCTTCGATGCTTGAGAGCTTGATTGCGTGGCTCTTGGACCGGTTCCGCGACCTGGGCTACCCCGGAATCGTGGTGCTGATGGCCATCGAATCGTCCGTGCTGCCGCTGCCGAGCGAGCTGGTCATGCCTCCCGCCGGCTACCTCGCGGCGAAGGGAGAGATGAGCTTCTGGGTGGCGATCGCGTGCGGCGTGCTGGGCAGCATCCTCGGCGCGCTGGCGAACTACGGCCTGGCGAATTGGCTCGGCCGGCCATTCATCCGGCGGCTCGGGAGATATCTCTGGATCTCCGACAAGAGCCTGGCGCGCTCGGAGCGCTTCTTCACCGACCATGGCGAGATCAGCACCTTCCTCGCCCGCATGCTACCCGTCGTACGGCACCTGATCTCCCTGCCGGCCGGCCTGGCGCGGATGAACCTCGGGAAGTTCGTCACCTTCACGGGCCTGGGCGCGCTCGTGTGGTGCACGATCCTAACGTGGATCGGATGGTTCATCGGCAGGAAGGAGGACGTGATCATCACCGTCCTGAACGAGGAGGCCCGAAGCTACGCCGGGCGCGCGGTGCTGATCCTCCTGCCGGTGCTCGCCCTCGTCGCCGCGGCGTACGTGTGGTGGCGCCGGCGCCGGGTGGCGCAACGAGGGTCGGCCGGGGGAGGGGGGGAGGACTGATCCATGCCCGCGGCGCGGTTCGTCGTTCACGGCCGGGTGCAGGGTGTGGGGTTCAGATGGTTCGTCTGGAAGGCGGCAGACCGGCTCGGGTTGCGAGGCAGGGCCCAAAACCTGCCCGACGGCTCCGTCGAAGTGCTGGCTGAAGGCTCCGATCAGGCGCTCCGGGAGCTCGAGCTCGCACTCGGGCGAGGTCCGGCAATGGCGCAGGTCGCTCGTGTGGAAAAATACGATGTTCCACATGATGTGGCGCTGCCAAAACGCTTCGAAATCAACTGATTAACAGGACAGCCATTGACTGCAACGATCACAGTCCAGGAGATCTACCGGCGCATCCGGGACGTACCCGATTTCCCGAAGGCCGGCATCCTGTTCAAGGACATCACGCCGCTCTTGCTCGACGCGAGCGCGTTCCGCCGCACGGTGGAGCTGATGGCGGGGCCGTTCCGCGGAGCGGAGGTCACGCGGGTCGTCTCGATCGAATCGCGCGGCTTCCTGCTCGGCGCGCCGATTGCGCTGGCCCTCGACGCCGGGCTCGTGCCGATCCGCAAGCCGGGGAAGCTGCCGTCCGAGCGGGGACGAGTGGAGTACGCGCTCGAATACGGGACGGACGCGCTGGAGATGCACAGCGACGCGGTCGGCGCGCGGGACCGCGTGCTCGTCGTGGACGACGTGCTCGCGACCGGGGGCACGGCGGAGGCCGCGGCGAAGCTGGTGCGGGCGCACGGTGCGGCGGTCGTGGGATTCACTTTTCTCATCGAGCTTGATTTCCTGAAGGGCCGGGCGCGGCTGGCGGGGGAGCGGGTCGAGGCCTTGCTACACTACGCGTAACCCCCGTACATTGCAGAGCTTAGCCCCTGTAGCTCAGGTGGATAGAGCAGCGGTTTCCTAAACCGTTGGCCGGGTGTTCGAGTCACCCCAGGGGCACTAGGGGGAGTACTCGAAGACGTATGAGGCTTTCACTGAGAGCGTACTAACCGCATGACAACTTCGGTAACGGCTGCAGGGCGTCCCGCGCCAGGGGCAACGGCGGTCGAGTGGCTCACGCAGTGGGTCAAGGACCACAAGCGGGCGGCCGCGTACATCGCGGCGGTGCTGGCGATCGCCGCCGCGCTGTTCGTGTGGAATCTCCTGTCCACACGGACCGCCGAGCGTAGTGCGGGACGCCAGCTCGAGCAGGGCCGGCTGGCGCTCGCGTCCCGGAACTACCAGCTCGCCGCGAGCGTCCTCTCGCAGGTCACCGAGAACTACGCTGGCACGCACGCCGCGCAGGAGGGCACCATCCTGCTGGCTCAGGTTCGGCTCGCCCAGGGACAGAGCCAGCGGGCGGTCGACGTGCTGAAGACGTTCGCTCCCCAGGCCAGCCGCGATTATCGGGCGCAGGCCTACGGGCTGCTGGGCGGGGCCTACGAGAACACATCGCGTCCGCGCGACGCGGCCGACGCGTACCAGCGGGCGGCGGACGCGGCGCCGTATCCCTTCCTGCGCGCCCAGTTTCTCTCGGACGCGGGCCGGGCGTGGTTGGCGGCGGGGGACTCGGCGAAGGCAATCGCCGCCTACCAAACGATCGCGCAGCAGCTCGATTCCACGAGCGCGGCCGTCGAAGCCAAAGTGCGGATCGGAGAGCTGACAAAGGGGGCGACGGCGGGAGCAGCCCCCAGGTGAACTTCGTATAATATATGTTATGTTAAGTTAAACCATGAGGGAATGTGGACAAGGCCCTCAGTTAATCACACCCCGCAGCACCAAGCGCGCCTCCCCCACCAGCCAGATGTCGTCATAAGTCGCCTCAGGTGCCTTCCGGGCTCGGATCTCGAGCCGGCGGCCACTGCGGGTCAGGATGGTCACTGGAGGCTCCGCCAGACCCCATTCCGACAGCGCGCACACCGCCGCTACGGCGCCCGTCCCGCAGGCCAGCGTTTCCGCTTCGACGCCGCGTTCATAGGTGCGCATGCGCCACTCGGACGGGCTCGCGCCGGCGGAAATGAAGTTCACGTTGGCACCCGCAGGCCCGAGCGCCGGGTCGGAGCGCAACGCCTTACCGCGCACGTCGACGTCGACGCCATCCACGTTCTGGACCAGCACGACCAGATGAGGCACACCGACCGTGCCGAGCGCGACGCGACTCTCTCCGGGCAGCATGATGAGTCCCGGGACCGCGCCGGGAGCGCGCACGGCCGCGAGGTGCAGCTCGGCCCGATCGCCGCCGGCCGCACAGCGGCTCTCGTACGTCCCCGCGTCGGTCTCGAGCACCATGTCCGCCCCCGGGTTGGCGAGGCCCAGCCGGGTGGCGAGCCAGGCGCTGCAGAGGGCGGCGTTGCCGCACATGGCGGCGTGGGAGCCGTCGGCGTTGAAATAGATCATCCGCACGGCATTGGGCGCCGAGCCTGGGCTCACGAACACGAGCCCATCGGCGCCCACGCCGGTGCCTCGGGCGCACACCGCGCGGATGTCTTCGGGCGACCAGTCCCCGGGCGCCGCATGCCGGCCGTCGACCATGACGAAGTCGTTTCCCGACCCCGTCATCTTGTAGATCGGCGTGCCGACTAGATGCGGCCGAACCAGGCCATCAGCCTGAGGCGCGGCACCATCCAGACCGCCTCGCGCACGATGGCCTTGTTCATCTTGCTTTGCCCCTCGGTCCGGTCGACGAACACGATCGGGATTTCCTTCAACGTGAATCCTTTGCGCCATGCCCTCACGCTCACTTCAATCTGAAAAGCATAGCCGTTGGAACGCACCCGCGGCAGGTCGATCGCCTCGAGCACGCGCCTGCGAAAGCACTTGAACCCCCCTGTCAGGTCCCAGATGCGGAGCCCCGTCACCCACCGGGCATAGACGTTCGCACAATAGGATAACAACAAGCGCGGCATCGGCCAGTTGACGATCGTCACCTTGCCGCCCAGATAGCGCGACCCGAGCACGAGATCGGCCTCTTCGATGGCCTTGAGAAACTGCTTTAAGTGCTCCGGATCGTGGGAGAAATCGGCGTCCATCTCGAACACGTAGTCGTAGCCGCGGTCGAGCGCCCACCGGAACCCGGTGAGGTAGGCCGTGCCGAGCCCGAGCTTCCCCTCCCGGTGGAGGACGTGCACTCGGGGCTCCTTGGCGGCGATCGCCGCGGCGAGCTGGCCCGTGCCGTCGGGTGAATTGTCGTCAACGACCAGGATCTCGAGGCGCGGGTCCTGCGCCAGCACCTGCGGCACGATGTTGGGGACGTTCCCGGCCTCGTTGTAGGTGGGGATGACCACCAGCGCCCGCTCACGCATGCCGGACGCGCCTCGCCACGAGCGGCGCCACGGCGACGGCGACGAGGACGGCGAGCGACGCGAGCGAGATCTCCTTCCCCGTCTCGTAGTCGGGCGAACGGAACGCCAGCTCGACGCTACGGGCGCCGGCCGGCAGGGGGACCGTGATCAGAGTGAAATCGCCGCGCAGCGTAGGGGTCGGCCGACCGTCCACGGTGGCCTGCCAGTCCGGGTGCCAATTCTCGGCGATCAAGAGATAGCCCGGTGCGGGAGCGGCCGGCTCGAGCGTCACGGTCATCCGGCCGGGCTGCCACGCCGTAACGGTAGCGCGTGAGGGACTGGGCTCAGGCATCTTCTTGATCGGTTCCGGCACCACCGGTTGGTCGTTGGTGAACAGCACGAGGCGAGAGTAGTCCATCCGCGGGTCCAGGAGCGTGGGAATGACGGCGTCGGGGTCGGCCTTGATCGCGCCGGGGACGACCCGCGCGTACGGTGCCGGCTGGGTCCGCTCGAACAGATTCGCCGGCACGCCCGCCGACGTCGGCGCCGAGGCCAGCAGCCGCCGGAACCCGGGGATGCTATCGGCGTTGCGCGCCGCGGCGGGCGCGATGGCGTAACGGATCGCGAACAGATCCCACAACTGGAGGTGCGACAGGTTGCGCCACTCGTTTCTCCCGCCCCACAGCTCATCGAAGTACCTGATCTCGTTGCCGGCGTATCCCAGCAGCTGCGGGATCCCGAACGCCATGAGGGACACGCCGCCCGCGGGATAGACACCCAGGTCCACGGCTCGGTACGGCAGCGGCGTAGCCGTGGCGCGTTCGGTCACTTGGTCGGACCGGAACAGGTCCTTGGAGGGGTCGGGCGAGTACACCCAGAAGTGGGTGGCGTTGAGCCACAGGTCAGCTCCGATGACCAAGGCCAACGTGATGGAGAACAGGCGCGCCGTGATCCTTCCTCGAAACGCCAGCAGCGCGACCGCCGCCATGACGGCGAGAGCCACGGCGCTGCTCTCCGCCCCCCACGCGATCTGCGCCTCGGTCGCCCGCGCCGCAGCCGCGCGTGCCCCGGCCAGTGCGACCGCGACAGACCCGAATACCCCGGTGACTCCCAGCAGCGCGATGGCGCCGGCGACGACGACCCACGGCACCAGCGCCTTCGCCCCTTCTTTTCGCTCGAGGCGCTCCGCCCCGAGCCCCGCGAACACCGCGCACACGAACGCCACGACGAAGAAGGCCATCCCCGGCGCCCGTGTCTTCTTCACGAGCGGCATCACGGACCACCACAGCTGGAAAAACGGCGTCCCGGAGCCGAGACAGATGAGCAGGAACAAGAGTCCGATCCCGCCCAGCCACAGAATCAACCGTCGCCGGGGCTGGGCGGCCGCGCCCAGGGCGGCGAGGGCGATGATCGGGAGGCCGAGGTACTCGGAGTGCAGCTTCAGGGGATTCGATCCCCAGTAGGTGTCGCGCGCTCCCACGAAGCCCTTCAGGAAGAACTCCGGGACGTGATTCCAGGGGATGGCGTACGAAGTCGCCCCCGCGAACCCGTAATACCCCTGCGCGCGTGGCGAGAACGGGATGTAATGGATGAACGGGAGCACCTGGATCATCGCGAGGCCGAAGCCGAGCAGCACGGCGCCGAGCGCGAGGGCGAGGCGTCCGACGCGGGGGGTGGCCGGCTCCGCCGGCGCTTCCTCCAGCGTGAGGTACAGTGCGAACAACCCCGCCGCGATGAGCACGTAATAGGCGATCTGCACGTGCCCCAGCAGCGCCAAGGCGACGGACAGGCTCAAGAGCGCGTACCCTTCCCAGCGCTTGTCACGCAGGGCGAGCACGAGCCCGAGCAGCGCGAGCGGCAGTGCCGTCGACGCGAACAGCTTTCCGTCGTGTCCGGGAGATGGATACGATGCGATCACGCCCGAGAGCTGGTAGGCGAGCGCGCCGATCACGGAGCCCGTCCACGAGACGTGCAAGCGGCGGAGTAGCCAATAGGTGGCGAGCCCGAGGAGTAGGTAGTGCAACACGAAACCCAGGTTCACCACGGTGGCCACGGGCAAGAGCAGCCGCAAGAACGACGTCGGATAGAAGATGTCTCCATGCCCCGCCGCGACGAACGGCAACCCGCCGAACAGCTCGGGATTCCACAGCGGCACGTGCCCTAGGCGGTGCCACCACTCGGCGCCCCAGGCGCGATAGGCGTAGCCCGCAGCGTACTGATCGCTCCATGGGCTTGCGAGCCACCGTCCCCCGAGCATTGGGAACGACAGCACCGCGATCCAGAGGGCGAGGAGGCCGGTGGCGGCGAGCGTGGGTCGCGTCGGCTCGTAGGTCACCGGCGGAGCCGCGCCGACGTCAGGGTGGCGGTCGTTCACCCGCGTTCTCCTTGTGTCTTCCGGTGAAGAGCAGCATGCCCAGCGGGCCGGCGGCCTCGGTCAGGGTCAAGAGCACGCGAGAGCCGACGCTCAGCGCCACGGCGCCCCCGCTGCCGAGTGCGGGCGTGAGCAGGCCAATGAACACGAGCTCGCGCACACCCACGCCGCCCGGCGCGAACAGCGCCAGCAGGCCTAAAATGTAGCCGAGGGCGAAGACCCCCGTCGCCGTGGCGAGCGGCAACGTCGGCGGGAGCCCGAGGCCCCGAGCCAACAGCCAGAACGCGATGCCGTACGTGACCCAGCTCAGCAGGGTCAATCCCCCGCCCCGGACCGCCGCCGCGAGCGGCAGCGCCCGGAACTGAGCCGCGGCTCCCATGAGCCGTGCCAATGCCTCCGCCGGGCGGTTCCACGCGAGCAGCCCGATCGTCCCAGCGGCGGCGGCGGCGGCGGCCGCGAGCCGCCATGGCGGCTCGGCGCTCGGCGTGGCCGCGGCCACGACCACCACCGCCGTCCCGATCCCCAGCGCCTGGATCACGACGGCCGAAGCCGCGGCCGCCCAGGCATCGACGCCGGCCCGCTGCGCCAGCACCATGAGGCCGGCCACGCTCCAGATCTTCCCCGGGACGTAGCGGCCCAGGTTTACCAGCATCCAGATGCGCAGGGCGCGGGCATAGGGCAACCGCTGTGCCCAGCCCGCGAGCACCCGACGCCAGGACTCGACCTGAATGGCGTACGTGGCGAAGACAGCGAGTACGGAGAGCGCGAGCCACCCGGGCTGGAACGCGATAGCGACGTGCAGGGAGCGGAACGCGCTCCAGTTGCGCACGAGCGCCCGCCCGACGAGCAGCGCGACGACGGCGCCGACCGTGAGCTGCACCGCCCAGACCCAGGGCCCGGGCAAGATGCGGTGCGGCGGGCGCGCTGCGCTATCGGCCGGCGCGGTCAAGCGCGGTCCGATACAGCTCGGCGTAGCGGCGGGCGGCGGCCTCCGGCCCGAACAGCGCGAGCGCGCGCCGGCGGCCCGCCTGCGCGAGGGCCGCCCCGCGGTCGGGCAGCGCGAGTAGCCGATCGAGCGCGGCCGCCAGCGCGTCGCCGTCGCCCGCCGGGACCAGCAGACCCGTCTCCTCGTGCACCACGATGTCGGTCAAGCCGCCGGACGCAAACGCCACCACGGGCGTTTCGCACAGCAGCGCCTCGACCGCCACCAGCCCGAACCCCTCGTCTACGGCGGGCATCACCAGCGCCGTGACGCTGCGGTAGAGATCCGCCAGCTCGGCCTGCGGCAACAGCGGATGCCACCGCAACCGCTCCGCGATGCCGAGCGAGGCCGCGAGCGCCCGCGCCTCGTCCTCTACACTCCCCACGCCCACGACGATGTCGAGCGTCGCAGGGCACCGCATCCGGGCCAGCGCCCGCAGCACGTGCCCGACGCCCTTCTGCTCGTTCAGCTTGCCCACGAACAGCAGCCGGGCGGGCGGTCGCGCGCCGCCCGGATGGAACAGGTCGCCCTTGATCGGCATCGGAGCCACCACCGGGCGGACATCGGGCACGAGCGCCGCCGTCCCCTGCGCGAGCCACCGCGACACGGTGGTCACGACGGCGGAGCGACGCACCACGTAGCGGAACAGCCGGGCGGCGATGGGAACGTCCTGGGCCAGCCGCAGGTCGGAGCCGTGCAGCGTGGTGACCAGCGGGGCACCGAGCCGGGTGCCCACGAGGCCGCCCGGCATCCACCAGTGAGCATGCACGAGGTCCCAGCGGAACCGGCGCCGCAGCCGCAGCGCCGCGACGAGCTGGGCCACGAGGAAGCTCGCCAACGTGAGGCGCGCGGCCCACGAGCGCTGCACGCGCGGCCGCATCGTCGCGGTGTACGCCAGGGTCTCGAGACGTCGGGGGGCGTAGCGAAACCGCTCCACCGGCACCCCCTCGAATGATTCGCGACGCGCCAGGCCGGGCGCGCTGGGGGCGAGTACCGTGACCTCCACACCGGCGGCACGCAGCGCGGCTGCGAGCCGCAGCACGAACGAGCCGACCGGATCCGTGATGTAGCGCGGGAAGGAGTGCGCCAGGAACAGGACCTTCATGCCTGCACCGGTTCGAGCGTCCGGCCGGCGGCGTCCTCGAGCGCCAGCGGAGCGGGCGCCGGCAGCGCGGTGTAGGCCTCGAGGCGCCCGTCGGGCGCGACGCGGCGAATCCGGACGCTGCGGCGGGCGACGCGCCACCGAACCACGGCGCCCAGCGTCCCGACAAACGGCGCATCGCCCGTGACGCCGCGGACCAGCTCGTCGAACGCCGCGGGGGCGCCGGGGAACCCCAGGGGCGCCGTGAGATTGGGGTGCCATACGCCGACCCAGAGGCCCTCCACGTCGCGGCAGGCGCGCGCCAGGGCCAGCCCTGCGGCGACCCAGCGCTCGGGGTCCTCGACGCCACGGTACTTGGAGAGCGCGCGGTCCATCCAGCACAGCGGGACTTCCTCGAGGCCGATCGGCCGCTCGCCGCCCGCGTCCCAGGCGGGGATCACATCCGCCACGCCGAGCCGAAATCCGTTGCGATCGGGAAACCCGGCGGTGGCATCGTAGCGCAACCCCGCGGCGAGCATGGCGTGATGGGTGGCGCCGGGCCGGATGCGGAGGAAGTGCTGCCGCACGCCGGCCACCGGTCGGCCGGCGAGTCGCTCCAGCCGGGCGCGCTGCTCGCGGAACAGGTCGGGGCGATCCGACGTGGCGAAGCTGCCGTGCAAGCCGATCTCGCAGCCGCGCTCCACCAGACTCCGGACGATCGCCGCGGCGGCCGGCGACTCCGGCCGATACGTCAGGTCTCCGGCCCGCATGGTCGCGAGCGTCGGCGTTCCGCACAGGACGAACCACGTGGAGAGGACGCCGTGCTGCCGCTCGGTTTCCAGCAGGGTCCGGATCCCCTGCCCCACCGGATCCCGGCCGGTAGCCGCGAGCGCCGAGCCGAGCGTTCGACCCCAGCGGCCGAGCTGTCCCTTTCTCGCGAGCTCGGCCAGGCGCAGCAGCGTGAACAGCGGCCAGTACGCCACGACGTCCAGGTCGTGGGTGAACGCCGCGGCCCAGCGCTTGCCGTCGGGCCACGGCGTCGCGAGGACCACCCGTCGCCGGCCGGCGCTCGCGATCACGGCGGCGCGCAGCCGCGTGGCGGCGCGCGACACGATCGGCTCCGCATCGAGCCCGTGACGCACCAGCGCGTTCTCCGCCGACGGCACGCGGCCGTGGCGGTCGCGCGCGGCGGTCCGGTGCTCCGCTGCGGCGCCCGCCACCGCCGTGATCTGCCGCAGCGCGGCCCGCGAGACGCGCACCATGCCGTCCCCGCGCTCCAGGTACCAGTCGTGGGCGATGCACGTCGGCAGGTCGGGATCGGCGCCTGCCGCGTCGCGCGCGGCGATATCGAGACGGACCACGTCCACGTCCGCGTCGTCTACGGGCGGGAGGCGAGCCAGGTCCACGAGCAGCTCGAGGCCGTAGCGCTCCGCGCCGCTCAGCGGCTCGCCCGATGGCAGTCGGATCACGGCCTGCAATATATACGGCGCGGAGCGCGATCAGCGCTTATCTTACCCGGCGACGCGAATCCGACCCGGAGTGGCGCGCCCATGGCTGAGCCGTTGTTGCCGAAGGACCGCATCCCGTGGCGGCATCTCGTCGCCTTCGGCTGGCTGCCGAGCTCCCTCAAGATCCTCGCCTATCGCCTGTTCCTCGGGTATCGCATCGGCCGTGGCGTACGCTTCAGCTTCGGGGGCGTCGTGGTCGGCGACGCGGTGCAGCTCGGGGACTTCGTGGAGATCGGCTTTCTCGCGATCGTCCAAGGGCGCACCATCCGGATCGGTCGACACTCGAGCATCGGCACCATGAGCTACGTGTCGTGCGAGACGATCGAGATCGGTGAGGACGCGAAGATCCGGGAGCAGGTGTACGTCGGCGGCCCGCAGCTGCCCGAGTCGCGCTTCGCGCTGGGCAGCCGGACGATCATCCTGCAGCTCTCGTTCATCAATCCCACGAAGCCCGTAGTCATCGGGGACGACACCGGCATCGGCGGTCACTGTCTCATCTTCACGCACGGCGTCTGGCTGAGCGCGCTCGATGGCTATCCGGTGAACTACGAGCCGGTGACGCTTGGCAAGAGCGTCTGGTTACCGTGGCGGGTGTTCGTGATGCCCGGCACGACGATCGGCGACGGCACGGTGATCGGAGCGGACTCGCTCGTCCACGGCACCATCCCCCCCTACAGCCTGGCGGTGGGCTCCCCGGCGAAGGTCATCCGGTCGGCGCCGGATTTCCCGCGGCCGCTGAGCGAGCGGCAGAAGACCGAGCTGGTGGAGACGATTATGACGGAGTTCGACCGCTCGGTGCGGCACGGGGGCGTGACGGTGGGTGCCGAGGCTCCGTTTCGCACGTACACCCGCCGTCGGCGGGCGTGGCGGCTCCTGTGGCTGCGCGACGGCAAGCCGTCGCCCGCCGCACCCGGCGCCGGCGACACGGTATTGAGCGAGGCGCCCCTCGGCGCCGCAGCGCTCACCAGCTATCGAGCGGCGGGTGTCCACTGGCTCGATCTGGGCGGCCGCACCCGGAGCCGTGGCGGGTCGCCGCTCACCGAGGAGCTTGCCCTGTTCCTCGGCCGCTACGGGATCCGTCTGGCGCGCGACGGGGGGGGGTCTTAAGCCTTCACGAAGCGATAGACGATCGAGCGCGCCAGCAGCGCGAACATCGGGATCGGGGGGTGCAGGTAGGTCCCCCCGGACTGCTCCAGCCGAAAGCCGTTCATCTCCCCGAGCCGGGTCATCGTTTGCCGGGTCCAGCCGTACATGTGGCCTTGCCGGTCGGGGATTCGGAAGATGTTCCAGATGATCTCTTTGACGTGGTAGGGGTTGGGCACTGAGAGCACGAGGACGCCGTGCCGGCCCAGCACACGGTGGATTTCGCTCAGCGTGAAGAACGGATGCGGCACGTGCTCGAGCACGTCGATGCAGAACACGTAGTCGAATGCCCCGTCCGGGAACGGGAGGCCGCCGGAGATGTCCTGGATGAGGATATCGGGCGCTGCGAATTCGGGCGCGATGTCGAGCCCCTGGTAGCGCACACCCGGCGGGAGGAACGCGCGCAGCCCACCGTCCCGGCACCCGATGTCGAGCACGGCCGCGCCGGGCGGGACGCGGGCGAGCGCGCTCGCCTTACGGAACCGCATCCGCTCCTCGCCGCGGCTGCGCCAGGCACTGCGCGCGCTGTAGAACGCGGCCAGCTCGGGAGACGACGGACCGATCTTCGCGCCCATGGTCCGAGCAATCTAGGCCGCGTGCGAGGCCCCGTCTACGTCACGACACCCGGACCGCGCTTGCGGCGTGTCACTTGACGAAGTCCACCCACCCCGCCTCGTTGGCGATGACGGCCGTCCGGCCGCGTCGGTCGAACGCGATGCGCCGGGGTGCGCCGCCAGTCGCGATCGTGGTCACCAGGGCCTGCGTCACGCGGTCGAACACCTGCACCTGGCCGCTGGTCCGGACGCCGACGTAGATCTGCGCGTCGTCCGGGGTCAGCTTCAGATCGAAGGGACTCCCGCCCAACGGCACGGCAGCCGTGAGGGTGTTCGTCGTGAGACTCCACACGAGCAGCTGGAACCCGGTCTCGTCGGCGACGTACAGCTCCGTGCCGTCCGGCGAAACGGCCACCCCTTGGGGCTGGCCGCCGACGGGGATGGTGCGGAGCACGACGTTTGCCGTGACGCTGTACTCGATTACCGTCCCCGCCGCGCGGGTGCCGGCGTACAGCAACGTACCGTCGCGGTTGAAAGTCAGTCCGATCAACACCACGCCGAATTCCGTGGGCAGGCCAAACTTGGCCACGACCGTCTTCGACACTGGATCGATGCGATACACCGTGTCGACGTTCGTGCTCACGAAGATCGTCTGGTCGTCGGGAGCGACGATGACGTCGAACGGGTCGCCGATCACGGGAATCACGTCCACTTGCGTATCCCGCCCGACGTCGACGACACCGACGTTGTCGCTGAACTGGTTCGCCACGTACGCGGTCTTGCCGTCGTGGGTGAATGCCACGTCCGTGGGGACGGAGCCGACGGTCACGCCGTCGGAGAACGTCGTGTGGGGGAGCTTGGCCCGCCCCAGACTCTCGGCGTCCAGGCGCGTGACGTATACGACGCCGTGGCGCGAAACCGCAGTCCCGAACGGGCGCTGCCCCAAGGGCTGGGTGGCCGAAACGACGCCGCCGGGGTGCGTGGTCAGGGCAGCGAGATCGACGATCGGCGAATCGGTGAGACCGGGCGCGTGATCGTCGCACGCCGCAAATGCCGCGAGCAGGGCGACGAACCCCGGGACGATCACCCGAACGTACGACCTTCGATGCATGGGACGGTCCTCCGGCGGTTGTTTCAGCGGTCTCGGTGGTCCTGCTGCCGTCGCAGCAGCTCCCGTAGCTCCTCTCGCATCTCCGCCACCATCTCCCCCACGAACCCGAAGCCGAACAGCGCGATCCCCGCGATCACCAGCAGCAACACCAGATAGAGAAACGCGCGATTGCCGTGGTCGAACACATATCGCTCGACCAACGCATACGCCCCAACGGCACCGCCGAGGCAGATGAGCGCCGCCCCCGTCACGCCGAAGAACAGCATCGGCTTGCGGCCGAACCTGAGCTGGAACCACACCGACACCAAATCGAGCACGCCCACCGGGATGCGGCCGATGCCGAACTTCGACCGCCCCGCCCGGCGGGGTTGGAGCGAGACCGGGTGCTCCCGCAGCCGGAAGCCCTGCGCCGCCGCGATGACGACCATGAAGCGATGCCAGTCGGGGCGCGTCGGCAGGCCGTCCACGACTTCCCGGCGATACGCCTTCACGGAATTCAGGTCCGTGACGCGAACGCCGAACAGCCAGCGACACAGCGCGTTGTAGACCCACGACACGAAGCGCCTGTCGTAATGCCCCTGCTTCGTGCCGGTCACGATGTCCGCCTCCCCGTCGAGGATCGGCGCCACGAGGCCGGGGATGTCGGCCGGGCTGTACTGCAGGTCGGCGGGATAGAACACGAGGACGCGGCCCCGCGCGGCATCGGCGCCCGAGCGGAGCGCGTCGGCGATGCCGCGCTGGCTGCGGTGGGTGATCACGCGAACGAACGCGTGCTTCGCCGCGAGCTCCCGCAGCGCCTCGGCCGTGCCGTCGCGGCTGCCATCGTCGATCACCACCACTTCGGCGGCGTAGGGGAGCGGCAGCAGCGCGTCGCGCGCCTGGCGCACGAACTCGGGCAGGTTCTCGACCTCGTCCTTCGCGGGGACGAGCACGCTGACCTCCGGCGTGGCAGCGGGCGTCGCGAGGCTCATAGACGCTTCCGCATCCGGGCCGGCAGGATGCTCAGCTGGTCGCGATACTTGGCCACCGTGCGGCGGGCGATCCTGACCCCCTTCTGCTCGAACAGTTCGACGATCTGCTGATCGGTGAGAGGGTTCTTGGGGTCCTCGTCCGCCACCATTTTCTGGATCTGGGCCTTGATGCTGCGGGCGCTGGCGTCTTCGCCGGTCGTGGTGGAGAGCCCGCTCGAGAAGAAGAACTTGAGGGGCAGCAGGCCGCGCGGCGTCTGGACGTACTTCTCGTTGGTCACGCGGCTGACGGTGCTCTCGTGCATGTTGATGACGTCCGCCACCTCGCGCAGGGTGAGAGGCTTCAAGTACTCTACGCCCTTCTCGAAGAACTCCCGCTGACGGTCGACGATGAAGTTCATCACCTTGAGCATGGTCTGGCGCCGCTGCTCGATCGCCTGGATCATCCAGTGCGCGCTGTTCATGCGCTGGTTGATGAAGTCCTTGTTCTCGCCCTGGAACTTCTTCTTGTCGCGGGCGATCTGCTGGTAGGTCTTCGAGATCCGGAGCCGCGGCAGGCCGCCGTCGTTGAGGAACACCTTGTACTCACCGTCGATCTTCTCGACGACCAGGTCGGACATGATGTACTGGTCGCCTGCGGCGGAGTGCTGCAGGCCGGGCTTGGGATCGAGCTTGGCGAGCTCGTCGGCCACGTTCTGCACGTCGGCGGCGTCCAGGCCGAAGCGCTTGCCGAGGTCGCTCCAGCGGTGCGCCTTGAGATCCTCAAAGGCCTCCCGCACCAGCCGGTAGGCGAGCGTGCCGGTCTCGCCGCGCGCCTCGAGCTGGAGCAGCAGGCACTCGCGCAGGTCGCGCGCGCCCACGCCGGGGGGATCGAGCTTCTGGATGATGCGCACCATTTCTTCGGCATCGCCGAGGGTATAGAGCTGCGGGTGCACCTCTTGCTCCGACTCGACGGCATGCTCCTCGAGCAGCTGGTTCGCCCCCCTGACGATCTCCTCCAGCGTCGCGCCGAGGTAGCCATCCTCGGCGATGTTGCCGATGAACTCTTCGGCGAGGAGCTGCTGGCGCGGCGTGAGATCGAGCAGCCGGACCTGGTCGCGCAGGTAGTCGCTCAGGTCCTTGGTCTCGACCGGGACCGGCTCGACGTACTCGCGGGCCTCGCTCATGTCGCGCGGCGGCACGCCCTGGTCGGAGCCGTCGTCGAGGAGAATGTCCTCCCAGTTGGGCTCGTCGTCGCCGGCCTTCTCTTTTTCGGCTTCCTTGCCGTCCTCCGAGAGCTGGACCTCGGTCTCCTCCTCGGGCTCCACCAGCTCGAGGAACGGGTTGCCGAGCAGCTCCTGCTTGAGATGCTGTTGCAGCTCCAGCAGGGGCATGTAGAGGAGATCCATCGCCTGGTACAGACGCGGATTGATCCGCAGCTGCTGCGAGAGCGCGGCGTGCTGCTGCAGTCCGGTCTTCACGCGGCCGCGGTGAGGCGCGCGCGCAGGCGCGCGGTGAGGGTGGGTCCGAGGTAGAGGTTCGCCACCCGGTCGTCGAATACCAGCTCGCGCACGGTGCCCGAGACCTGAACCTTCCCTTCGAACATGATATAGGCGCGATCCACGATGTCGAGCGTCTGCTCCACGTTGTGGTCGGTGATCAGCACGCCGATCCCGCGATGCCGCAGCCCCGCCACGATCGTCTGAATGTCGTGCACGGCGATCGGGTCCACGCCCGCGAAGGGCTCGTCGAGCAACATGAACTTGGGCTCGGTGACGAGGGCCCGCGTGATCTCGAGCCGGCGGCGCTCGCCCCCCGAGAGCTGGAAGCCCTTCTGGCGCCGCAGGTGCTTGATGGCCAGCTCGTCGAGCAGCCGCTCCAGCCGCTCCGCCTGCTCCGCATCGCTGAGCTGGAGCGTCTCGAGGATGGCCCGCACGTTCTCTTCGACCGTCAGCTTGCGGAACACGGACGGCTCCTGAGCCAGGTAGCCGATCCCCATCTGCGCCCGGCGGTACATCGGCTCGTCCGTCGTGTCGCGGCCGTCGAGCACGATGCGGCCGCCGTCCGGCCGGACGAGGCCGGTGATCATGTAGAACGTCGTGGTCTTGCCCGCCCCGTTCGGGCCGAGCAGGCCCACGATCTCGCCCTGCTCGAGCCGCACGCTCACGTCGTTCACCACACGGCGGCCCTTGTACACCTTGACGAGTCCGTGCGCCTCGAGCAGGCTGCCGCCGGTCACCACCTGGTGCTCGCCGCTCGCCGACTCGGCGCGGGCGAGCGCGCGCTCGGCGGCGTCGAGCAGCCGGTCCGCCGCGCCGGCGCGGTCCCCGCCGAGCTCGGTCCATACGTCGGACGTGAAGGCGATCGGCGTGTCGTCGTACGGGATGCCCACCGGGTAGGCGACGATCTTCATGAGGGCGAGCCGCGGCAGCATCGACGTCCGGAGACTGGTGCGAAACTCTTCCACCGACAACCCGCTCAGCTCGGGCAGGCTCGCCCCGCGGGAGTGCGCGCGCAGCTTGAGGAATTCCTCCCGGTAGGCGATCGCGAGGTCCCCGAACGCCGCGCGCCCGTGCTCGTCCGCCACCCGGGCGAGCGCCGCGGCGGCGAGCGGGAGCGAGGAGTCCCGGGCGGCGAGCAGGTCGGCGATCATCGGCTCGGCGGCTTCTTCTTGGTGGTGTCGGCGGGCACGGGGGGTTTGGGCTCGAGCTGCACGCCGTTGGCCCCCCCGGTGACGAACACGCTGTCGACCCGATCGGCCTTGAGCAAGACGTCGATCATGGCGCCGCGCGAGTAGTTGAGCGACGGCAGCGAATCGCGCTGGTTGTAATGATGCGTGAGGGACCGCGCGGAGCCACGCGAGATCAGGCGGTGCAGCTTGCTCTTCGGCTGTCCCGCCCCGCCGGGGTCGGGTTCCTGGGCCCAGCGCGCCGTGAGCGAGTCGCCCGCGATCCAGTCCACGCTGGCCGCGGCGGTCGAATCCTTCTTGGACGTGGACAAGGCGTGCCCGAAGCCGCGGGCTTCCGTCAGCACCTCGTCGGGCAGGTCGAGCGCGAGGGAATCGGCGCGGATCGTTTGCAGCGTGGAAACGGCCCGGGCGTGCGTCGAGTCGCGCGGGCCCCAGGCGAACGCCTGCTGGAGCTTCTTGCGGTCGATGTGCAGGTGGATCGTATCGGCGGTCAGACGCCAGTCCGACCCGGTGGCGACGCCGTTGCCGAGGGCCTTCACCTGGCGGACCTCGCGGCCGCGGAGGCCCAGCTCGATGCGCGTGCCGGTGAGCTTGTAGCTCCGCGTTCCCTTCCCCTCGACGCGCGGCTTGCCGACGAGCACGCCGAACCCGGCCGCCTGGTCGAGCTGCATCGAATCGCCGCGCGCGGCGAAGTCGCTGCGGTCGATCGTCACCTGCCCCGCCCCCCACATCCGGTCGTTGCCCTTGAAACGCACCCGGTCGGCGACGATGACGTACGGCTCTCCCGAGTCCGGCCGGTCGCGATACTCGATGGTCGGGCGGCCCGTGGCGTACATCTCCAGGGTGTCCCGGACGCCCTTCACCGCGCGATAGTAGGTCAGGTTGGGCCCGCGCAGCACGGAGCCGGTGCTGCGGTTCACGGCGACGACCCGGTTGTGGGCCTCGAGACGCTCCTGGCGCAAATAGTACGAGGCGAAGCGGCCGTCGAGCGTGATGGCGGTGTCGCGGATGTGGACCTGGTTCGCGAGGCCGATCATGTCGAAGCGACCCGTGCCCGCGAACCAGGCGACGCTGTCGGCCGCGAGCGTGCTCCCCGTGCCCTCGCAATGCGCCAGCACGCCACCGCCGGCGAAGACATTTGTTTCTCCCCGGCGCACCTCCACCTGCCGGGCCTGCCGACCCACCGAATCGATGATCACCTTGCAGGGTCGCCCGGCGGCCGTATCGGCGGTCGCCGTCGGTTGCTGGACGAGCGTGATCAGGAGCACGGTTGCCATCATTGGTTCGGGAGGGTGAACTTGCCGCCCTCGCCCGTGACCCGGTTCGCCGTCACGACCTTGAAATCCGGGTCGGCGGTGAAGCCCTGTCCCTTGATGTGTCGCGTCGGCTCGTCGAACACGAATGCCTGGTCAGAGCTGACCTGGTTCTTGGCCTGGCTGTAGCGTATCACCTCGGTGCGCAGCGTGGCGCCGTCTTTGCGCACCACGACCACGTTGATGCGCGCCTCCATGTCGCCCGAGCGCCAGTGATACGTGCCTTCGCGCGACGTGAGTGTCGACGTCTCGGCCCCCTCGGTATCGTAGAACGTGATGTGGACGCTGCGCAGCTCGGCGGTCTGCATCGGGGAGAAGAAGTACGCCGTGTCGGCGCGCACGTGGGCGCGCTGGATGCCGCCGTCGGTCACGTAGTGGGACATGTTGATGAGGATCTGGTCGGCGGAATCGGTCGCGGCGATGGTCGCGGTCGGCTTGATGCCGGTATCGCAACCGGAAACCAAAACAACGTCGAGAAGAAGCGTCAAGAGGAATCGTCGAGGAGCGGCGTCCCAACGCGACGCAGGTCCTTGACGATTCTCCTCGACGCCTCCCCTCGACGCCGTCCTGTCTTTCATGCCGCCCCTGCCTTCATCAGGTCGTGCAGGTGCACCATCCCCACCAGCTTTCGGCCGCCGTCGAGCACCGGCAGCGCCATGATCCCGTGCTTCTCCATCAGCGCCACGGCCGCCCCGGCGAGCTCCTCCGGCGTCGTACTCTTCGGGGTTTGCGTCATCACGTTCCCTACCGGGATGTCGAGAAAGCGGTCCGTCTTCTCCATCAGGCGGGTCAGGTCGCCCGCGGTGACGACGCCCACGAGGCCGCCCGCCCGGTCCACGACGGCTGCGGTGCCGCGCTTCTCGGCGAGGAGCACCACGCACTCGCGCATCGGGCGGTCGGGCGCGAGCGTGGGCAGGTCCCGCGTCAGCATGACATCGGCGACCCGGAGCAACAGGTTCCGCCCCAGGGCGCCGCCGGGATGGAGCGCCGCGAAGTCCTCGCGGTGGAAGCCCTTCATCTCGAGCAGCGTCACGGCCAGCGCATCGCCCAGCGCGAGGGCGGCGGTGGTGCTGCTCGTCGGCGCGAGGGTCTCGGCGCAGGCTTCCTCGGTGACGCTCGCGTCCAGCACCACGTCCGACTGACGGGCAAGGGCGGAATCGGGCGCTCCCGTGATCGCGATGATGGGGACGCCGAGCCGCTTGAGTTGGCTCACGAGCCCGAACAACTCGTCCGAGGCCCCGCTCTTCGAGAGCAGGATCGCCACGTCGCGCCGGCCCACGATGCCCAGGTCGCCGTGCAACGAGTCGACGGGGTGGAGGAACGACGCCGGGGTGCCGGTGGACGTGAGCGTCGCAGCGATCTTGCGGGCGATGAGGCCGGACTTGCCGACCCCGGAGACGATCAGCCGGCCCGGCGCCCCCGCGAGGAGGTGCACGGCCGCCGCGAAGGCGGGGCCGAGCCGCTCGGCGACCCGCCGGATCGCCTCCGCTTCGAGGGCGAGGACCCGGCGGCCGCGCTCAACGAGATCGTTCGGCTCCGTGCGCGACATCGCCACGCTCCACGAAGTACTTCGTGACCAAACCATGCCACTCGCCGCGCGCCTGGAGGATGTGCTCGGCCACCTCGCGGACCGCGCCTTGTCCGCCGGGGGCCCTCGTCACGAGCTGTGCCGCGGCCACAACCTCAGCAACCGCGTTCGCCACGGCGATCGGAAGCCCCACCCGCCGCAGCAGCGGAAGATCGGGAAGGTCGTCGCCCACGAACGCGCAGTCTTCCCACGACACGCCGCGTCGCCGCAGCAGGTCCTCGAATGCCGGTAGCTTCCTCTTGTCCTGCACAACCTCGTCCACCTTCAGCTCGCGAGCCCGCAGCTCGGTGGCCTCGGAGCGTCGCGCGCTCGCCAGCACCACCACGAGTCCTGCGTCGCGCAGCAACTTGATACCCAGCCCATCCTGGATGTGGAACCGCTTGAGCTCGACCGGGTGATCGCCCACCATGCCGACATAGATCCCGTTGTCGGTGAGGACGCCGTCGACGTCCAAGCCGACGAGCTTCAGGCGGCGGGCGAGACTAACGTCGATCATGACTGCTCCCACCGAATCGGGTCACCCCCCTTGGGGCGTGGGTCCCGACCGCCGCCAAAGGTGCTATGCACGGACCGCCTCCCGCGCCCGCTGCCAGATCTCGAGCGCCACGCTCACCACGCCGTAGAGCTGATCGAGCGGCACCATGTTCGGCCCGTCCGACGGCGCGCGGTCGGGGTCGGGGTGCGTCTCGAGGAAGAAGCCATCGGCTCCGGCGGCAGCGGCGGCGTACAGCAGCGGCGGGATGAAGTCGCGCAGGCCGCCGCTCGCGCCGTCCGGGCCCTGCCCCGGCTGCTGCACCGAGTGCGTGGCGTCGTACACGACGGGGACGCGGCACGCGGCGCGCAACCGCGTGAAGTTGCGCATGTCGACGACGAGGTCGCCGTAGCCGAAGAAGGTCCCCCGCTCCGTGACGGCGATCTCGGGGGCACCACCGGCGCGCACCTTCTCGACCGCGCCGGCCATCCCCTCGGGCGACATCCACTGCCCTTTCTTCACGTTCACGGCGCGCTCCGCGCGGCCGACGGCGACCAGCAGATCGGTTTGCCGGCACAGGAACGCCGGGATCTGGAGCACGTCTGCCACCTGGGCGGCCGCCGGGACGTGCCCCGGCTCGTGTACGTCGGTCAGGATGGGTAGGCCCGTCGCGGCCCGCACGCGCTCAAGCGCTCGCAGGCCGGCTTCGAGTCCGGGGCCGCGGGCGCCCTTCAGGCGGGAGCGATTCGCCTTGTCGTACGACGCCTTGTAGACGACGTGCACCCCGAGCTTCGCGCCGAGGTCGGCGAGCGCCTCGCCGACGCGGACGTTCAGGTCGTCGGACTCGACGACGCACGGCCCCGCGATGAGGAACGGGGTGGCCCCGAAGTGGTGGACCATGTCAGTCGTGCAGGCCGGCGAGCTCGGACGGTCGCTCCGCCTCGGCGGGCACCGCGCCCTTGGCGCGCCGCTCGTGGCGCGCCGCCCCCACGAATCCTGCGAACAGCGGGTGCGGGCGCGTGGGGCGCGACTTGAGCTCGGGATGGAACTGGCACCCGATGAACCAGGGATGGTCCGGCAGCTCGATCATCTCGACCAGCGAGCCATCGGGCGAGAGGCCCGAGCAGCGCATCCCGTATTCCGCCAGCACGTCGCGGTACGCGTTCGACACCTCGTAGCGGTGGCGGTGCCGCTCGCTCACTTCCAGGGCGCCGTACACCTGGGCCACGCGCGAGCCGGGACGCAGCTTGCAGGGATAGGCCCCGAGCCGCATCGTGCCGCCCATCTCCTGGATGCCTTCCTGAGAGTGCATCAGGGCGATCACCGGGTTCTCGCACTCGGGGGCGAACTCGCTGGAGTTCGTGTCGGGAAGCCTCGCGACGTCGCGCGCGAACTCGATGATCGCCGTCTGCAGCCCCAGACAGATCCCGAAAAACGGCAGCTTGTGCTCGCGCGCCCAGCGGATGGCCTCGAGCATCCCGTCCACTCCGCGCACGCCGAAGCCGCCCGGGACCAGCAGCCCGTCGTACGGGCCGAGCAACTCGCCCGCGGTCTCCTGGTCGGTAAAGCGGTCGGACGAGATCCAATCGGTCTGCACGCCGCAGTCGTTCGCGATCCCCCCGTGCGCGAGCGCCTCGTGGATGCTCTTGTAGCTGTCCGCGAGCTCCGTGTACTTGCCCACGACGGCGATGCGCACCCGCTCGGGGGGCCGGAGGATTTTCTCCACCATCGCCGCCCAGCTGCGGAGGTCGGGCTCCTTGGTCTCGAGATGGAGCCGGCGGCACACCTCTTTATCCAGCCCCTGCTCGTGCAGCTTCAGCGGAATCTCGTAAATCGACTTCACGTCCGGGCTCTCGACCACGCAGCCGAAATCCACGTTACAGAACTGGGCGATCTTGCGCTTCAGATCCTCCGACAGCGGGCGCTCGGTACGGCACACCAGGATGTCGGGCTGGATCCCGATCTGCATCAGCTCCCGCACGGAGTGCTGGGTCGGCTTGGTCTTGAGCTCGGCGGTGGCGGCGATGAAGGGAACGAGGGTGAGGTGGATGAACAGCGTGTTGTCGCGGCCGACTTCCTGACGGAACTGCCGGATCGCCTCGAGGAATGGCAGCGACTCGATGTCGCCCACCGTGCCGCCGATCTCCGTGATGACCGCGTCGTGGTCCGGGGCGAGCCGCCGGATCGCGGCCTTGATCTCGTCCGTGATGTGCGGGATGACCTGCACCGTCGAGCCGAGGTACTCCCCGCGCCGCTCCTTCGTGATGACCGAGAGGTAGATCCGCCCCGTCGTGACGTTGTTCACCTGCGACAGCGAGCGGTCGATGAATCGCTCGTAGTGGCCGAGGTCGAGGTCGGTCTCGGCCCCGTCGTCCGTCACGTAGACCTCGCCGTGCTGGAACGGCGACATCGTGCCGGGATCGACGTTGATGTAGGGGTCGAACTTCTGGATCGTCACCCGGAGGCCGCGCTCCACGAGCAGCCGCCCCAGCGAGGCGGCCGCGATGCCCTTGCCGAGCGAGCTCACCACGCCGCCGGTCACGAAGATGTACTTCGTCGAGCTCACGGACTCACCTCCTTCAAGCGCCGGGTCAAGCGGGTTTCCGCGTACTGGAGATCGTCCGCCGTGTCCACGCCGGGCGCCGCCGGGGCCGCGAACAGCGCCACCCCGATCGGGATGCCGTGCAACAGCGGGCGCAGCTGCTCGAGCCGCTCCCAACGCTCCGCAGGCACGCTCGGCAGCCGCACCCAGCGCTCCAGTGCCTCGCGCGTGTAGGCGTACACACCGACGTGCTGGTAGTAGACCACGTCGCCGCCACCGTCGCGGTCGAACGGGATCGCGGCGCGGGAGAAGTACAGCGCCCGCCCGCGTGCGTCCACGACGACCTTGACCCGGTTCGGATCGCCCGCGAGCGCGGGATCGAGTGAGCCCGCCGCGGTTCCGATCGGGTCCCCACCCCGCACGCGCGCGACGGCGCCGCGCAGCGCGTCGGCGGCGACGAGGGGCTCGTCACCCTGCACGTTCAGCACGACCTCGAAGCCCATAAACGGTTTGCCGGCAACGACTTCCGCAACACGTTCGGTGCCGGACTGATGCTCAGGAGAGGTCAGCACGGCTTCGTAGCCTGCTCGCTCGACCACGGCGGCAATCTCACCCGCGTCCGTTGCCACGACGAGCCGGTCGCACACACCGGCCTCGGCGACACGTCGGACAACCCAGAGGATGAGGGGTTCACCTGCCAGAGGCAGGAGTGGCTTGCGAGGGAGGCGGCTGGAGCCCAGCCGCGCCGGGATCACGCCGAGGACAGGCACAGGGGAACATACAAGAGTCGTGCCGCGGAGTCTAGGCCATGGCGCCGGCAACCCTCAAGAAGTTTTCCAGCAAGCGTTTACCGTGCTCCGTCCCGATCGATTCCGGGTGAAACTGCACGCCGTAGATGGGGTACCGACGGTGCTTCATGGCCATGATTTCGGCGTCGCGGGGTCGGTCGGCGCTCCACGCCGTGATGACGAGGTCCCTGGGCAGCGACGTGGGCTCCACGACGAGCGAGTGGTACCGCATCCCGGTGAGGGGGCTGGGAATCCCATCGAACAGCTCGTCCTGCTCGTGGATCACCTTGCACGTCTTGCCGTGCATCAGGCGGTCCGCACGCACCACGCGGCCGCCGAACGCCTCCCCGATCGCCTGATGCCCGAGGCACACGCCCAGCACCGGAACGTTGCCCGCCAGGGCCTTGACCAGCGGCACGAGAATGCCGGCCTCACCGGGCGTGCAGGGGCCGGGGGAGAGCACCGCCGCTGTGGGCTTGAGGGCGAGCACCTGCTCCACCGTGAGCACGTCGTTGCGGTAGACGACGGGCTCCGCCCCCAGCTCGCCGAGGTACTGGACGAGGTTGTAGGTGAACGAGTCGTAGTTGTCGAGGACGAAGAGCATCAGCGCGGTCCGATGCGCAGGTTGGCCGTGGCGAGAAAGATCTCCCGCAGGAAGCTGACGAGGCCCCCGATGAACGCGAGCATCGCCACCACGAACAGGAGGGCGATCAGACCCGAGAGGTCGAGCCCGAGGAAGGCGCCGATGAACAGGGTGGCGATGACGAAGCACACGAGCAGTGCGCACGTCGTGCTGAGGGTGAGGGCACGGTTGATCAATTGCGCGCGGCGGGACAGTGTAGCCAGCTCGCGGTGCAGGCCCGCCTGCTCGGCCTGCGGGGCCCCAGCCAGCCCGCCTTCGAGCGACCGAGCCCGGTCGACGATGCGGCTGAGCCGGCTGGTGAGCACGGTAAGCGTGACGCCCACGCCGGAAAGCAGAAACACCGGCGCGACCGCCAACTGGATGACGCGCGCGACGTCCGGAACGGCAGGGCTTGGCGGCATGGGATGTTCTCGGGCTAGGAGTAGAAGCGCTCGTTGAGCGCCGGATCGAGCCGCCGGGGTCGCCCGGTGCGGGCGTTCACGGGACACCACAGCGAGCGCGCCCGGGCGAGCACCCGGCGATCGCTCGCCCGCAGGATCTCGGTGTGCCGCTCGAACGTGGTCGCCCGCGCCGTCCCCACCCAGGTGCAGGCGACCACCTGGTCGCCCAGCACCGCCGGATGCTGGTAATCGATCTCGTGCCGGAGCACAACCCACGCGACGTCGACCCGTTCCTCCGGCGCGATCGTCGCCTCCCAGTGCGCGGCCGCGACGTCTTGCACCCAGCGCAGGTACACCACGTTGTTGACGTGTCCCAGGTCGTCGATGTCGCCCGGTTCGACGACGGACACGCGCTCGTAGCGCACGGGCTGGGGCTCGGTAGGCTCGGACACGGGGTGCTCGTGAAAGATCGATGGCGCGGGCGCGCGTCTCAAGCGGCCGTCACTCGCGCCCAGGGAGGCCGACGTGCTCTTCCCACTCCTCCAGCGAGCGGGGCCAGTCTTCCTTGAGCAGGCGGGACAGGGAGCGATCGGCGAGCAGTCGCCCGCCGGTCTGGCACGTGGCGCAGTAGTTCACCTCGTTCTCCGCGTACCGGATCCGCTGCACCGGTGATCCGCACACGGGACAGGGCTGGCGGAAGCGGCCGTGGACGGCCATGCCCGGGCGGAAGGCCGTGACATTTTCCGGGAACCCGTCTCCGGTCTCGGCCTGCAGCCGCTCGGTCCAGCGGGTCAGCGTCTCCCGCGTCGCGCGCCGGAGCCGCTCGATCTCGTCGTCTCCGAGCTGGGAGGTGAGGCGGAGCGGCGAAAGCCGGGCCGCGTGGAGGATCTCGTCCGAATAGGCGTTGCCGATGCCATCGAACAGGCGCGGATCGGTGAGCGCGCGCTTCAAGGTGTGTGACTCGCGGGTGAGCACGGCGCGGAACTGCTCATCGCCGGCGCTCAGCACGTCGAGGGCCCCGCGGTCGTGCGCGGCGAGGGCGTCCGTGCCACGCACCACGTGGAGCGACGCCCGCTGCTTCGTTCCCGCCTCCGTGAGGAGGAGGGTGCCCAGCGGGAAGTCGAACGCCCCGAGCCCGCGGCGCCGGGGGATGGCCGCAGGGGGCGGGGCGGCCTTCCAGTGCAGCCGTCCGGCAATCATGAGGTGGAGCACCGCGAAGTAGGCTTCGTCGAAGCCGAGGACGATCCGCTTCCCCAAGCGCCGGACGTCTCGCACGCTGCGGCCCGCCAGCTCGGCGACAGGGGGGGCGGCCGTGCGCAGCAGGAAGGGGCTCGTGATGCGCACCCGCTCGAGGCGCTGCCCGACGACCCGGGGCCGGAGGGCGTGGAGGTACAGCTCGATGTCAGGCAGCTCGGGCATGCCCGGCTCGGACCCTGTTCAGCTCAGGAACCGCCGGGCGAGCTCTTCGAGCCGCTCGTCGCTCTCGGCGCGCGCCCGCGCGAGAAGGCGCTCTACGTGCGGTCGCAGTTTGGGCTCCCCCCAATAGTAGCCGGTTGCCTGCTCGGCACTCGCCGTCTCGCCGGCGCGCGCGGCCTCGAGCAGCGCCGCGGCGGCGGCAGCGTCGAAGTCGGGATGGCCGCGGGGAGGGAGGCCGTAGTCCCGCCGGGGGGCGCCCTGATTCCCCGCATCTTCTTTCACGAAGGCGCGTGACATGGATTACGGTCGCGGGTGATAGCTCTTGTGCACGGTCCGCAGGTAGTCGCGGTCCACGTGCGTGTACAGTTGGGTGGTCGCCAGGTCCGCGTGCCCGAGCATTTCCTGCACGGCGCGCAGGTCTGCCCCGCCTTCGAGCAGGTGCGTGGCGAACGTGTGGCGCAGCGTGTGCGGCGTGACGTGCTTCGTGAGCCCCGCCTGCCGCGCGGCGCGCTTGATGATGGTCCACGCTCCGACGCGCGACAGCGGCGTGCCCCGGGCATTGAGAAACAGGATGCCCCTGCCCTTCCCCTTGTCGAAGCGGGGGCGGATCTCGCGCGCGTACAGGGCCACCGCGCCGAGCGCGCGCCGGCCTGCGGGAACGAGACGCTGTTTCGAGCCCTTGCCGAACACGCGCGCCAGGCCGTCCTCGTACAGGATGTCCGAGAGCCGGAGCGCCACGAGCTCCGATACCCGCGCGCCCGTGGCGTACGCCAGCTCGAGCAGCGCGCGGTCGCGGATCGCGAGCGGCTCGTCGGTGTTCGGGGCCGCGAGCAGCCGCTCCACCTCGGCCACGGTGAGCACGCTCGGGAGCCGCCGCCACTGGCGCGGCGATTCGACGCGCTCGCTCGGGTCGCGTGTCACCCGTCCCTCGCCCACGAGGAACCGGTAATACGTGCGCACCGCCGAGATCTGCCGGCGAATCGTGGCCGGGGAGAGCCCGAGGTCCTTCAGGTCGTAGATGAACTCCCGGAGCTGGGCCGCGGTGACCTCGTCCGGGCCGCGGGCGCCCTGCGCGGCCGCGCGGGTCACGAGCCGCCGGATGTCGCGCACGTAGTTCTCGACGGTGTTGCTGCTGTTGCCCGCCTCCAGCGCGAGGTAGTCACGGAACTGCTCGATGCAGAACGCGGTCTCGCGGGACGACGCTAGATCCATCGCCGCACGCGGGCCTTGTAGGCCCGATACTGGTCCCCAAACTTGCGCTCCAGGTACGCCTCTTCGCGTGCGATCACCCGCCACTGCACGAGCGCGAGCCCGACCGGGAGGAGCACCAACGGCCACACGTCGTTCACGAGCAGGGTGAGGCCGAGGTAGAGCGCGGCGAGCGCGACATACATCGGGTTGCGGGTGAACCGGTAGGGCCCTCGGACGACGAGCGCCGTCGTGGGCTTGGTGGGGTTCGGCGTCGTGCCGGCCTGCCGGAACAGCACCGCGGCGCCGAAGAGGAGGATGAGCGCCCCGGCGACGAATACCCACCCCACGACGCGCGCCGGCCCGGACGACATGAGTCGCACGGGCACGAGCCGGTGCAGCACGTACCCCAGTGCAAACAGCCCCGCGTAGATCAGCGGCGGCGGGAAGCGGATGCCCGACGTCTCGTTCGCGTGTTCTGCCATGTCCCCCGTGGACCCCTCAGCGCTTCAGGCGGCGCACCGTCCAGACCGCCAGAAATATGAGGACCCCGAGGGCCACCGCGCCAAGCCCGCTGTTCACGCGGCCAAGCGCCGCCAGGACGGTCTGGAGATTCGCGCTGGCCGTGGCCACAAAGAACGTGAGCCCCCCGTACCAGAGGCCCGAGGCGAGTGCCAGCGGCACGAGCGCCCGCACCGGCGGCACGCCCGCGACGCCGGCGAATGGCGGCACGACCGCGCGCCACACGGGCAGGAGCCGGGACAGGAAGATCCCGGAGGTGCCGTGGCGGCGGTACTGCGCCGTGATGTGCGCGAGCACGGGCTCGGGAAGCAGCTTGCGGCCGAGCCGCCCCTGAAAAAAGTCACGGCCATAGCGTCGTCCCAGCCCGTACACGGCGGCCGCCGACCCGACGTTCGCGACCCAGGTGAGCAGGAACACCGCCCAGGCGTTCATCACGCCGCGCCCTGCGAGGAACGCCCCGAGCGCCACGGCGGTGTCGGCCGGGACTGGCGGGAAGATGCTCTCGATCGCCGCGAGCGCGGTGATCAGGCCGTAGAGCGGGCCGGGAGGAAGGGATTCGAGAAAGCGGACAACGTCCGTCACTCGAGCAGCGCGACGGCGATCGCGGCGATCCCCTCCCCCCGTCCGATCCACCCCATCCCCTCGTTCGTCTTCCCCTTGATCGACACGACGCCGGGATCTACGAGGAGCACCGTCGCGAGCTTGCGGCGCATCTCGGCCACGTGCGGCGCGAGCCGGGGGCGCTCGGCAATGACGGTGAGGTCGCACTGCGCCAGCGCGAGCCCCCGCGCGCGTACGGCGCGATACGCCTCGTCGAGCAGATAGAGCGAGCTGCAGTCCTTCCAGCGAGGGTCGGTCTCGGGGAACATGCCGCCGATGTCCCCCAGGGCGGCGGCGCCGAGGATGGCGTCGGTGAGGGCATGCGCCACGACGTCGGCGTCGGAATGACCCGCGAGCCCCTGCGGATGCGGGATTTCCACCCCTCCCAGGATCAGCTTGCGGCCCCCCCCGTCGGCGAATCGGTGCGAGTCGTACCCGATGCCGACGCGCATCTCACGCCTTCACGATGCGGACGGCGAGGTGTGCGGCGTTTTTGGCGTTGTCGATTCCGACGCACGCCACGGGCACGCCGCTCGGTACCTGGGCGGTGGCGAGCAGCGCGTCGAGCCCGTTCAGGGCCCCCACGGCGAACGGCACTCCGATCACGGGAAGGTCGGTCAGCGAGGCGGCGAAGCCTGGGAGGGCGGCCGACAGTCCGGCCCCAGCGATGACGACCCGGAAGCCCTTCGTGCGGGCGTTCTTGACGAGGTCTGCGGTCAGGTCCGGCTGCCGGTGCGCCGACGAGACGTGGAACTCGTACGAAACGCCCGCCTTGCTCAATACCTCGAAGGCGGGCTCGATCCTGGGCTTGTCACTGTCCGATCCGACGAGAATCAGCACGTCAGCCACGCACCCTTCCCCCTTCCCGCTTCCCCCGTCCCTTCATGCCGCCTCGTCGATCACGGAGTAGTCCTGACGGCGCTGGCGCGGCACGTAGCCGGCGTCGGCGATGAGCCGCTGCATCTCGGGGAGCGTCATGCGCCAGGTCGTACCCGCAGCCGAGACGACGTTCTCCTCCATCATCAGCGAGCCGAAGTCGTTGGCGCCGAAGCGGAGCGCGACCTGGCCGATCTTCGGTCCCATGGTGACCCACGACGCCTGGATATTGGGCACGTTGTCGAGCACGATGCGGGCGATCCCCTGAGTCCGGAGATACGTGACGGCGTCGGTCTTGCCGAGATGCTCGAGCTCGGTGTGCTCGGGCTGCAGCGGCCAGCAGATGAAGGCGGTGAAGCCGCCGGTCCGGGCCTGCACTTCCCGCACGCGGAACAGGTGCTCGATCCGATCGGCGAGCGTCTCGCCCAGCCCGTACATCATGGTCACCGACGTCTTCAGGCCCAGGCGGTGGGCGATCTCCATCACCTCGAGCCAGCGGTCCGCGCCTGCCTTCTTCCGCGCCACGCGGTCGCGGACGTCCTGAACGAGGATCTCCCCGCCGCCGCCGGGGATGGAGTCGAGCCCGGCCGCCACGAGCTGCCTGATCACCTCTTCGATCGTCATCCCGAAGCGGCCGGCGAAGAAATCCACCTCCGACGGGGAGAAGCCGTGGATGTGGATCGGATGGTGGCGCTTGATGTACCGCATCAGGTCCAGGTACCACTCGAACGGGATGTAGGGGTTGTGCCCCCCCTGCATCAGGATCTGTACACCGCCGAGCGCTTTGAGCTCGTCGATCTTGCGCCCGATCTCCTCGAACGAGAGCACGTAGCCTTCGGCGTGCTTGGGTCGCCGGTAGAACGCGCAGAACTTGCAGTCGGCCACGCAGACGTTCGTGTAATTGATGTTCCGGTCGATGATGTAGGTGACCACGTTCTCGGGGTGCAGGCACCAGCGCGCCTGGTCCGCGAGCGCTCCCAGCTCGAGCAGCGAGGCGCGCTCGTACAGCTCCAAGTACGACCGGAACTCGGGCCCGGAGCGGTCTACCATGGTCACGCCACCTCGAGGTAGCGGAGGGACGCAGCGGGGGCGAGTCCGTGCGCGGCGAGCTTGCGGAAGAACGTGCCCAGGCCGGCGAGGTGCCGATCGGTGAACGCGTAGTCGAGTCCCGCGAAGTAGTCGCGGCACTCGGGCGTCGACACGCCGGTGGCCCGGTGCGCTGCCGCCGCCAGCTCGTCCAGGTGCGCGAGCCCCCAGTCACGCGACCGGAGCAGCGCCTCGTGCACACGGTCTACCGTCGCGCGGTCCGCCGCCCGCCGCGCGGCCCACACGGCGAACACGAACGGCAGCCCCGTCCAGCGCTTCCACTCCTCACCCAGGTCGATTCGGTGCGGATAGGAGTGCCGCGCCGCGAGCAGCAGCGCCGCATCGCCGATCACGAGCACGGCGTCGTGGGGGAGGTGCGCCAATCCGTCCAGGTCTGAGCCTTCGGCGCGCGCCTGGGCGAAGCGCGGCTGGACCTTCCACACGTCCCGGCAGAGCAGCTCGAGCAACGCCACCGCGGTCCGGGAGGACGCGGTGAGCAGCACCGTCCGCCTGTCCAACTGTCCGACCGGCCGCCTGCTGAACAGCGCCACGCTCTTCACGGGCCCGTCGCTCGTGATGCCGATGCCCGGGAGCAGCCGCAGTGCGTCGCTGTGGCGTGCGAACTCGACCGCGCTGATCACGCTCAGGTCCAGCTCCCCGGCCACGAGCAGGTCGTTCAGCTCCGCCGGCGTGCCGGTCACGAGCTCGGCCGGGACGGGGACGGCCCCCCGGTCGATCGCACCATAGACCGGATAGCAGTTGATGTAGCCGATCCGGCCGAGTCTCATTCGGCGCCGTCCACGGGCGACGAGAGCACGGGGAGTGCGCGCTTCCGGGCCGCCGCTGCGCGGCGCGGCTCGAGCCGGAACGTCGGGCCTGCGGGACCTTGCGGGCGGGCGCGAGCCTGTCCCGGCACCCAATCCTCGAACGTCCGCACCGGCTGATACAGCGAGTCGCGCTCCACGGGCTCCTTCCCCGCCCCGCGGATCAGGGACACGATCTGGTCGTAGGAGAGCCACATCGGCGTGCCGGCGCCCGCCTCGTGGTAGACGCGCTCGAACACCACCGTGCCCTCGAGGTCGTCGCAGCCGAACGTGAGCGCCACCTGCGAGATGAACGGCGTCACCATCGGCCAGTGCGTCTTGACATGCGGGACGTTGTCGAGCAGCAGGCGCCCCACCGCGATGTTCTTCAGGTCGTCGAACCCCGACGTGGCCGTGCCGGTCCGGCCCAGGGCTTCCCCCAGCTCGTTATGGTCCGGGTGGTACGCGAGGGGGATGTAGGTGAGGAATCCCCCGGTCTCGTCTTGGAGGCCGCGCAGCGCGAGCAGATGGTCCACGCGGTCGGCGGTGGTCTCGACGTGGCCGTAGAGCATCGTGCAGTTCGACGGGATGCCGAGCCGGTGAGCCTCCCGGTGCACTTCGAGCCATGCCTCCCCTGAGAGCTTCTTGTCGGCGATCGTGGCCCGCGCGGCGGGACTGAACACTTCGGCGCCGCCGCCGGGAAGGCTCGTGACGCCCGCTTCCCGCATGGCGCGCAGCACCTCAGCCACACTCATGCCCTCGATGCGCGCGAGGTGCGCCACCTCGACCGCCGTGAGCGCCTTGATGTGGACGCCGGGGTGGCGTTGGCGGAGCCCGCGGAACATGTCGAGGTAGTAGGAGAGCCGCAGCTTGGGATGCAGCCCGCCCACGATGTGGAACTCGCGGGTCGGGTTGTCTCGCGCCGCGTCCGCTTCGGCGAAGACCTCGTCGAGGCTGCGCGTGTAGGCACCCTCTTCCCGCGGCATGCGCGCGAACGAGCAGAACACGCAGGTGTTGCGCAGCACGCAAACGTTCGTCGGGTTGAGATGCTGGTTCGCGGCGAAGAACACGCGGTCGCCGTTGCGGCGGCGGTTCGCGAGGTCGCCGAGCCGGCCGATGGTGAGGAGGTCGTTGGACTGGAACAGGGTCAGCCCGTCGTCGCGCGTCAGCCGCTCGCCGCGCTCGACCTTCTCGGCGATGGCCTGGAGAGTCGGATCCCTCACGCCGCCCGCCGAACGGCGAGCGTCGCGTTATGCCCGCCGAACCCGAAGGAGTTCGAGAGCGCGATCTCGACCGCGCGCTTGACGGCCTTGTTGGGCGCCGAGTCGAGATCGCAGGCCGAATCCGGGGTGAACTGGTTGATGGTCGGCGGGACGACGCCGGTCTGGACGACGAGCGCGCACACCGCCGCCTCGACCGCGCCGGCGGCCCCGAGCATGTGCCCGGTCATCGACTTGGTCGACCCGAAGATCAGCTTGCGGGCCTGCGCGCCGAACACGGCTTTCACGGCCGCGGTCTCGGCCGCGTCGCCGTGCGGGGTCGACGTGCCGTGGGCGTTGATATACCCGACCTGCTCCGGCCGGATGTCCCCGTCCTGCATCGCGAGCCGCATCGCCTCCTGGGCGCCCGAGCCGTCGGGCGCGGGCGCGGTGATGTGGTAGGCGTCCGCGGTCATCCCGTAGCCCGCGACCTCGGCGTAGATCTTCGCGCCGCGGCGCCGGGCGTGCTCCCACTCCTCGAGGATCAGCACGGCAGCGCCGTCGCCCATCACGAAGCCGTCGCGGTCCTTGTCGAACGGGCGGCTCGCCGTCGCCGGGTCGTCGTTGCGCTCGGACAGCGCCTTCATGTTGGCGAAGCTCGCGACCGCCAGCGGCGTGATCGCGGCCTCGGCACCACCCGCGAGCATGATGTCGGCGTCGTCGTTCCGGATCAGCACGACGGCGTCGGCGACCGAGTGCGCCGAGGAGGCGCACGCCGACACCGTGCAGTAATTCGGCCCCTTCACGCCGTAGCGCATCGAGAGCAGCGCCGCCGCCACGTTGGGCATGTACATCGGGACGAAGAACGGCGAGACGCGGCTCGGCCCCTTCTCGAACAGGGCGCGGCAGTTGTCCTCGAACGTCTGCAGCCCGCCGGTGCCGGTGCCGATGATCACGCCGACCCGCTTCAGGTCGACTTTGTCCCAGTTGCTCGCGAGGCAGGCGTCCGTGACGGCCTGCTCCCCGGCGCCGATCGCGAACTGCGTGAACCGGTCGTAGCGGCGGATCTCCTTTTTGTCGAGGTATTGCGCGGGGTCGAACCCCTTCACCTCGCACGCGAACTTGACGGGGCTCTGCACCGGGTCGAAGCGCGTGATCGGCCCCGCGCCGGACCGCCCGGCGATCAGTCCCTCCCACGTGCTCTGGACCGTGTTCCCCAGCGGGGTCACCAGCCCGAGGCCCGTGATCGCGACCCGGCGCGCCATGCCTATTTCCCCATCTTGTCGTGGAGGTACTGGAGCGCCTGCCCCACCGTCCGCAGCTTCTCCGCCTCCTCGTCCGGGATGTCGATGTCGAATTCCTTCTCGAAGGCCATGACCAGCTCGACGGTGTCGAGGCTGTCCGCCCCCAGGTCCTCCATGAAGCTCGCGTCGGACGTGAGCTTCTCCCGCTCGACCCCCAGCTCTTCGACGATGATGTCTTTGACCTTCTCTTCGAGCTGCTTCATGTCCATTGCCATGGTAGCCCTCAATGGAGGTGTGGGAAAACGGTCACAGCACCATCCCGCCGTCGACGACCAACACCTGACCCGTAATGTAGCTGGCGAAGTCGGAGGCGAGAAAGAGCACCGCCGACGCGACATCCGATCCCTGGCCCAGCCGGCCCATCGGAATGGCCCGGATCAAGGTTTGGCGCGCCTCGCCGGTGATCTTCCTGGTCAGCTCCGTATCGATAAACCCGGGCGCCACGGCGTTCACGAGTACATTCCGCGAGGCCAGCTCCTTCGACACCGACTTGGTGAGGCCGATCAGGCCGGCCTTGGAGGCGGTATAGTTGGCCTGGCCCTTGTTGCCCGAGATGCCGACGACGCTCGTGATGTTGACGATCCGGCCCCAGCGACGCTTGATCATCCCCCGGGCCGCGTGCTTGGTCATCAGGAAGGCGCCCTTCAGGTTCGTGTCGAGCACGGTGCTCCAGTCGTCCTCGTTGATCCGGAACAACAGGTTGTCCCGCGTCGTGCCCGCGTTGTTCACGAGGATGTCGATCTTGCCGAACTCCCGCTCGACCGTGCCGACCGTGGTCTCGACCTGTCGCGCGTTCGCGACGTCGCACGCAAAGCCCCGCGCCGCGGAGTCCCCGAGCGAGCGCGCCGCCTGCTCGGCCTTGGCGCCGTCCCGGGCCAGCACCGCCACCTTGGCACCGGCGCCCGTGAGGGCCTGCGCGATCGAGTAACCGATGCCGCGGCTGCCCCCGGTGACGATCCCCACCTTGCCGGCGAGATCGATCTTCACGGCTGTCCCATCCTGAAGGATGGGCTCGGCACTTCAGTGCCCTTAAGGGCAGCGACTCGCCGAGCCCAGGCCTTGGCCTGGGAACTCGGAGCGCTCACGAACCCTCCAGGAATCGCGCCACCTCGTCGGCCGTCCCCAGGCTCACCGTCGTCGCCCCGGGCACGCTGCGCTTCACCAGCCCGGCCAGCACCGTGCCCGGTCCTATCTCGACGAAACGCGCGCCGGCGCCGGCAAGTTCGGCGGCGCGCTGCATGCAGGCGACCCAGCGCACGGGCGCCGTGAGCTGGTCGGCGAGCAGGCGGCGCGCCCGGCCTGCCTCGCGCACCGGCTCGGCTGTGGCGTTGGCGATCACGGGAAACGCGGGATTGCGGAACGGTGCCCGTTCGAGCGCGACCCGCAGGTGGTTCGCCGCGGGCGCCATGAGCGAGGAGTGAAACGCCCCGCTCACCTTGAGCGGGATCACGCGTTTGGCGCCGCGCACGCGGCACCCCTCCCCGGCCGCCGCCACGGCGGGGGGATCGCCCGAAATCACCGTCTGGTCGGGGGCGTTGAGATTCGCCGCCACCGCCACGAGGCCGTCGCGGGAGGCCTCGCGGCACGCGGCCTCGACCTCCGCCGTTGGGAGGCCCAGGATGGCCGCCATCGTGCCCGGCCGCTCGGTCCCGGCCGTGTGCATCAGCTCGCCGCGCCGGCGCACCAGCGCGGCCGCGTCGGTCGGCGCGAGCGCGCCCGCGGTCAGGTACGCCGAGTACTCGCCCAGCGAGTGGCCGGCCGCGGCGACCGCCCCACCGTTCACCGCCGCCCCCACCACGGCGAACACCGCCGCGCTGTGGGCCAGGATCGCCGGCTGGGCGTTGTGCGTGGCGGTCAGCTCCTCTTCCGGCCCCTCGAACATGAGCCGGCTGAGGCGAAAGGCGAGCCGCTCGTCAATGGCGTCCAGCGACTGGCGTGCCGCCGGAAACCGCTCAGCGAGGTCCTTTGCCATCCCGACTTTTTGCGCGCCCTGTCCGGGGCAGAGCCAAATCGTTTTGCTCGGGGCTACCACTGCACCACCATGCTCGCCCACGTGAAGCCCGCGCCGAAGGCGCAGAACATCACCTTCATCCCCGGTTGCAGCCGGCCGCACCGCACGGCTTCGTCGAGCGCGATGGCCACGGACGCCGCCGACGTGTTGCCGAACCGGTCCACGTTCACGTACACCTTGTCCATCGGCAGGCCGGCGTGCTTGGCCGTGGCCTCGATGATCCGAATGTTCGCCTGGTGCGGGATCAGCAAATCGATGTCGGCGCCGGTGAGCCCCGCCTGCTGCAGCGCCTGGTCGCAGGCGTCGGCCATCGACAGCACCGCCGCCTTGAACACCTCGCGGCCGGCCATCTTGATGAAATAGGAGTGGTCCTTCAGGAGCCGCTCGTCCGGCGGGTGGGCCGCGCCGCCGCCGGGGCGATACAGCAGCTCGGCGAGGGTGCCGTCGGACTTCAAGTAGCGCGACAAGATTCCCCGGTCGCTCGGGCTCCGGCGGACGATCGTCGCCCCGGCCCCGTCGCCGAACAGGACCGCGGTCGTCCGGTCGCTCCAGTCCATGATGGTGGTCAGTTTTTCGGTCGCGACCACCAACACGTGCTGCGCCTGGTCCGCGGCCACCATGCCTTCCGCCACGCTCAGGGCGTAGAGGAAACCCGTACAAGCGGCCTGGACGTCGAAGGCGGCGGCGCGCTTCGCGCCGAGCAGCGCCTGGAGGTCGCACGCCTGGGAGGGCAGGAGGCGGTCGGGCGAGCACGTGGCGACGATGAGCGCGTCGAGGTCGAGCGGCGTCAGGCCCGTGTCCTTGAGGACCTGCTCCGCCGCCGCCTTGGCCATGCACGCGTTGGACTCGTCGGGCCCCGCCACCCGACGCTCCCGGATGCCGGTGCGCTCGCGGATCCACTGGTCCGAGGTGTCGAGAATCGTCGAGAACTCGTCATTCGTCATGACGCGCTTCGGCGTGTAGCTGCCGGTGCCCCACAGCTCGGCGAAGGGCCGCTTCATCGGGCCGCGCTTCCTCCCGCCAGCTCGGCGCCGATGTCCTGGTCCACGTGGCTCTCCACCATGTGCGCCGCGACGCGCACGGCGTTCATGATCGCGCGCGCCGGCGAGGAGCCGTGGCAGATGATCACCACGCCCTTCGCCCCCAGGAGCGGCGCGCCCCCGTACTCGGAGTAGTCGAGGAACTTGAACAGCCGTTTCGCCTCCGGCCGGCCGAGCACGTCGGGGAACGCCTGCTTGATCATCCCCATGAACATCCGACCGGCGGACTCGTAGAACTTGAGCACGACGTTGCCGACGAAGCCGTCGCACACCACGACGTCGATCCGCCCTTTCTTGCACTCGCCCGCGAGGATGTCGCGTCCCTCGACGTTGCCGACGTAGTGGATCCCCGTCGCCTGCTTGAGGAGCTGGTGCGCTTCCTTGGCGGCGGCGTTTCCCTTCTCATCCTCCTCGCCGACGTTGAGCAGGCCGACCCCCGGCTCCGGCCGGTCGAGCACGTCGCGGACGTACACCGATCCGAGGTGTGCGAACCCGACCAGCTCCCGTGCATCGCAGTCCACGTTCGCTCCGCTGTCGAGCACCAGCACGGGATGCACTGCGGTCGGGAACAAGGTCCCGATCGCGGCCCGTTGCACACCCTCGTGCAGCCGCAGCATGAGCGTCGCGGCGGCCATCACCGCGCCGGTGTTGCCCGCGGAGAGGAAGGCGTCCGAATCGCCACGCTTTTGCAGCCCGAGGCCGACCGCGATCGACGACCGCGGCTTGCGCTTGACGGCGGCGAGGGGTTTCTCTCCCATCCCCACCACGTCCGGCGCCTCCACGATCTGCAGGCGGCCGCGGTCGACGTCGCCGTGAGCCTTGAGGGCCGCCTCGATGTCGGCCGTCCGCCCCACGAGCTGGATCAGGAAGCCGGGTGGCAGCTCGCGCAACGCCTGCGCGACGCCCTCCACCTCGACGCGCGGGGCGTTGTCGCCCCCCATGGCGTCCAGCGCGATGCGGATCACCGGTCAGGCGTCCTCGACCGCCACCCGCTGCTCGCCGCCGTAGTAGCCGCAGGTCGGGCACACCCGGTGCGGTCGCTTCAGGTCGCCGCAGCGGGGGCAGGGTTGCAGGGCGATGGGCGCGGCCTTGTAGTGCGTCCGGCGGGCGCGTTTCTTCCGCTTGGAGGTTCTGCGCTTCGGTACCGCCATGATCTGGTCCCTTTCAGTCGCGGAGCTTGTCCTTGAGCTGGGCGAGCGACCGCCAGCGCCCGTCCGCCGGCGCCGCGGGGCAGCCACAGGGGCCCGCGTTCAGGTCCTTGCCACAGCGCGGGCACAACCCGCGGCAGTCGTCGCGGCAAACCAGCCACTGGGGAACGGCGAGCAGCAACTCCTCCCGCACGGCGGGCCGGAGGTCGATCTCCGTCGCGTCCCGCGCCAGGGGGTAGGAATTCGGGTCCTCCAGGGCGTCCGGATCCTGGGAAAACAGGGCGTCGATGTCGGCCGCCACCGGCAGCGCCACGGGCACGAGGCAACGCCGGCACACCCCGGCCACCTGGGTCGACAGCGAGCCGCGCCAGTAGAATCGCCCCTCCCCGGCTGACTGCAAGCGGCCTGCCACGCGCACCGGATCGGCGAGCACGACCTCGAGGCCCTCGAAGAGGGGGTCGTCCCCTGCGAGCTCAGCCCGCGTTTGGACCGGGCCGCGCGCCAACTCCCGCAGGTCGACCTGTAACATGAGCAACCGAAGCTAAACCCTTGTGGGACTAGGGTCAACCAAGCTCGCGCAGCTCCCCTTCCGCGAAGAAAAACGCCACCTCCCGGGCGGCGGTCTCGGGCGAGTCCGAGGCGTGGATCGCGTTCCGCTCCTTGGACGCGCCGTACAGCTTGCGCACGCTTCCCGGCTTCGCTTCGGCTGGATCGGTCGCCCCGATGACGTCCCGCAAATGGGCGACGGCGTTGTCCCGCTCCAGCGCCAGCACCAGCGCGGGGCCTGAGGTCATGAAAGTGACGAGCGGCCGGTAGAAGGGGCGCGCGCGGTGCACCTCGTAGAACGCTTCGGCCTGCGTCGTCGTGAGCTTCACGAGGCGCGCGGCGCGCACCACGAAACCCGCGGCTTCGAGCTGGGCGAGGATCTTCCCGGCGTTGCGCGCTTGCAGCGCATCGGGCTTGATGATGGCGAGGGTGAGCATCAGGTGTCGGGTGTCAGGTGCTAGATGGCGATCAGCCGACGAATGAGATCGGCGCGTGTGAGAAAGCCGACGACGACTCCCTCCCGGACCACGGGAAAGCGGTCGACGTCCTTCGAGTTGATCAGGTTCGCGACGTCGGCGAGGGTCTGCTCTTCGGACAGGCACAGTACCGAGCGGGCCATGGCGTCCTTGACGGGGATGAGCCGCGGGTCCGCCGAGCCACGCTGCAGCTGGCTCCGGGTGAGCGCGCGGAACTCGCCGCTCTTGGTGCGCTGCAGGAAGTCGGGGATCAGGTACTTGAGCAGCTCGCGGTGCGTGATCATCCCGATCAGCGAGCCCGAGGCGTCGACCACGGGCGTGGCGCGGATGTCGTGCTCGACCATGAGACGTGCGACCTCGCCCAGCGTCTGGTCGGGGCCCACCGTGAACGCCTGCGGGGTCATGACGTCGCGCACCATGAGCTGCGTCGGCAGCTCGACCGCCTCCAACGCCGCCAGCGCCATGACCTGGGCGGGGCTCGAGGCGCGGAGCAGCGCCTGCGCCGTGTCGGAGTCGGACAGGGTGCGGGCGAGCGCGCCGACGACCTGTAGGTACAGCGCCGCCTCGCGCAGGGGAGCGACGATGAAGATCACGATCCGCGCGGTCCGATTGGGGTCTTTCTCCCAATGGATCGGCGTGGGAGAGATGCCCACGGCTGTCGCGAGGGTGCGCACCGCCTCGGTCCGAAAATGCGGCAGGAACGCGTGCTCGCCCACGCTCACCATGTCTTCCGGCCAGGTGTGGCGGATGACGGCGTTGAGGCGCTGCGGATCGGCCACCGCGCCAGCCGCGACGAGGCGCTCGGCCAGCCGCTCGGTGGCTTCCTTGACCGTGGTCGCCCGCAGTGGGACCACGATGTGCTCGGGCTTCAGCACGTCCCGCAGTTTCACAAGCGCTCCTTGAGCAGGGGAACGACGTCCGCCGGGCGCCGCATCACCGAGATCCCGGCCCGCTCGAACGCCGCCATCTTCTCCGCCGCGGTGCCGCTCGAGCCCGAGATGATCGCCCCCGCGTGGCCCATGCGGCGGCCGGGCGGCGCCGTTTGCCCCGCGACGAAGCCGATCACCGGCTTCGTCATGGCCTGCGTCACGAACTCGGCCGCCTGCTGCTCGTCGGTGCCGCCGATCTCGCCGATCATGACGACGGCGTCGGTCCCCGCGTCCGCCTGGAACGCCGAGAGGCAGTGGATGAAGCTCGTGCCGATGAGCGGATCCCCGCCGATCCCGATGCAGGTGGACTGGCCATAGCCCTGGGTCGACAGCTGATGCACGATCTCGTAGGTGAGGGTGCCGCTCCGCGACACCACGCCGATCCGGCCCGGCTGGCAGATGTTGCCGGGGATGATGCCGACCTTGCTCTTGCCGGGCGAGATGAGCCCCGGGCAGTTGGGTCCGATGAGCCGCGCGCCGCGCTCGTGCAGGTACGGGAGCACGCGGGTCATGTCGAGCACCGGGATCCCCTCGGTGATGCACACGACGAGCCCGAGCCCGGCGTCGGCGGCCTCGAAGACGGCCGACGCGGCCGCCGCGGCGGGGACGTAGATCACCGCGGTATTCGCGCGGGTCTCGCGCACGGCGTCCGCCACCGTGTCGAAGATCGGCACGACGCCGTCGAACAACTGCCCACCTTTGCCAGGCGTGACGCCCGCGACCACCTTCGTGCCGTAGCTGATCATCTGTCGCGTATGGAACGATCCGTCGCGGCCGGTGATGCCCTGCACGACGAGGCGGGTGTTCTGGTCCAGAAAGACGCTCATGCCCCGGCCTGCGCCACGGCCTGCTTCACCGCCTCGTCCATGTCGGTGAGGGCGGAAAACCCGGCCTCCGTGAGGATCCGGACGGCGAGCTCCTCGTTGGTGCCGGTGAGCCGGATGACGAGGGGCACCGTCAAGCGGAGCTGTCGCGTCGCCTCGACGATGCCGTTCGCCACGTCGTCGCAGCGGGTGATACCGCCGAAGATGTTGAACAGGATCGCGCGCACGGTCGGATCAGCGGTGATGATCCGGAGGGCGTCCACGACCTTGCGGGGGTTCGAGCTGCCGCCGATGTCGAGGAAGTTGGCGGGCTCGCCGCCGTAGTACTTCACGAGGTCCATGGTCGCCATCGCGAGCCCGGCCCCGTTGACGCAGCAGCCCACCGAGCCCTCGAGCTTGATGAACGTGAGCCCGGCCTCGCGGGCCGCTACCTCGGAGGGGGCCTCGGCCGTCGCGTCGCGCAGCGCCGCGATCTCCGGATGGCGCTCCAGCTCGTTGTCATCGATCACAACCTTCGCGTCGAGCGCGATGACCTGGCCGTCGGGCGTCGTGGCCAGCGGGTTGATCTCGGCGAGCGAGGCGCCCACCGCATACACCGCGGCGTACAGCTTCCGCATGATGTCGGCCGCGGCGCGCGCCTGCCCAACGTCCCGGTACAAGTGCAACGCGAGACCCAGCGCCTGGTGCGGGAGCAGCCCGTAGCGGGGGTCGACCGCCAGCCGATGGATCCGGTCGGGCGTCCGCGCGGCCACCTCCTCGATGTCGATGCCGCCGGCGCCGCTCACCATGAGCACCGGGCGCTGCGACGCGCGGTCCACGATGACGCCCACGTAGCTCTCGGACGCGATGTCCGCCGCGGGCGCGACCAGGACCTGGCGGACGGTGAGCCCCTTGATCGTCATGCCGAGGATCCGGGAGGCGTGCGCGGCGGCCTCGGCCGCGTCTCGCGCGAGCTTCACCCCGCCGGCCTTGCCGCGGCCGCCGGCGTGAACCTGCGCCTTGACTACCACCGGCCCGCCGAGCCGAGCCGCGATGGCGCGCGCCTCTTCGGGCGTCGTGGCCACCGCACCCCCGGGCAGGGGGATCCCGTGGCGCGCGAGAATTTCGCGCGCCTGGTATTCGTGCAGATTCACGGCCCGTTCCCGGTGATGGTCGTGCCTGACTCGCCGCGTAGCGCGCTCAGGCCCTGGGCCAGCTCCGCGATGACGGCGCGGCGACCTCCCGCGCGCACGAAGTCGGCCGCCGCCTCGACCTTCGGTCGCATGCTTCCCGTGCCCAGCTCCTTGCCCGTGAGCAAGTGGTCCGCCCCCGCAAGGTCGAGCCGGCGGATCGGCTCCTGGTGCTTCGTACCGTAGCCGCGGTACACCGCGTCCACGTTGGTGAGGATCAGCAGTACTTCGGCTCCGATCTCCCGGCCGAGCACGGCGGCGACGCGGTCCTTGTCGACGACGGCGTCGATCCCCTCGAGCCGCAGCACGGGGTCGTCGTACACCGGCGGCCCGCCGCCGCCGCACGCCACGACGATGTGCCCGGCGGCAACGAGGTGAGCGACCATGGCGCGCTCGACGACCGCGATCGGCCGGGGGCTGGGCGCGAGCCGGCGCCAGCGGCCCGGCTGCTCTTCCCTCACCGGCACGCCCCGCGCCTGCAACCGGGCCACGCGCACGGGATCAAGCGCGTGTCCGATCGGCTTGGTCGGCTGGCGGAGATTGGGGTCGTTCGCATCGCACGACGTTTGGGTGATGAGGGTGACCACCTGACGCGGCACCGCGGCGCGCGCCAGCGCGTTCTGAAGCGACTGCTGGATCATGTAGCCCATCCAGCCCGCCGTCGCCGCCACGAGCACGCCGAGCGGCAGCGGTTCCACCTGGTCGGCGGCGATCTCCGTGCGGGCCAGCTCGTCGCCCACCTGGGGACCGTTGCCGTGCACCAGGACGATGCCCCAACCGTCGCGGGCCAGGTCCACGATCGGGGCAAGGCTGGCGCGCGTGTGGCGGAACTGATTCGCGATCGTGGGCCGTTCGCCCGGCGGCGCGACGGCGTTCCCGCCCAGAGCGACGACGATGGTACCCGGTTGCACGGCGGCGCAACCTAGCGGGGCTGATGAGCGGGAGCAAGCTTGCGGCGCCCCACACCGAGCAGCTCCTTCAACTGGTCGTAGAGGCGGCCGAACGCTTCGAAGTCACCCGCGGCGAGGGCGGCGTCGGCCTGGGCGGCGAGCCGGCGCGCGACTTCCCAGCGGGCGGCGAGCGACGTGTCGCCGACTGCCCCCTCGGCCCCTGAGGGTGCGGCACCGCCGGCGAGCAGGTCGCGCAGCGCGACCGCGAGCGTGCGCCCCTGGCCATGGCGCTCGCCCCGCGTGAGGAACACCGTGTCGATCCCGTACGGCGGCCCTCCCGCGGGTTCGACGAACGACGCCTGCGCCGAGCAGAGCTCTCCTGCCACGTTCCACAACCGCATCACGCCGGGCGCGGTTTCGCTCGGCGACCCGACCAGCACGCCGGGAAGGTGGATAGGGGGGCTGGGTCGCCACACGAACAGCCGGGGTCCTGCGGGCTCCATCGCGCCGGCCACGAGCGCGGCGACTGCGGCGGGATCGCCCGTCTCGAAGCCCTGGGCCGTCCAGATGCGGATGGCCCCCCTGTCCCCCCCGCCCCCAGCGCCCCCCCCGCCCTCTTCGGGCGCGGGTGCCGGGAGCTCGAACGGCTCGCGGGGGCGGGCGTTCCACCGGGTCGAGTCGCCGCGCTCGTTCCCCTCCTTCCCCCGCCCTCCCTCCCACCGCGACACCAAGGCCGTGGCCAACCGGAACGTGCGGCGCGGATATGGCAGCTGGGACCGGAGTGCCGCGGGCAGGCTGTCCGCAGGGCGGATCAGCGGCGCCAGCATGCCCGCCCAGACGTGCGCGAGCGAGTCGGCCCCGGGCGCGAGAAACAGATGGGTGTCGCCGCTCGCGGCGCCCACGATGCCGACGAGCCCAGCGCGCAGATAACGGACGTCGCGCCCGTCCCACAGCACCGGTCGGGCGAGCGGGAACGACGCCGATTCGAGATAACCATACGCGATCCACCACAGGGCACCGTCCGCTACGACCGGCGTCGCGTCGTCGAAGCGCGCGAACGGCGCGAGCCGCGCGAGCCGGTCTGGAACGTCGCGATGCCACAGGAGCGCGAGGCCGTCGGTGCCGGCACGGGTGAGCTCCATGCTCTGCAGCGCCCACGCGAGCGCCGTCCGTCGCCAACCGCCGGTGAGCGGGAGACCCGCGCCGCGCAGCGCGGGCCAGGTGTCGGGCGCCGCTACCGCAAATTCGCGGAACCCGGGACCGAACCAGATCGTCGAGTCGCGCGTGAGGAGCGGCGCGAAGTCGAGACCGGTGTCGCCCTCCACGGCGGCGACCGGCCGGCCGGCATGCGTCCAGGGGCCACGATGGATCTCCGTCCATTCCGGGATGGGCCGGGTGTGCGCCAGGCTGTCGAGGTCAGGCATCGGGACGACGATCCACGTCGCCCGCCCGCTGCCGAGCCGGCGCGGGAGGAGGGCCGCGGCGGTCGGGGTGGCGCGCGCGCCGAGGTACTCGCGCCGCCGCGCCACCGCGAGCACGCGGGGCCCGTCCCACAGAGGCACGGTCGTGGCCGCGGCCTCGAGGCTCGGGAATCCGGGCGGTGCTCGCGAGTCGGGCCCCTCCCCGTCGAGGCCGAACGCTAGCGCTTCGAGCCGCCGCTCGTCGGCGGCAAGCCCGCCGTCGAGTGGCTGCCTCGACCTGTTGCGGCTCCCACCCACGGCGACCATCGCCGGCAGCACGAGGAACGCGACGAAGGAGCCTCCGAGCAGGGCACCCCAGCTCCCGGCCAGGAGCGCCGACTTCTCCCGCACCCCCCACACGAGGCTCGCCACCGTTGCAGCGACGCCTAACACTGCGATGAGCGGGGCGGCGGGGAGTCGCGTCGCCAGGGCCCGGCGCGTGAGCGCGCCGTGCAGCCCGGCGACTGCCTGCACCGGGTCGAGCAGCGCTCCCCAGGTGAGGGTCAGGCCGAGGCACGCGAGCAGCACGCCGAGATGGGCGCGCGCATGCGCGCTGGCGTACGGCAGCCAGCGGCGAAACCGCAGCGAGCCGATCCCCAGGTAGAGCAAGGCGACGATGGCCGTGGCCGACAGGGTGGCGACGAGCGCGAAGCTCCGCAGGCGCTCGGTCCACGGCAGCCGCGCGAGGTAGTAACCGACGTCGCGATGCAGCACGGGGTCCGCGATCCCGAACGTGGGCGGCCGGGCGGCGAGCGCCGCTTCCTGCCACGCGTCGCCCGTGCCGAGCGTGAGGAGGACACCGTACACCAGACCGCACGCGACCGTGCCGGCGAGGAGCAGGCGCTGGGGAACGGCCTCCACGATCTCCAGATCGCCGAGCCGGCGCGGCAGCTGGACCGAGCCGATGGCGCGATAGACGAACAGCAGGTTCCCCGTGGCCCAGCCGATGGCCGCGAGCAGGAACAGGCCCCGCACGAGCCGCGCCAGGTCGCGCATCATGAGATACATGCCGCCGCCCGGGATGGTGGCCGCCCAGGCGCGCTCCGTCGTCTCGAGCGCCAGCCAGCGGCCGCCCACCAGAACCACGACCAGCAGACCAGCGCCGAGCAGGAACGCCCACCGCCGGCGGGCGCGCGTCACACTCGTATGCCCTGCTCGGCGAGCCATCGCTCGACTTCGACGCGGTACGCCGCGAGCGTCGCCGGGGTGCCGGCCTCGAAGCGGAGCACGAGCACCGGCTGCGTGTTGGAGGCGCGCAGCAGGCCCCAGCCGTCGGCGAACGTGATCCGCACGCCGTCCAGCGTGGACACGGGATACCTCGCGGCGAAGTGCTTCGCGGCGCGCGCCACGACGTCGAACTTGCGGTCGTCGGGACAGTCCACGCGCAGCTCGGGAGTGGACACGGTCTGCGGGAGGTCCGCGAGCAGGCGCGAGAGCGGGCCGCCCCGCTCGGCGACGTACCGCAGCAACCGTGCGGCTGCGAACAGGGCGTCATCGAAGCCGTACCAGTCGCCGCCGAAGAACATGTGCCCGCTCATCTCGCCCGCGAGCGGCGCGCCCAGCTCTTTCATTTTCTGCTTGATGAGCGAATGCCCCGTCTTCCACATCGTCGGCCGGAGCCCGGCGCGCACGAGTTCCTTCGAGAGCACCTCGGAGCACTTCACGTCGAAGATCACCGCATGCCCCGGCCCCATGCGGCGCGCGAGGTCGCGGGCGAGGAGCACCAGCAGCTGATCGCCGAACACGACGCGGCCCTGCTCGTCTACGGCGCCGATGCGGTCGCCGTCGCCGTCGAACGCGATGCCGAGCTCGGCCTGCTCGCGGACGACTGCGGCCCGCAGGTCGCGCAGGTTCTCGAGCACGGTGGGATCGGGATGGTGATTCGGAAACGTGCCGTCCGATTCGCAGAACAGCGACACGACTTCGGCGCCGAGCTGGCGGAGTGTGTCGGCCGCCACGAGACTGGAGACGCCGTTACCGCAGTCCACGACGACCTTGACCGGCCGGGGCAGCGGCCCGTTGCGCTGGACGACCGCCTCCCGATACCTAGGCAGAATCGATTCGTCGGACTCGCGCGTGCCGCCGGGGATCGCGAAGAGGCGTCCGGATTCGATGTGCTCGCGGAGGCGCTGAATGCCGCCGCCGTACACCGGCTCCGCCCCGAGCACCATCTTGATGCCGTTGAATTCAGGGGGGTTGTGAGAACCGGTGACCTGGATCCCGCCATCGACCCGCAGCGTGTGCGTGGCGAAATACAGCGCCGGCGTGGGCAGCTCACCGACGTCGATGACCGTCCCGCCCGCGGTCACGATTCCATCAATCAGGGCGTCGGCCAGCGATTTTCCGGACGGCCTGTTGTCCCGGCCGACCGCTACGCGCGGGCGCTCGTGCCACGTCTTCCCGCCCCACAGCGTCACGAACGCCTGTCCAATGGCGCGCGCGACTTCGGGCGTCAGCTGATCGCCCACGGTGCCGCGAATGTCGTACTCGCGAAAGATGGCGGCGGGGAGCTTCATGGAGCCCGCCCGGGGTCAGTGGCCCGGGATGGTCGGCCCTGGAGCGGCGACGCCCGGTGCGGCTGCGGGCGGGGGCATCAGCGCGGCGGCGCTCGTGCGGGCGAGATCGAGCAAGCGGTTGGGCCGGACGCCGAAGAACAGCAGGCCGGCGACCGAAAGCGCGACGACGGCGCCGCCGAGCCGGCCGAGCTGCATACCGACGTGCGCCTGCGCGAACGGCTCGGGCTTCATGTACATCGCCATAATCACGGGGAGATAGTAGCCCGCCGAGACGACGCTCGTAAGGACGAGGACGGTCGCGAGGGCGGGCTCGTGGGCCGCGGTGGCCGCGACCAGGATGTACCATTTGCCGATGAACCCGGCGGTAACGGGGAAGCCCAGCAACGAGAGCATGCAGATCGCGAGCGCGAAGGCGAGCCACGGGCGCTGTTGGGCCAGGCCGGCCAGGTCGTCGATCAGGACGTCGCGCTCGCCGTCACGCCCTTTGGCGGCGAGCAGGGCGAACGCCGCGAGCGTCATTAGGGTGTAGGCGACGAGATAGAACAGGAACGCCGCCGCGCCGAGGCTCGTCCCCGTCGCGACCGCGACGAGCAGGTAGCCCGCGTGCGCGATCGAAGAGTAGGCGAGCATCCGCTTCACGGTGCGCTGCGCCAGCGCGATGAGGTTGCCCCCGACCATCGTCGCGATTGCGAGCCACCACACGACGTGCTGCCACGCCGGCACCGACCCGAAGGCCTCGCCCAGCACGCGAAACAGGGCGGCGAACGCCGCCGCCTTCACCGCGGTCGCCATGTAGCCGGTGACCGGCGTCGGCGAGCCGTCGTACACGTCGGGCGCCCACATATGGAACGGCACCGCGGCGACCTTGAACCCGAACCCGACGAGCAGCAATCCCAGGCCGATCAGCAGCATCGCGTTCGACTGCAGGCTGAGCGTGCGGATCTGCACGCCGATCAGCGTCAGGTTGGTGGTCGCGGTCGCGCCGTACACGAGCGCGATCCCATACAGCAGGAAGCCGGACGCGAACGCCCCGAGCAGGAAGTACTTGAGCGCCGCCTCGGCGGCGGGGGCGCTGTGGCGGTTGATCCCCGCGAGCACGTAGACGCATACGCTCATCAGCTCGAGACCGAGAAACACCACGATCAGGTCCTCGCCGCCCGCCATCAGCATCATACCCAGCGTCGCGAACAGGACCAGGACGTAATACTCGGGGGCGAGCAGGTGCTCGCGCTCGAGGTAGTGGAACGAGACGAGGACCGTGAGCGCGGCGGTGCCGAGCAGCAGCCAATCGGACACGAAGCGGAAGTCGTCGGCGGCGATCATGGCCGGGATGCCCACCGCGTGCGCACCGTTCCACCACAGCCACCAGGTCGTCACCGCCGCGGCCCCGAGGCCCGCGAGGGTCGCCGCGCCCGCCGCGCGCAGGTCGGCGACCGTGCGATGACGCCACGCCACGAGCAGCAGCACGCCGAGCCCGGCGGCCGTAAGCACCAGCTCCGGGGCGAGCGCCGTCATCAGGTCGGCGTAGCTCGAGAGATCGAGATTCATCGGCCGGCCGTCATGGCGGCGGCGGAGGCGCGCACCGACTGGATGAACTGCAGCGCGGCCGGCTCCGTGCGCCGCAGGATCGGCTTCGGGTACACCCCGATCCACACGATACACGCGACGAGCGGCAGCAGCACCGCCAGCTCGCGCGGCGTCAGGTCGGGCAGCCGCTCGTTCTCCGGCTTATCGAGCGGGTTGTAGATCACGCGCTGCAGCGCGGGCAGCAGGTACATGGCGGCGACGATCACGCCGCCGGCGGCGATCGTGGCCGCCACCGGGTAGGTCCGGAAGGCGCCGAGCAGGATGAGGAACTCCCCCACGAACCCGTTAGTGGCCGGGAGCCCGATCGAAGAAAGCGACACGAGCGTCAGCACCGCCGCGAGCAGGGGCACGACTCTCGCGATCCCGCCGAAGGCGGCGATCAGGCGCGAGTGGCGCCGCTCGTACAGCATCCCGGCGAGAAAGAACAGCGCGCCCGTCGAAATGCCGTGATTGATCATCACCAGGAGCGCACCCTGCACGCTCTGCAGCGTGAGCGCCCAGATGCCGAGCATCACGAAGCCGAGGTGGGCGACCGACGAGTACGCGATCAGCTTCTTGAAGTCGGGTTGCACCATCGCGACCAGACCGCCGTAGATGATCCCGACGAGCGCCAGCACGACGATCGCCGTTTGCACCGCCGGGTGCAGGGCCACCTGCGGGAAAAACGGCACGGCGAAGCGCAGGAACCCGTACGTGCCCATCTTCAGCAGGATCCCCGCGAGGAGCACGGAGCCGGCGGTCGGCGCCTCGACGTGCGCGTCCGGCAGCCACGTGTGAAACGGAAACATCGGGACTTTGATCGCGAACGCCAGGAAGAACGCGCCGAACAACCAGAAGGCCACGGGGCCGAGCGCGCCCGGGTTCGTCATCAGATAGGCGTAGGAGAACGAGATCACGCCCGTGCGCTGGGCCGTGAGATACACCAGGGCGAGGATCGCGACCAGCATCAGGAGCGACCCGAAGAACGTGTACACGAAGAACTTGATGGCCGCGTACAGGCGGTTCTCCCCGCCCCACACCCCGATGATGAAGTACATCGGGATCAGCATGACCTCCCACATCACGTAGAACAGGAAGAGATCGAGCGAGACGAACACCCCGAGCATTCCCGCCGTGAGCAAGAGCATCAGGGCGTAGAAGCCACGCTCGCGCGTCGTGATGTAGCTGTAGCTCCCCAGCACGGAGAGCGGCACGAGGAAGGTCGTGAGCAGGACGAGGAACAGGGAAATCCCGTCCACGCCGACGGCGTAGCGGATCCCCCAGGCGGGAATCCACGGGACATCGAGCTGGAACTGCATGCCGCCCGCGGGCACGAAGGTCCACCACAAGGGCAGTGCGATGGCGAACTCGGCGAGGCTCGCGGCGAGCGCGACGTGCTTCGCCCAGCGCGTCGGCACGAGCAGCAGGAGCAGCGCCGCCAGGGCGGGCCACGCGATCAGCGCGGTGAGCACCGCTCGCTCGTACACCGGTTACCGCACCGCCGCGCCGAGCACGGCCAGGACGCCGATCACGAACAGCACCACGTAGAAGCCGACTTCGCCGGTCTGCAGCCGGCTCCCCACCCAGCCAAGCGCGCGGGACGCGACGGCGCTGCCGTTCACGAGCAGGCCGTCCACCAGCCGGGCGTCGACGACCTTCCACAGGACCTCGCGTGACAGCCACATCACGGGCCGCACGAGGACGGCGTCGTACAGCTCGTCCACGTACCACTTTTTCCAGAGCACGCGACCCAGCCCGGTCTCGGGTGGCGCGAGCCGCGCCGGCACCAGCGCCTCCGGCTTGAGGAGTCGCAGGGCGCCGACGATTCCGAGCGCGGCCACGGCCACGGCGCCGAGGACGAGCGCCCACTCGGTGGCACGCGATAGCTCGACCGCGGGTTGCAGGCGGTCGGCGGCCGCGGTGACGGGCTCGAGCCAGCGGTGCAGCCACGTGCCCCCGCCGAACAATGGCGACACGTTGAGCGCGCCGCCCGCGAGCGTCAGCCCGCCCAGCGCGACGAGCGGCCCGGTCATCACCCACGGGGCCTCGTGGAGGTGAGCCCGGGCGCCTTCTCCGGTCCGGTTCGCGCCGTGGAAGGTGTAGAGCATCAGCCGGGTCATATAGAACGCGGTGAGCAGGGCGGCCGCGATGCCCATGGCCCAGAACGCGTACCAGATCGGGCGGACCGCGCCCTGTGCGAACGCCGCGCTCAGGATCTCGTCTTTCGAGAAGAAGCCGGCCAGGGGCGGCAACCCCGAGATCGCGAGCGTCGCGATCCACATCAGGGACGCGGTCCAGGGGAGCTGGTGCCGCAGGCCGCCCATGTTGCGCATGTCCTGGGCATCGTCATGGGCGTGCGTCGCGTGGTAGGCGTGGTGCATCGCGTGGATCACGCTGCCCGCGCCCAGAAAGAGGAGCGCCTTGAAGAACGAGTGCGTCGCGAGGTGGAAGATGCCGGCGGCGTGCGCTCCCGTGCCGACGCCGAGGAACATGTAGCCGAGCTGCGAGATGGTCGAATAGGCGAGCACCCGCTTGATGTCCCATTGCTTCAGGGCGATCGTCGCCGCGAACAGCGCCGTGAGGGCACCGACGCCGGCCACCACGGCGCTCGCGACGGGCGCGAGTGCGAACAGCACGCCGCACCGCGCCACGAGGTACACGCCGGCCGTGACCATCGTGGCGGCGTGGATCAGCGCCGACACCGGCGTCGGGCCCTGCATCGCGTCGGGGAGCCACGTGTACAGGGGGATCTGGGCGGACTTGCCGGTGCAGCCGAGGAACAAGAACAGCGTGATGGCGGTGATCAGCGCCCCGCCCGGGGGGAAGGTGCCGGCGGCGCGGGAGAACACGTCACCGAAGTCGAGCGAGCCGGTGGCGCGGAACAGCAGGAACATCGCCACCAGGAACCCGACGTCCCCGATGCGGTTGACGATGAACGCCTTCTTCCCGGCGTCGGCGTTGATCTGCTCGTTGAACCAGAACCCGATCAGCAGGTAGGAGCAGAGCCCCACTCCTTCCCAGCCGACGAACATCACCGGGAAGCTCGCGCCCAGCACCAGCATCAGCATGAAGAACACGAACAGATTGAGGTACGCGAAGTAGCGCGCGTACCCCGGATCGTCGTGCATGTAGCCCACGCTGAACAGGTGGATCAACGCGCCGACGCCGGTGACCACGAGGATCATCACGGCCGACAGCCGGTCGAGCTGCAGCGCGAAGTGGACCTGCAGGTCGCCCACGGGCAGCCATTCCCAGTAGCGCTGCACGACCGGCTCGCCGCCCGGAAGCCGCGCGGACGCCACCACGGCGCCCGCCGCGGCGGCGAAGGCGAGGAGCAGCACGCCGACGCCGATCAGCGATACCGCGCGCTTCGCCCCGGGTCGGGTGAGCGCCAGGGCGCCGTTCAGCACGAAGCCCGCGAGCGGCAATGCCGGCACCAGCCAGAGGGCGTCGAGCAGCGAGCCGGGCATCACCCTTTGAGCAGGTTGATGTTCTGGAGATTCAGCGTCTGGCGGTGGCGGTAAATGGCGAGGATGATCGCGAGGCCGACGGCGGCCTCGGCGGCCGCGACCGCCATCACGAAGAACACGAATACCTGGCCGGCGACGCCGAGCCGCTGCGCCAGCGCCACGAACGTGAGGTTCACGGCGTTGAGCATCAGCTCGACGCACATGAAGATCACGATCGCGTTCCGACGCAGCAGCACGCCGGCGACGCCCAGCGCGAACAGCACGGCCGAGACGAGGAGGGCGGGTCCGAGCAGCATCACAGCCTGCGCTTGGCCAGGACGACCGCGCCTACGATGGCAGCGAGCAGCAGGACGCTCGTGATTTCGAACGGCACGAGATACGCGTCGAACAGCGGGCGCGCGACGCTCCCCACCATCCCCTGCTCTGCGGCCGCGCGGGCCATCGCGTCCGGCGGCAGCAGGATCGCCGCCGGAGGACCCGCCACCCGCAGCACGCCGAGCTGGAAGCCCAGCACGCCCGCGAGCGCCACGCCCACGGCCAGGCCCAGCGGCCCCTTGATGTCGGTGGCGGCCTGGCGACCCAGGTTGAGCAGCATGATGACGAACAGGAACAGCACCATGATGGCGCCGGCATACACCAGCACCTGGAGCACCGCGATGAATTGGGCGTCGAGCACGACGAACAGCGCGGCGAGCGAGAACAGCGTGCCCACGAGCCACAGGGCGCTCGCCACCGGGCTGCGGCGGGTGATGCAGAAGACGGCGCTCCCGATCGCGAGACCCGCGAACGCCCAGAAGATGATCACGCTCCCGCTCACGGCCTATTCGCCCTTCGGATCGGAGGGGTCCCACAGCGTCGAGACGGGGTGCGTCTGCGCGCACAGGCGCTCCAGGTCGTACACGAACCGGTCCCGCGAGAACTCGGAATTCTCGTAGTGCACGCCTACGTGGATGGCCTCCTCGGGGCAGACCTCCTGGCAGTAGCCGCAGAACACGCAGCGGAACTCATCGATCTCGTAGATCAGCGGATAGCGGTTGCCCTGCTCGTCCTCGCCGGGCACGAGCTTGATGCAGTTGGCGGGACAGATTTGCGGGCACAACCCGCAGGCCACGCACTTGGCGCGTCCCTGCTCGTCGGTGAGCATGCGGTGCGTGCCCCGCCAGCGCGGGGAGAGCGTCCAGTCCCGGGTGCTCTTCTCCTCGGGGTACTGCATCGTGACCTTGGGCCGAAACAAGTGCTGCAGCGTCAGCACCATGCCCTTGAGCGTGGCCCGCACGTACGACACCTGCGCCCCCGGCCGCCGCATCACCTTGACGCCGATCGCCATCAGGCGTTCCCGCCTTCCGGCGCCACCGAGCCCGCGACGATGTGCCCGCGGTCGAGCACGAAGAACAGCGGGATCGCGAGCAGCACGTTGAGGGCGAACAGCGTCAGCGCGAACCGCGTGTCGTACGTCCAGGCGAGCCGGTCGTGGAGCAACCAGATGGCGGTCGCGATCACGGACAGATAGCCGAGCGCGAGCGGGAGCATGACCTTCCAGCCGAGCGCCATCAGCTGGTCGTACCGGAAGCGCGGCAGCGTCCAGCGCACCCAGATGTAGAGGAACAGGAAGAACAAGACCTTGGCCGAGAACACCGCAAGCGTGGCGAGCGTCTTCCATACCGTCCAGGGCGGCGTGTTGTCCCACGTCGTGAAGGGGACGTCCCAGCCGCCGAAGAACAACGTCGTCATCAGCGCCGACGCCGTCACCATGTTCGAGTACTCGGCGATGTAGAACATCGAGAACTTCATCGCGCTGTACTCGGTGTGGTAGCCGGCGATGAGCTCGGCTTCCGCCTCCGGCAGGTCGAACGGCAGCCGGTTGGTCTCGGCGAACGCGGCGACGACGAAGATGAAAAAGGCGAGCGAGAGCGGGAACACGTTCCACGTGAAGAGCGACGAGGACTGCCGCGCGATCACCTCGGTGAGCGTCACGTTCTGGGCGAGGAGCAGCACCGCCACGGTGCTCATCCCCATCGCGATCTCGTAGGAGATCATCTGCGCCGAGGCCCGCAACCCGCCCAGGAGCGAGTACTTGTTGTTGGACGACCACCCCGCGAGCACGATGCCGTACACCCCGAGCGAACCGAAGGCGAGAATGTAGAGGAAGCCGACCGGCAGGTTCGCGACGACCATGTCGACGTCGCCCCAGCGGGTGGGGAGCGGTGCGGCGAAGGGGATCACCGCGAACGCGAGCAGCGCCGGCACGAAGGACATGGCCGGCGCCAGCAGGAACAGCGCCTTGTCGGCCTGCGCGGGGAGCGTCTCCTCCTTCATCAGATTTTTCAGGCCGTCGGCCGCGGGCTGCAGCAGTCCCTGCGGGCCCACGCGGTTCGGACCGAGCCGATCCTGCATCCAGGCACAGATGCGCCGCTCGGCGAGCGTGAGCAGGGCCACGCCTACCATGATCGCGGTGAAGACCACGATGATCTTGATGATCGAACTGACGATGAAGAACGTCACGCCGGCACTCCCGCGCCGACGCTCACCCGCTGGCCCACGAGCCCGACGCTCGAGTAGGAGAGCCCCGCGAACGGCGCGACCCTTTCCGCTAACACGTCGAAGGCCGCTGAGGCGCTCGCCAGGTGCTCGCCGCGCCGCAGCGTGACCAAGAGCTCCGAGAGCACCCACCACGCCGGGCGGGCCATCCCGGGCGCCGGCTTGGCCTGGAAGTAGCGCTGCACGCGCCCGTCGCGGTTGACGAACGTCCCGTCCTCCTCGGCGACGTTGGCGATCGGCAGCACCGCCTCGGCGCCACGCGCGCCTTCGGGGAGCACCGTTCCCACATAGATCAGCGCCCCCGCCGTGCGCACCGCGACCTCGGGCTCGTCGAGCACGAGGACCACGGCGGCCGATTCCGCCGCCGCCAGCACCGCGGGATAGTCGCGACGGTAGCCTAGGAGCTCCGCCCCCGTGCCGTTGGGCGCCCGCTCGGCTCGGAGCGCCAGGTCCGGCACGCCGGGAAGCGGCGCTTCCTCTCCCATCACGACCTGGAAGGCGCCCGTCCAGTCGAGCCCCGCTCCCCCCCCTCCGAGCAGCTCGCGCGCGAGGAACAGCGCCTCCGTCGACGCGCGCGGCGAGACGAGCGCCACCGCACGGCCGGCCGCGCCCCGCAGCCGTGTGGCCACGTGCTCGACCGCCTCGTCCCAGTCCGTGGCGCGCAGCTCGCCGTCCCGCCGCACGAGCGGCGCCTCGATCCGGTCGCCGCGATTCATCCAGCGGTAGTTCATCCGACCGTGATCGCAGATGAAGTAGCGGTTCACCTCGAGGTTGGGGCGCGGGCGCACCCGCACCACGACGTTCTCGCGCGTGTCGAGCGTCACGTTGCATCCCTGCGAGCAGCCGGTGCACACCGCCGCCGTCTTGTCGAGCTCCCAGGCACGCGCCTTGTGCAGGAAGTCTTTCGAGAGGAGCGAGCCCACCGGGCAGAGATCGACGACGTTGCCAGCCCAGGGGTGATCGAGCCGCTCGTCCGGATGGATCCCGATGTACGCCCGGTCGCCCCGCTCCGACACGTTCAACACGGGCTCCTTGGCGACGTCCTCCATGAAGCGCACGCAGCGCGTGCACAGGATGCAGCGGTTGGGGACGTACAGCACGTCGGGCCCGAAGTCCTCGACGGGGTTGAAGCGCTTGGCGTAGTCGGGGCTGTAGCGCGTCGCGGGGCGGCCTTCCTGGAACGTGAAGTCCTGCAACTCGCACTCGCCCGCCTGGTCGCAGATCGGGCAGTCGAGCGGGTGATTGATGAGCAGGAACTCGAGCACGCTCGTGCGGGCGCGCTTCGCCTGCTCCGCCTGCGTCTTCACCACCATGCCCTCGGTCGCCTGCGTGGCGCATGCGATGGCGAGCTTGGGCTGCTTCTCGATCTCCACGAGACACATGCGGCACAAGCCCGCGACGGGAAGCCCCGGGTGATAGCAGTAGTGGGGGACGAGCACGCCCGCCTGCTTCGCGGCCTCGATGACGAGCGTCCCCTTCGGCACGCTCACCGGCACCCCGTCGATCGTGAGATTGACCACGTCGTCGGGCATCAGGCCGCCAGCACCGGGTGCTTCTTCCCGGAGAGGTAGGCTTCGAACTCGCTCCCGAACTTCTTGATCCCCGACACGATCGGGGCGGCGCAGGAATCGGAGAGCACGCAGATCGTCTTGCCCGTCATGTTCTCGGAGAGATCGAGGAGCAGGTCGAGGTCCGCCGCCTTGCCCTGCCCTGCGAGAATGCGTTCCAGGATCTTGGTGGCCCACGCCGTGCCTTCGCGGCACTGCGTACACTGGGCACAGGACTCGTGCGCGTAGAAGCGCGCCAGGCGCATGATCTGGTAGACCATGTCCGCCGAGTCGTCGAACACGATCACGCCGCCCGAGCCGAGCATCGAGCCCTGTTCGACGACGCCCTCGTAGTCGAGCAGGCAGCGCTCGCTCTCTTCCCGGTTCAGGATGGGGACGGACGAGCCGCCCGGGATGCAGGCCTTGAGGGTCCGCCCCGGCGGCATCCCGCCGCACAGCTCGTACAGCAGGTCCTTGAGCGGAAAACCCATCGTGACCTCGTAGTTGCCGGGCTTCTGGATGTGGCCGCACACCGAGAACAGCTTCGTGCCGGTGCTCTTCGGGCTCGAGAGTGCGAGTCTCTTGTACCAGGCCGCGCCGTTCTGGAGGATGTGCGGCACCGCCGCGAGCGTCTCGACGTTGTTGATGGTCGTGGGCATGCCGAACACGCCGAACGCGGCGGGAAAGGGCGGCTTGATCCGCGGATTGCCGCGCTTGCCCTCGATCGAGTTCATGAGCGCCGTCTCTTCACCGCAGATGTAGGCGCCCGCGCCGCGGTGCAGGTGGATCTTGATCTTGCCGAACACGCCGGCCGCGTTCGCCTCGGTCAGTGCCCGCTCCATGATCGCGTAGGGCTCGGTGAACTCGCCCCGGATGTAGATGTAGGCCACCTCGGCCTGGATCGCGTGCGCCGCGACGGCGGTACCCTCGAGCAGGGCGTGCGGTGTCCACCGCATGATCTCGCGGTCCTTGAAGGTTCCCGGCTCCGACTCGTCGGCGTTCACACACAGGTAGTGCGGCTTCTTTTTCTCCTTGGGCATGAACGACCACTTGAGGCCGGTGGGGAACCCGGCCCCGCCCCGTCCGCGCAGCCCCGACTCCTTCACGACGTCGGTGACCTTCGACGGCTCCATCGTCAACACCTGGTGCAGGACCTCGTAGCCGCCGCGCTTCACCCAGCCTTTGTAGGTGCGCGCGTCGACCTCGCCGAAGTGCTTGGACAGGAGCACCGTTTCTTTGGGATGCGGTTTGTGGGGGTAGCCCACTTAGACCTCCATTGCGGATTGCGGATTGTGGATTGCGGATTCGAAGGGCCGCCCATCCAATTCGCAATCCGAAATCCGCAATCCGCAATTGATCATCACTTGTACTTCCTCACGAGTTGCGGGACTTTTTCCGGCGTCACGCTCTCGATGAAGTCGTCGTCGATGAGCACGGGCGTCGCGAACCCGCAGGCGCCGAGGCATTCCACTTCGATCACCGTCCACTTGCCGTCGGGGCTCGTCGCCCCGAGCTCCTTGGCGCCGGTCGCGTCGAGCAGCGCCCGGACCACGGCCTCCGCGCCACACAGGTTGCAGGGCGAGGTCGTGCACACCTGCACGAAGTGCTTCCCGACCGGGTGCTGGTGGAACATCGTGTAGAACGTCACCACGCCCTTCACGTAGGCCGGCGTGAGGCCGAGCACCTCGGCCACCTCGGTCATGTTGCGGTCCGAGATCCAGCCGCGCGCCTGCTGCACCAGCCACAGCGCGGGCAGCAGTGCCGCCTGCTTCGCGGGATAGCGGGTGAGGATCTCGTGCAGCTGGTCCAGGATCTTGCCGGTGAAGACGGGTTGGTACTCCTCGGTGCCCGGCGCCGGGTGTGCCGTCACGCTCATCGATCCACCTCGCCCATGACGATGTCGACCGACGCGTTGATCGCGATCAGGTCGCTCAACAGGTGGCCCTCCGCCATCTTGGGAAGCGCCGAGAGGTTGATGAACGACGGCGGCCGGATCCGCCACCGCACCGGCTTCGCCGTGCCGTCCGAAACCAGGTAATTGCCCAGCTCGCCCTTCGGGTTCTCAATCCCCACGTAGGCCTCGCCCACCGGCGCCTTCACGCCCTCCATCACCTGCTTGAAGTGGTAGATCATCGCCTCCATGTCGTTCATGGCGCGCGACTTGGGTGGGAGGATGACACGGGGGTCGGCGACGTTCACGGGGCCGGCGGGGAGCCGCTCGAGCGCCTGCGCCAGGATGCGGTTCGCCTGGTGGCACTCCTCGAGCCGCACCAGGTAGCGGTCGTACACGTCGCCGTGCTCCCCCACCACCACGTCGAACTCGTAGGTCTCGTAGTCGAGGTAGGGCTTGTCCTTGCGCACGTCGTACGAGACGCCGCTGGCGCGCAGCATGGGGCCGGAAAGCGAGTAGTTGATGGCCTCCGCGGCCGTGAGCGCGCCGACGCCCTGGGTGCGCCCCACCCACACGGCGTTGCGCGTCAGCACGCGGTCGATCTCGGAGAGCGTCCGGGGGAAGGTCCGGGTGAAATGCCGCAGCCCCTCGACGAATCCGTCCGGGACATCGGCCATCATGCCGCCCAGGCGGGTCACGCTCGTCGTGAGCCGCGCCCCGGTCCACATCTCCTGCAGGTTGTAGATGCGCTCGCGCTCCTGGAATGCCCACAGGAAGGGGGTGAAGGCGCCCAGATCGATCGAGGTGGTGCCGAGCCACACCATGTGGGAGATGATGCGACTCATCTCACAGGCGATCAGCCGCAGCACCGTGCAGCGCGGGGTGATCGCGATGCCCATGAGCTTTTCCGCCGCCAGCGCGAACCCGACGTTGTTGGCCATCGGCGAGAGGTAATCCGTGCGGTCGGTGAGCGGGATGATCTGGTTGTAGTGCCGGTATTCGCCGAGCTTTTCGAAGCCCGAGTGCAGGTACCCGAGGTGCGGAATGACGCGCACCACGGTCTCGCCGTCCAGCTCGACCACGAGCCGCAGCACGCCGTGGGTGGCGGGATGCTGGGGCCCGAGGTTGACGAGCATGTGCTCGCCCGCGAGCTCGGGCTCGACGCCGAGCGGCACCCGGACGGCGTTCCCTGCGGCGTCGACCCCCGGGGTCGCGAGCTCCAGCTCGACGGTGCGGTTGCTCATTCGGAATGCGGCAGCTTGCCCCGCTCGCCGCGCCGCAAGCGCTCCTTCATGTCCTCGGGCAGCTCGGCGAAGCCGTCGGCGATCGAGAGCTCCTCCATCGAGTAGTGCGCCTCGGGGTTTGCGGTGAGCGCCTGGCGCACCTGCTCGGCCCGGCTGAACCGCCCGCGCAGCGGGAAGTCCTTGCGCAGCGGATATCCTTCGGCGTAGGTCTCCCACATCAGGATGCGCCGCAGATCGGGATGGCCCCGGAACGTCACGCCGAACATGTCGTAGACCTCGCGCTCCAGCCAGTTCGCGCCCCGCCACAGCGGCACGACCGAGTCCACGGTGAGGTCACCCCGCGGATCGAGCTCTACCTTCACGCGCAGGTCGACCCGGCGCTCGAGTGAGCGCAGCTGGTAGACGACCTCCAGCGGCCGCTCGCGGTCGCGGTATTCGACGGCCGTGACGTCGACGAGGTAGTCGTACTGCTGGCCGGGCGTGTCGCGCAGCCAGCTCAGCACGTCGCGCAGCCGGTCGACCGCGACGTACACGATCGTATCGCCGCACGACTCGACCGCGCGGCCGATCGCGGTGGAGAAGGTCGCTCGCAGGGCGTCGACGGAGGCGTTCACGCCGAGCGGAACTGGTGGACCGAGTTGCCGAACGGCTCGGAGATCTCGTCGATCGTCTCGGGCGGGAGCCGCAGGCCGCGCTCGTCGAGCGGCTGCTCCTGCCGCAGCGCCGGATCGAGCAGCGACTCGCCCTTGATCTTCTTGTGGAGGAGCAGCACCCCGTACAGCAGGCCTTCGGGCCGCGGGGGGCAGCCGGGGACATACACGTCCACGGGCACGATCGTGTCGATCCCCTGGACCATGGCGTAGTTGTCGAAGATGCCGCCCGTGGACGCGCAGGCGCCCATCGAGATCACCCACTTGGGTTGCGGCATCTGGTCGTAGATCCGGCGGATCACCGGGGCGAGCTTGAAGGGCAGCCGCCCCGCGCAGATGAGCACATCGGCCTGGCGGGGGGAAAACGCCTGGCGCTCCATCCCGAAGCGCGCGAAGTCGAAGCGGCTTGCTGCGGTGGCCATGAACTCGATGGCGCAGCACGCCGTGCCGAACGGCATCGGCCACAGGGAGTTGGCGCGTGACCAGTTGACGGCCTTATCGACGCGCGTCACCTGCAACACCCACTTGATCAGCTCTTCGAAGCGGGTGGTGAGCCAATTTGGACTCCCGGAGACTTCCTTCGTCTCGAGAACGCGCTTCATTTAAACGAACCTCGTCGAGGAAAAGCGTCGAGAGTCACAGCGTCGAGGGGAATCGTCGCTGAGCGCCGTCGACGGTTCTCCTCGACGCCTTCCCTCGACGCTATCCCTCGACGCCTTTCGATTCAGTCCCATTGTAAGGCCCCCCGCTTCCACACATAGACGTATCCGACCGCGAGGATCAGCATGAACACGAGCATCTCGACGAGCAGGAACCCGGTGCCCGGGCCTCCCCCTGCCCCCCCCGCCCCCCCTGCACCGCTCCCCAGGTAGATCGTCGCCCACGGAATGAGAAACACCGTCTCCAGATCGAACACGATGAACAGCATCGCGACGAGGTAGAACTTCACCGAGAAGCGCTCGTGCGCGTTGCCGAGCGGGGGCATGCCGCTCTCGTAGGGCATGTCCTTCAGGATCGTGGGTCGGCGCGGCGTCAGCAGATGGGAGAGGCCGATGAGCAACGCCGCGTTGAACGCGACGAAGGCGAGCAGGATGAGGAAGGAGAGATAGGGCTGGTTCATGAGTTCGTGAAAAAATTCACTTGACCCGCCGAAACGTAAATGGCGCGCGCCACCCTTGTCAACCGAATCGAGTGGCGTAAGTGTCGACGCCGCCGATATATTGGCGCGCCATGTCCATCAAGTCCGATCGCTGGATCCGGCGCATGGCGCATGAGCACCGCATGATCGAGCCGTTCGTCGAAGCGTCCGGGCGTGCCGGCGTGATCTCCTACGGCCTCTCGTCCTACGGCTACGACATGCGCGTCGCGCCGGAATTCCGCATCTTCACGAACGCGCTGTCGGCGGTGGTCGATCCCAAGCAGTTCGACCCGAAGTCGTTCGTGGAGTTCGCGGGTGACGTCTGCATCGTCCCGCCCAACTCGTTCGCCCTGGCGCGCTCGGTGGAATACTTCCGCATTCCCCGCAACGTCCTGACCATCTGCGTCGGCAAGAGCACCTACGCCCGGTGCGGCATCATCACGAACGTCACCCCGTTCGAGCCGGAGTGGGAAGGTTACGTGACGCTCGAGATCTCCAACACGACGCCGCTGCCGGCGCGCATCTACGCGAACGAAGGGATCGCGCAGGTGTTGTTCTTCACGGCGGACGAGGGCGACGAGTGCGAGGTCAGCTACAAGGACAAGAAGGGCAAGTACCAGGCGCAGACGGGCATCACGCTGCCGAAGCTCTAGAGCCCAGCGCGGTGATGGTGATGGTCGCGGCCGCGAAGATCAGCAGGTCCGGCACCCATCCCAGCTCCGTAGCCGGCGCCGCCATCTGCACGAAGTCCATCACGAAGTCGAACGCCCCGACGAGCAGCCCGAGCAGCACGGTGCCGTGCAGCTGCCGCCCCAAATGGGCGAGCAGGCTCCCGGTCACGAGCGCCACGGCGCCCTGCCCCGCCGCGAGCAGGATCGCCGTCAGGATATCGCTGACGAGGGTATGCACGAGCCACGACCGTCCGGGGTTGTAGCTGAAGAACCAGGTGTGGATGAGAGTGATAACGATGCCTGCCACCACGGCGCAGAGGGTGGCCCATACCGCGTAGTAGATCACGACCTTCATCCGGCCGCCAGCATCGTTCGCCATGCCGACCTCGCTTGCCACGTCTGGGAGGGGGCGCGGGGGGGAATGTGGCGGGTCGCGGGCCAACCCGCCAGTCGCGGGTTATCCTAGCGGACCTGGAGAGCGGCGGATTCTCGGGTTCGTTCGCGGGGGCTAGGTGGCCGCCCCGGCGGCCGCATGCTATGATGGAGCATGCTGGTCGTCGCGGTCTTGCTCACGACCGTGCTGATGCGCGTCGCGATCATCGGGGCGGTCGCCTACCTGCTGCTCCCCCAGGGCTTCCTGTGTCCCCACTGCGGCGTCGAGATGGTGGCCATCCGAAACCGCTTCTTCGACCGGCTGCTGCCGGCGCTGCAGCGACGCTGGTGTCTCGAATGCGGCTGGAACGGCGTCGTGCGGCGCGTGCGGAGCGCCCGGACCCGAACGTACGCCCGCCGGCCAACACCCCGCCCCACGCCCCACTGATCAGTCCATCGTCGTGATGAGGCGCGCGGCCCGCTCGAAGAAGAAGTAATCCCACGCCCAGTTGAGCAGCACGAACAGCTTGTTGCGAAAGCCGATCAGCTGGATGATGTGCACCACCAGCCACACCACCCAGGCCGGAAACCCCGTAAAGCCGATCCCCCGGATGTAGGCGACGGCCGCGTTGCGACCGATCGTGGCGAGCGATCCGGGGTCGCGGTAGCGGAACGCGACCGGCGGCTCGGCGCGCAGCGCGCGGACGATGTTCGTCACCGCGGTCTCCGCCATCTGGAGCGCCACGGGGGCCATCATCGGCAACGGCTCTCCCTCCGCCTCGAGGTAGGCGGCGTCGCCGATCACGGAGATCTCGGGATGCCCCGGCACCTGCAGCGTCGGCCCGACCGGCACCCGTCCCTGGCGCGACGTCGGCAGCCCGAGGCGTGCGGTGAGCGCCACCGCCTTGGCTCCTGCCGCCCAGATGAGCGTGCGCGCCGGGATCACTTCCCCGCCCTTCAGGAGTACGCGGTCGCCGTCGTAGTCGGAGACCGCGGCGCCGAAGCGGACCTCGACGTGCTTGCGCCACAGCGTCTCGGCCGCTGCCTCGCGGAGCCGCGCCGGCATGCTGGCAAGGAGCCGGTCCGTCGCCTCCAGCAGCAGCACTCGCACGTCCTTGATGTTCAGGCGCGGGTAGTCCTTGACGAGCACGAGTCGGATCAGCTCCGAGAGGGCGCCCGCCATCTCCACGCCCGTCGGTCCACCGCCCACCACGACGAACGTGAGGAGCGCGCGCCGCCGCTCGGCGTTGGCTTCGAGCATCGCGTGCTCGAACTGGCGCAGCACGTGATTCCGGATGCGAATCGCGTCCGGCACGTCTTTCAAGCCGAAGCCGTGCCGTGGGATGCTTTCCAGGCCGAAGTAATTGGTCTCGCCGCCGACGGCGAGGATCAAATAGTCGTATGGGACGGGGCCCTCCGTCGTGACGATCTGTCGAGCCTCGGCGTCGAGTCCCGTCACCTCCACCATGCGGAACTCGAAGTTCCGCTGGCGTCGCAGGATCGACCGCACGGGCTTGGCGATCTGCTCCGGCTCGAGCCCGGCGGTCGCCACCTGGTACAGCAGCGGCTGGAACAGGTGGTAGTTGTGCCGGTCGAGCAGGATGACGTCCACCGGCGCCTTGCGGAGCGCGCGCGCCGCGCGCAGCCCGCCGAAACCGGCGCCGACGATGACGACGGTGGGCCGCCCCGCCGCCGGGCGCTTGGCGAGGCCGGCTTGCTGGCCCAGCGTGGCTGCGGACTGCGTGGACGTGGACACGTCGGTCATGGGGCGCACGGAACCCCCGGGTCTCTCAATGGACTACGGCCGAAAGTTAACTGGAGGCGTGCCGCGTGCTACTCGAGCACCACCGCGGTGCCGTAGCACAGCACTTCGGTCGCCGATGCCTTGCTGGCGACTTCGGACGCGTCAAAACACATCCCGACGACGGCGTTCGCGCCGAGCTCGCGGGCGTGCTCGATCATGAGGTCGTAGGCAGCCTGACGCGCCTGTTCGCACATCTCGGTATAGGCGCCGATTTGACCGCCGATGATGCTCTTCAACCCGCCGAGAATGCCCTGGGCGATCGTGGGCGCGCGCACCGTGATGCCTCGGACGACCCCCTTGTATTCGCGGATGCGACGTCCCTGCACGTCGAACGTCGTCGATACGATGATGGACGTCTGGATGGCCATCGCACGCTCCTGAACCGTGGAGGATTGGATGTGACCGTCTGCTCGAGTCTAGCGTGCGACGGGCTTGCTTGCACGCCCCCCCCATCTGCGCGTATCATCCCACCGTCCATGACGCAACTCGTCGTCGCCCCCGCCCCGTCACCCGTCACGCCGCGCCTCACCCGCTCGCTGATCGGGAAGAAGCTGCTCATGGCCGTCACGGGCGTGATCCTCTTCCTGTTCGTCGTCCTACACCTGCTCGGCAATCTGAAGGTGTTCGAGGGCCCCGCGCCCTTCAACGCGTACGCGGAGGGGCTGCGCACGGTCGGCGCGCCGTTTTTCGCCCGCGGCCAGCTGCTGTGGATCGCGCGGATCGTGCTGCTCGGCTCGGTCCTGCTCCACATCTGGGCGGCGGTCGCGGTGACGCAGGCGAGCTGGCGTGCCCGGCCCGTCGGCTACCGCCGGCTCGAGCCGGTCGAGACGACGTTCGCGGCGCGCACCATGCGCTGGGGGGGCGTGATCATCTTCGCCTACGTGGTCTACCACCTGCTCGATCTCACGTTCGGCCGCGCCAATCCGAGCTTCGTCCCGGGCGATGTGTATCACAACCTGGTCGCGAGCTTCGCGCGGTGGCCGGTCGCCGCGGCCTACATGGCGGCGATGGTGGTGCTCGGCTTGCACATCTATCACGGCCTGTGGAGCGCGTTCCAGACGCTGGGCGTGAACCGGCCGCCGACCGCGGGATGGCGGCGCGGCGGCGCCGCGCTGATCGCCCTGCTCATCACCGCCGGGTACGTCTCCATTCCGGCCGCGGTGCTCGTCGGGATGGTCCGCTGATCATGGAGTTGCGCGCGAAGATCCCGTCGGGTCCGTTGGCGGACAAATGGGAGCGGCACCGCTCCGAGATCAAGCTCGTGAACCCGGCGAACAAGCTGAAACACGAGATCATCGTCGTCGGCTCCGGGCTCGCCGGGGCGTCCGCCGCCGCGTCGCTCGCGGAGCTCGGCTACCGCGTCTCCTGCTTCTGCTTCCAGGACTCCCCCCGGCGCGCGCACTCGATCGCGGCCCAGGGCGGCATCAACGCGGCGAAGAACTACCAGAACGACGGCGACTCGGTGTTCCGGCTGTTTTACGACACGATCAAGGGCGGCGACTTCCGGGCCCGCGAGGCGAACGTGTACCGCCTCGCCCAGGTCAGCGCGAGCATCATCGACCAGTGCGTGGCCCAGGGCGTACCGTTCGCCCGTGAGTACGGCGGGATGCTCGCGAATCGCTCGTTCGGGGGCGTGCAGGTCTCCCGCACGTTCTACGCGCGCGGCCAGACCGGGCAGCAGCTGCTGCTCGGCGCGTACCAGGCGCTGTCGCGCCAGATCGGCCTCGGCAAAGTCACGATGCATCCGCGTGCCGAGATGCTCGACGTCGTCGTGGTGGACGGTCGGGCGCGGGGCATCATCGTGCGGGACCTCGTGAGCGGCGCCGTGAGCGCCCACGCGGCGGACGCGGTCGTGCTCGCGACCGGCGGCTACGCCAACGTCTACTACCTCTCGACCAACGCGAAGGGCTGCAACGTCACCGCTATCTGGCGCGCCCACAAGCGCGGCGCCGCGTTCGCGAACCCGGGCTTCACGCAGATCCACCCCACCTGTATCCCGGTGACCGGCCACCACCAGGCGAAGCTCACGTTGATGAGCGAGTCGCTCCGCAACGACGGCCGCATCTGGGTGCCCAAGGCGCCGGGCGACACGCGCGCCCCCGGCGACATTCCCGAGAGCGAGCGCGACTACTATCTCGAGCGGCTCTACCCGAGCTACGGCAATCTCGCGCCCCGCGACATCGCGTCGCGCCGGGCGAAGGAGGTGTGCGACGAAGGCCGGGGCGTGGGGCCGGGTGGCAATGGGGTGTACCTCGAGTTCCGCGACGCGATCGCGCGGCTGGGTCGCCCGGTGATTGCCGAGCGCTACGGCAACCTGTTCGAGATGTACGAGCGCATCACGGCCGAGGACCCCTTCGAGCGGCCGATGCGGATCTTCCCCGCCCCGCACTACACCATGGGCGGGTTGTGGGTCGATTACAACCTGATGACCACCGTCGACGGGCTGTACGCGATCGGCGAGGCGAACTTCTCCGATCACGGCGCCAATCGGCTCGGCGCGAGCGCCCTGATGCAGGGGCTCGCGGACGGCTACTTCATCCTCCCCTACACGATCGGCGACTACCTCGCGCAGATGAAGCTCGACCGCCTCGACACCGCGCATCCGGCCTTCCGTCAGGCGGAAGCGGACACCGGCGAGCGGGTGCGGCGGCTGCTGGCGGTGAACGGCCGGAAGAGCGTGGACGCCTTCCATCGCGAGCTGGGGCGGATCATGTGGGACCGCTGCGGCATGTCGCGCAACGGGGCCGGCCTCACCGCGGCCATCGAGCAGGTCTGCGGACTGCGCGAGGAGTTCTGGCGCGACGTCTACGTCGGCGGCAAGGGCGAGGACTTGAACCAGGCGCTGGAGCACGCGGGTCGCGTCGCGGATTTCCTGGAGTTCGCCGAGCTGATGTGCCACGACGCCCTGCAGCGCGAGGAGTCGTGCGGGTGCCACTTCCGCGAGGAGTACCAGACGCCCGAAGGCGAGGCGCAGCGCGACGACGCGCGCTTCAGCTACGTCGCCGCGTGGGAGTACGCGGGAGCCGGGAGGGCGCCGGTGCTGCACCCGGAGCCGCTCGCGTTCGAGACCGTGCACCTCGTGCAGCGCAGCTACAAGTAATGAAGGTCACCCTCCACGTCTGGCGGCAGGCCGGTCCGGCGGACCGTGGGCGGTTCGCGCGCTACGACGTGGCGGACGTGAGCCCGGACATGTCGTTCCTCGAAGTGCTGGACGTGCTGAACCAACAGCTTATCGCGCGACGGGAAGAGCCGATCGCGTTCGACCACGACTGCCGCGAGGGGATCTGCGGCTCCTGCGGGATGGTGATCAACGGTCGGCCGCACGGGCCCGAGCGCGCCACCACCGTATGCCAGCTCCACATGCGCACGTTCCCGGACGGCGCCGAGCTGTGGATCGAGCCGTGGCGCGCCCGAGCCTTCCCCGTGATCAAGGACTTGGTGGTGGATCGCGCCGCGTTCGACCGCCTCATTCAGGCGGGGGGCTTCATCACGGCGCGGACCGGCAGCGCGCCCGAGGCCAACTCGATCCCCGTACCCAAGCGCGACGCCGACCTCGCGATGGACGCCGCCGCGTGCATCGGGTGCGGCGCGTGCGTCGCCGCCTGCCCCAATGCCTCGGCGATGCTGTTCGTCGCCGCCAAGGCCTCGCACCTGGGCCTGCTGCCCCAGGGCCAGCCGGAGCGCTCCAGCCGCGTGGTGAACATGGTGGCGCAGATGGACGCGGAGGGGTTCGGGGCGTGCACCAACCATGGGGAGTGCATGGCGGCCTGTCCCAAAGAGATCTCGATCGACTTCATCGCGCGGCTGAATCGGGACTACTTGAAAGCCGTCATCCGTCGTCCGTGGTGATTCCGGGGCTAACGGATGACGGATGACGGATTACAGCTTCACCGCGGCCATCGTTTCCTTCACCGCGTCCGCTGATTTCTTCAGCGCCGCCTGTTCCTCCGCCGCGAGCTTCACCTCGAGGATCTGCTCCAGTCCCTTCCGCCCCAGCTTGCACGGGACGCCGCAGTAGATCCCCGAGAGTCCATACTCGCCCTCGAGCCACGCCGCGCACGGCAGCACGCGCTTCTTGTCGCGCGCGATCGCGGCGACCATCTGCACGACCGCCGCCGACGGCGCGTAATACGCCGACCCGGTCTTGAGAAACGCCACGATCTCGGCGCCCCCGTTGCGCGTGCGCTCGACGATCTTGTCGAGCGTGGACCGGTCGAGCAGCTGCGTCACCGGAACGCCTGAGACCGTCGTGTAGGAGATGAGGGGAACCATAGTGTCGCCGTGACCGCCCAGCACCATCGCCTGGACGTCTTCGACCGACACGTCCAGTGCCTCGGCCAGGAAGGCCCGGTAGCGCGCCGTATCGAGCACCCCCGCCATTCCGAACACACGCTCGCGCGGGAAGCCGGTCACTTGCTTCGTGACCCAGCACATGACGTCGAGCGGGTTCGACACGAGGACGACGATCGCGTTCGGACAGTGACGCTTGATCTCCTGGGAGACCTGCTTCACGATGTCGGCGTTGGTACGCACGAGGTCGTCGCGGCTCATCCCGGGCTTGCGGGCGATGCCGGCGGTGACGACCACGAGCTCGCTGCCCGCGGCGGGCCCGTAGTCGTTGGCGCCGACGACGCGGGTGTCGAATCCCTCGATCGGTGCCGACTCCCATTGGTCGAGGGCCTTGCCCTGCGGCACGCCCTCGATCACGTCCACGAGGACGACCGCGCGCGCCAGCTCCTGCTCGGCGAGCCGTTGGGCGGCGGTGGCGCCCACATTGCCGGCGCCGACGACGGTGATCTTGTTCAGCACGCGGAACGAGCCCTGGTGTGGAGGCGCGTAAACTTACCGGTGCGGGGGCGGACCGTCACCCCACCCCTGCTGCCGCAGCGCCTCGTACAGCACGATCCCCACGGCCGTCGCCAGGTTCAGACTGCGCACCGTGTCGAGCATGGGAATGCGGTACAACCGGTCCGCATGCTTCTCGCGAATCCGGTCGGGCAATCCGTCGCTTTCGTTCCCGAACACGAGCACGGCGCGGTCGTGATACGGCGCCGTCCAGAAGGACCGCTCCGCGTGGGCCGAGAAATACAAGCAGCGGTCCCGCGAGACCACGTCTCGAAAGGCATGCCAGTCGCGATGCATCCACAGGTCCACGGCGTCCCAATAGTCGAGCCCGGCGCGCTTTAACTCTGGGGCATCGAGGGAGAAGCCGAGGGGTTCGACCAGGTGGAGGGGCGTGCCGGTCGCCGCGCAGAGGCGGGCGATGTTGCCGGTGTTGGGAGGGATCTGCGGCTCGACGAGCGCGACGTGGAGTGCCATCACCCCCCTCGCGTGTGCATCTCCCGGTGCGGGTCCGCGCGCAGCGAGGCGCTCGGGTAGAGCACGCCCCGGTCCACCACGGCGAGCCGCTGCTCGGCGCCGCGGTCCACGCGGCCGCGCCAGGTGTCGCGAATCAGCGTCGCGAGCTCGTCGTCCGTCGTGCCACGGCGCAGTGGCTCGCGCAGATCGACCCCCTGCGCGGCGTACAGGCACAGCAGCCACGTGCCGTCGGCCGTGAGCCGGCTGCGGTCGCAGGTGCGGCAGAACGGCGCCGTGGTGGAGGCGATGATGCCGAAGGTGGCGCCGTCGGGCAGCCGGAACCGCTCCGCCGGCGCGCGGGCGTCGTCGCGCAGTGGCTCGATGGGACCGTAGCGGCGACCCAGGACCTCAAGTATCTCGCGCTGCGACACGACCTGGTCCATCGTCCACCGGGTGGCGCCTCCCACGTCCATGTATTCGATGAAGCGCACCTCCGCGTCCCGCGACCGGGCGAACTCGATCAAGTCCGCGAGCTCGTCGTCGTTGAAGCCCCGGATCACGACGGTGTTGAGCTTGAGCGTCGCGAATCCCGCCGCCCGCGCGGCGGCGATTCCCTCGAGCACGTCCGCGTGCCGCGCGCTCTTGGCGAACGCGAGCATGCGCTCGGGGCGCAGGGTGTCGAGGCTGACCGTCACCCGCTTGAGCCCCGCCGCCCGCAGGTCGGCGGCGTGCTTCGCGAGCAGGAGCCCGTTGGTGGTCATCGCGAGATCGGTGACCTCGGGGTGACCCGCGATCAGCCGGACCAGCGTCGGGAGATCGTGGCGCAACAGCGGCTCCCCACCCGTGAGTCGCACCTTGTGGACGCCCAGCCCCGCGAAGATCCGCACGAGGCGCTCGAGCTCCTCGAACGTGAGGATCGCGGCGCGGGGCAGCCAGACGTAGTCGTCTTCGGGCATGCAGTAGCGGCACCGCAGGTTGCAGCGGTCCGTGACCGAGAGCCGGAGGCTCGCGAGCGGGCGGGACAGGGTGTCGCGAATGGCTTCAGACATGCGACGGCTTCGCGGTCGGTCGGCCCGACGGGTCCACCCACACCTCAGTTCCGTCGACGCGCATCTCCTTCTTCCACACCGGGACCCGTTTCTTGACTTCCTCGATCACGAAGCGGCAGGCGTCGAACGCCTGAGCGCGATGCGGCGCCGCGGCGGCGATGCCGATGCTCGCCTCGCCCGCGGCGATCGTGCCGAGTCGGTGACGCACGGCGATGCGCGCGTCCGGCCAACGGGTGCCGGCATCCGCCAGCAGGCGGGCGAATTCCGTCTCGACCATCTCTTCGTAGGCGGAGTACTCGATCGCCGTAACCCCGTGCTCGTCCGGGCCGTTCCGCACGGTGCCCAGGAAGATGCACGTACCGCCGCACCCGGGGGAGGCGACGGCGGCGAGCAGGGCGTCGAGGGAAATGCGCTCTCGTGTCAGGTGGCTCATCGGCGTCACCCGCCGGCAATGGGTGGTAGCAGCGCCACCTCGTCTCCGTCCTGGACGCTCGTGTCGAGCCGCACCTGCTTCAGGTTCACCGCTGCGAGCGGCTGCTCCGGCAGCGCGCGGGCGCCCGGGACGTCGTCGCGCAACCTGTGCAGCACGTCGCGCACGGTGGCAGGAAGCGGCACCGACACGGCCGCCTCGCTGCGCCCCACGAGCTCCGCATAGCGGGCGAAGAAGCGCACCCGGACGGTCGCCGCGGTGGTGGATGCCATAGCTGTTCGCAAAATAGCCGCCCTTAGTTCCCCGTGGAACCGGCCGTGAGGCCGCGCCAGATCTCCGCCTGCTTGGGGCTCGGCGACGGGAGCAGCTTCAAGCTGTACGACACGGCCGTCCGCTCGTGGACCTGGGTGGTGAGCGTCAGGGGCTGTGCGGCGCGCTGGACTGCGATCGCGAGCGGCGCCCCCGCCTGTCCGCGGTAGCGCTGGCGGAACTTCACCGCCCAGTCCTCCTCCGGCCGGAGCTCCACCTCCCCGATCTTCAACAGCACGTCGCCGGGCGCGAGCCCCGCGGCCTCCGCCGCGCTCCCGGGGACCACGCCCTGCACCACCATCTTCCCCTGGTCGTTCGGCTGGGCGTTCACGCCCAGGAACGGGTTCGAGGTCGTCTGCCGCTCGACCGCGATGCCCGCCTTCGCGAACACGCTCTCGTACGGCAGCGGGTCCCGCCCGTTGATGTAGCGCTGGTAGAACGCGTCGACGTCCGGCATCCCGAATTCGCGGAGGAGGCCGAGCAGGTCCCCGGTCGTGAACCCCCTCTGCCGCTCGTAGAAACGGCTGTACAACGCCCGCATCACGTCGTCCAGCCGGTGGCGGTTGTCGGTGGCGTCGCGGATGGAGATGTCGAGCAGCATTCCCGTAAGCGCGCCCTTGGGATAGTAGAGCTGGGAGCTGTTCACGAACACCTCTTTGATCCACGTCGCGACGCTCCCGTCTTCTTCGCTCCACGGCTCTGGCGCCGACTCGACCTGCTGCATGTCTTGCGCAGCATTGTTCAGGAACTGGTCGGCCGTCCACAGCCCGGAGCGGATGTTCGTCAGGTCGGAGTAGTAGTCGGTCACGCCCTCCGACCACCACAACAGCGGCGTGTACTGCTCCGCGTGGTAGTCGTACGGCCACATCTCCGCGGGGCGGATCCGCTTCACGTTGAAGAGATGGAAGTATTCGTGGGACATCAGCGGAATCATGAAGTCGCCGAAGTTGCCGGCGGCATCCGCGAAGGCGCCCTGCGGCATGATGTCGAACTGCGACGCGCTGTGCTCGAGGCCGCCGCCGAAGTTGATCGGCTCCCGGATCACGTTGAAGAATACCGTGTAGGCGTCGTACGGCGGTCCTCCGAAGATGGCGTTCTCGGTCTTCGCGATCCGCTCGACGTCCGTGCGCATGTTGCGCTGGACGGCGGGCGTATACGCATCGGCCGGCCACACGGCGATGCGGATCCACCGGCCGTCCACCTGCAGTGAATCGAGGCTGTACTTTCCGACGAACGTCTCGGCGTCCACGAGCTCGTGGTAGCTGGGCGCGGTGTACACACCGCCGCCCGCGCTCTTGAGCGCGGTGGTGACCTGCCACCCCGCGGGCAGACTGAAGCGGACCTCCCCCGGACGCTGCAACTGGCCTTCTTCGAACATGAAGAGGTTCGTGCCGAGAAACTGGCCGAACTCGCCGACGATGCGTGCGCTCGAGAGATCGATGGTGTCGGCCAGGTAGTCGAACTCCACCGTCACACGCTCGTTTCTGCCGGTCGCGACGCGCCACGTGTCCTTGTCGAGCCGGTCCCAGAACAGCGCCCGACCCGCCGGCGTCTTCGCCGCGAAGTGGCGCACGTATTTCGCGTAGTTCTGGATCTCGTAATTGCCGGGACTCCACGCGGGGAGCGAGACGTACAGCGTATCCTTGCGGCCGGCGGGAAACTGCGCGCTCACGTGGAACAACCGCGCCGCGGGCGATGGCACCGAGACTTCGTACTTGACGCTCACGCCGCTCTGCGCGGCGAGCGGCACGGCGATGCAGAGAACGAGCAGCTGGCGCACGAACCACTCCCGGAAGCTGTGGAGACTTGTGGCTACCCCGCGCAAAACGAAGCGGCCCAGACGGTTAGTCCGAGCCGCTGGGGGACGGGCTGGCGGCGGGGCGCGATTCAGGGTGTGACGCGCTCGCTCGCCTCCGCCACCATCGCCCGCAACTCCTTGCTGGGCTTGAAGACAGGCACCGGCCGCGCGGCGACTTCCACCGGGTCTCCGGTGCGCGGATTGCGTGCCATGCGCGTCTTGCGCTGCCTAATCTTGAACGTGCCAAACCCACGAATCTCAATGTTATGCTGCTCGGCGAGCGCCGCTTTCACGGCATCGAGAAAGGAGTCGACGACCCGAGCGCAGTCCTTCTTGGAGATCAGGGGACCGGCGGTGCGTGCGATGTGTGCGGTGACCTTCTCGACTAGGTCGGCCTTCGTCATCCGTCCCCCTTGAAGGGCCAAAGGGCCGTCAAGACGAGGGGCCAACATACGGGCTTACCTATTGTGTGTCAAGAGCTTGGAGGAACTGTTGGAAGTGTCCTTGGGCGTCGTGCGGACCCGGCGAGGCCTCCGGGTGGTACTGCACGGCGAAAATCGGGTACTCTCGATGCTTCACTCCTTCGACGGTGCCGTCGTTGAGGTTAAGGTGCGTGACCTGAAGCGCCGTGGCACCCGGTACCCCGGCGGTGTCGCCCCGCACCGCGAAGCCGTGGTTTTGTGACGTGATAAGTACTTGTCCTGTCGCGAGATCGCGCACCGGGTGATTACCACCCCGATGGCCGTAGGGAAGCTTCACCGTATCGCCGCCGAGTGCCAGCCCCAGCAGCTGATGACCGAGACAGATCCCAAAGATGGGAAGCGCGCCGTCCGCCAGTTCGCGCAGCGTCTTGACGGCGTAATCGACGGCGGCGGGGTCGCCGGGTCCGTTCGAGAGGAACAGGCCATCGGGTTCGAGCTCACGCACGCGGGCCGCGGGTGTGGCGGCCGGTACGACGGTGACACGGCACCCATGACTGAGAAAGAGCCGTACGATGTTGCGCTTCATCCCGTAGTCGTACGCGACGATGTGGTGGCGCGCGTCGGCCGGTCCCTCGGCGTACTCCTCCGCAATGGTCGCCCGGGTGGCGAGGTCGAGTCCGTCCATCGAGGGGCTGGCGGCGAGGGCGGCCCGCACGGGCTCATCGGGCGCGTCTCCCAGCGCCACCGCGCCCCGCATCGCGCCCCGGGAGCGGATATGGCGCGTCAGCTGGCGCGTGTCGACGTCCGCGACGATCGGGACACGGGCCCCGGCGAGCCAATCAGCCAGCGTGCCCGTGGCGCGCCAATTGGATGGCTTCTGGGACAGCTCGCGCACGACGACGCCCGCCACCCGCGGCCGGTCGGACTCGATGTCTTCGGGGTTGACGCCGTAGTTGCCGATCATCGGCGCGGTCATGACGACGATCTGACCGAGGTAGGACGGATCGGTGAACACCTCCTGATACCCCGACAGATTGGTCGTGAAGACGACCTCGGCGTACGTGGGCTCGAAGGGAATGGGCGCGGTTCCGGGGAACCAGGCTCCGTCCTCAAGGAGCACGTAGGCCGGGCGTGGGTCAGCGATGGGGCGGCGGACTCGGGTTGGAGGGCGGCGTTGTAGTCGGGAGCGGCAGTGGCGTGGGTTGTACGGGAGCCGGGGTCGGGACGTTGCCCTCCAGCACCGAGCGCGGCCCCGCGCTGCGCGACGACAGCACGGCGAGGACGAGCGACACGAAAAGGAAGATCCCCGCGCACCACCACGTGATCTTCGTGAGCAGGGTCGTCGCCTGGCGGCCACCCATGAACTGCTCCGTGCCGGCGCCGGTGCCGAGCGATGCCAGTCCCCCGCCCTGTCCCGCTTGGAGGAGGACCGCGGCGGCGAGGATCAGCGCGTCGGGGATGAGGACGCCGAAGAGCAGGAAGCTGTACATGCGGCGGGGATAATAGCTACGCGGCGCCCGTCTGCACAAGTTGGCTCCACGCGTCGGGATCGAGCGATGCGCCGCCCACGAGCACGCCGTCGAGCTCGCGCTCGGCGAGCAGCTCGGCGGCGTTCTTGACGTTCACGCTGCCGCCGTACAGCACGCGCGGCGCCGGTGCGCCGCGCGCACCGAGCCAGGCCCGAACCTCGCGATGCACCGCGGCCGCGTCCTGAGGAGTGGCGTTGCGCCCCGTACCGATCGCCCACACCGGTTCGTACGCGATCACCACGCGCGCCAGGGCGCCGCCGTCGAGGCCGCTGAGCCCGCCTGCCAGCTGGCGCGTCACCACCGCCGTCGTGTGACCCGCTTCCCGCTCGGCCAGCGTCTCCCCCACGCACAACAGCGGCGCGAGGCCGCTCGCGAGCGCGGCCGCGACTTTGCGACGGGTGTCGTCGTCCGTCTCGCCAAACAGCTGGCGTCGCTCCGAGTGCCCGACGAGCGTCGCCTTGGCGCCGGCCTGCAGGGCGAGTGGTGCGGAGATGGCGCCGGTAAACGCCCCCTTCGGCTCCCAGTAGATGTCTTGGGCACCCACCAACAGATCGCCGCGCTCGCGGATCGCCTGCGCGGCGGCTTCGAGCGAAACGGCGGGAGCGAAGAACCAGACGTCGCGGTCGTCGCGCCGGTTGTAGCGGGCCCGGAAGGTCTTGAGGTAGGCGCGGGCCTCCTCCGGCCCGAGATGCATCTTCCAATTGGCCGCGAAGAGGACGCGTCTCACGCGTCCTCGAGCGCGGCGACGCCCGGGAGCGGTTTCCCCTCGAGAAACTCGAGCGCGGCGCCGCCGCCGGTGGAGACGTGCGTGAGCCTGTCTTCGAAGCCCGCAACGGCCGCCGCCGAGTCGCCGCCGCCGACGACCGTGGTCGCGCCGCGCTTCCCCGCCTCGACCATGGCCTCCGCGATCGCCCGCGTGCCCGCGTCGAACGGCGGGGTCTCGAACACGCCCATCGGGCCGTTCCAGAAGACCGTCTTCGCCCTGACGATGCGCGCCCGGAAGTCGAGCCGGGTCGCCTCGTCGATGTCGAAGATGGCGCAGTCGGCGGGGATGCGGTCGCTCGACACGGCGCGGCGCTCGGCGGCCCGTGCGAGGCTGGGCGCCACCACGGCGCCGCGGGGCAGAATTAGCTTCGCACCGGCGCGGGCGATCAAGCTCTGCGCGACCTCCTCCCTATCCCGCTCCACCAGGGAGCCGCCTACCTGGAACCCGATGGCCAGAAAGAACGTGCTCGCCATCGCCCCGCCGACGAGAATCTCGTCGACGCGCGGCAGCAGCGCCTGGATCACGTCGATCTTGCCCGAGATCTTGGCGCCGCCCAGCACCGCCACGAAGGGGCGCCGTGGGGTGGCCAGCGCGTCGCCCAGGTAGCGCAGCTCCTTCTCCATGAGGAAGCCCGCGACGGCGGGCTTGAGGAGCCGCGCCACGGCTTCCGTGGAGGCGTGCGCGCGATGCGCCGAGCCGAACGCGTCGTCCACGTAAAAATCACCGAGTGCGGCGAGCGTTTCGGCGAATCCAGGGTCGTTCCCTTCCTCACCAGACCAGAAGCGGGTGTTCTCGACGAGCGCGACGCCGCCCCGGGGCAGGCGCCGGGTCGCGGCGACCCCCGCCGCGGGGTCGGGGATGAACTCGACCGGGGTGCCGAGGACCCGCTCGACGTCGCGCACGATGCGCTTGAGCGACAACGTTGGATCAGGGCCGTTGGGACGACCGAAGTGCGAGAGCAGGACCACGCGCGCCCCTTTGTCGCGCAGGTACTTGACGGTCGGTGCAGCGGCGCGGATGCGTGTGTCGTCCGCCACCCGGCCTTCCTTCAGGGGGACGTTGAAGTCCACGCGCACGAGGGCGCGCTGGCCGTCCAGCGCTTCGGGCGGGAGGTCGCGCAGGCTGCGCTTTCTCACCTGCCGCCGATGTAGGCGAGCAGGTCGACGCAGCGCGCGGAGTAGCCCATTTCGTTGTCGTACCAGGACGAGACGTGCACGAACGTGCCGTCGATGACGTTCGTCGACTGAGCATCGACGACGCTGGAGCAGAGGTTCCCGACGTAGTCAGCCGACACCAGCGGCTCATCGCTCACGTCGAGGATGCCCTGGAGGCTCGAGCAGGCGGCCTGCTTGAATGCGCCGTTCACTTCTTCGATGCTCGTGCGCCGCTCGACTTCCGCCGCCAGCTCGACGATCGACACGTCGGGCGTGGGGACGCGCAGCGAGATGCCGTCGATCTTGCCCTTTACCTCCGGGAGCACCAACCCGGTGGCCTTCGCGGCGCCCGTCGTCGTGGGGATGATGCTCAGCGCCGCCGCGCGGGCACGCCGCAGGTCCTTGTGCGGCAGGTCGAGGATGGGCTGGTCGTTCGTGTAGCTGTGCACGGTGGTCATGAAGCCGTGCTTGAATCCCCAGTTGTCGAGCACGACCTTCACGACGGGCACGAGGCAGTTCGTCGTGCACGACGCGTTCGAAATGACGTGATGCTTCGCCGGGTCGTACTTCAGGTGGTTCACACCCATCACGATCGTGATGTCCTCACCCTTGGCCGGGGCCGAGATCACGACCTTCCTGGCGCCGGCGGCGAGGTGCTTGGCGGCGTTGTCGCGGTCCGTGAAGCGGCCGGTGCTCTCGAGCACCAGGTCCGCGCCCAGGGCCTTCCACGGGAGCTTCTCCGGCTCCTTGATGGCCGACACCTTGATGTCGCGGCCGTTCACGACCAGGGCGTCTTCCTTGGCCTCGACCGTCCCCGGGAAGCGGCCGTGCACCGAGTCGTACTTGAGCAGGTGCGCCAAGGTCCTGGTGTCGGTGATGTCGTTGACGGCCACGAACTCGAGGGTTGGCTGACGCATTAGCATCGCGGCCCGGAGGACGTTCCGCCCGATGCGACCGAATCCGTTGATCCCCACGCGCACTGCCATCGCTCTCCCTCACATGAAATCCGGAACGACCGCGCGGCCGAACGTCACGGCGAGCACGGTGTCGGCACCCGCCCGCTCCAACGCCCGTGCGGCCTCGGCCAGGGTGGCGCCGGTGGTGAAAACGTCATCGACCAAAACGATTGCGGATTTCGGATTGCGGATTGCGGATTCGACGTGCTCGCCGTCAATCCGCAATCCGCCATCGCCAATCCGCAATTGAAACGCTCCCGCCACGTTCGCCAACCGCGCCGCCGGTGTCAACGCCGTTTGCGTCTTGGTTTCCCGGGTGCGGATGAGCAGCGGGACCACGGGCCGACCCCAGCGCCGGCCGAGGGCGCGCGCCAGCCGCTCGCTCTGGTTGTAGCCGCGGTGCCGCTCCCGGGCCCGGCCGAGCGGGATGGGAACGAGGCACGCGGCCTCGCGCCTCGGCACCTCGAGGCGGGACATGGCCTCAGCGAGGTCCTCGGCGATGCGAGGCAGGCCTCCGTATTTCAGCGCATGCACGGCGGCGCGGGCGCTGGCGTCGAGCCACACCGCGGAGCGGGCGGCCTGCAGCGCCGCGGGCCAGTCGGCGCACAACCGACAAGGCCCGAAGTGCGGCTCCGGCTGGCCGCAGCGCCGGCACCACGGCGGCTGGACGGGGCGCCAGCGGTGGCGGCAGATGTCGCACACCACGCGGCGGGATGTGGGAAAGGAAAACAGCGCGCGGCACACGAGGCACTCGGCCGGCAGGAGCAGCTGCTCGAGCGCTTCACGCACCGAGCGCCCGGTGCACGGCGGCCCGCATCACCTCGAGCGGTGCCGCGTGGCCAGGGAAAAAGCGCGCAAAAGCAGCCGCCCCTTGGCGTACCAGCACCTCGCGGCCGTCCTGCGCCCGTACTCCCGCCGCGCGGAGCATCCGCACCCAGCGAGTGCTCCCGGGCGTGTAGACGAGGTCGAGCGCGGCGCCGAGGCGTGGCGCGCGGCCGGGATCGAGCGGCAAGGGGTCGCTCTCCTTCAGGCCCAGGGGGGTGGCGTTGATCGCGACGTCAGGCTCGAGCGCGCCCCGCGCGGGTTCGGCCTGGGCGCCACGGCTGCGCGCCCAGCCGGCGAAGTCGCGGGCGCGCGCGGCGTCGCGCGACAGCACGTGGAGCTCGGCCTTGACCTCAGCGGCGGCGACGGCCACCGCGCGGGCGCTGCCTCCGGTGCCCACCAGGATCCAGCGTCCGCCGTCGGCCCCCAGCTGCTTCAGGCACGCGACAATCCCGGGCACATCCGTGTTGTCACCCACCAGCGCCCCGTGCTCGGTCCAGAACGTATTGCACGCGCCCACCCGCTCGCACAGATCCGTTTTCCGCGCGAGACATCGTTCCGCCGCCTCTTTGTGCGGGACCGTCACGTTCCCGGCGGCCCCCACGGCCGCGAGCGCCCCGAACAACGCGGGGAGGGCCGCGGCGGGGGCGCCCAGCGCCACGTACACGGCGTCGAGGCCGAGGGCCCGGATCGCGGCATTGTGCATGACGGGAGACAGCGAATGGGCGACCGGATCCCCGATCACCGCCAGCAGGCGCGTCTTAGCGCTGACTTCCACTCGCGAACTCTTTGACGATCCGATCCACCGCCGTCTGGACGAGCGCCTCGAGTTCGGAGCATGTGTCGCGGTACACGCCGAGGTCGCCGCCGAACGGGTCGCTCACCTCGGCCTCGTCACCCTCGCGGCCGGCGTACTCCCCGAGCACGAAGACGTGCCCTTCACCGCCCAGCTCGTCGACGCGGGCCCGGTGATGGCGCGCCATGGTGAGGACGAGGTCGGCCGCCTGCACCAGCTCGCGCGTGAGCAGCCGCGCGCGGTGTCCCGAGAGATCGAGCCCGCGCTCCAGCCCGACGAGGTACGCGCCCTCGGACACCGGGGCCCCGTCCCACGCGCCCGTCCCGGCGGACGAGATATCAATCCCCTCGATGGCCCGCTCGGCGAGGGCGCGCTCCAGCAGCGCCGCCGCGAGGGGGCTGCGGCAAATGTTGCCGGTGCACACCAACAGGATCTGTGTCGTCTTCGTCACCTCGGTCACGGCGCCAGTCGCCCCGCGGCGCGCCGCAGCTCGGAGAGCGTGATCGCCCCCAGCCGGACCAGCCGGGGCGTCGGCCGCGTGCAATCGACCACCGTCGACGGAGGAGAATTTCCCAGCACCCCGCCGTCCAACACCAGCAGCGTCCCCGCCTCTACGGCCGGCGCGAAGTCGCGCGCGATCGCTTCCGCCCCGGGCGCGGGCGTGCTCCCGGGCAAGTTAGCCGATGTGGAGGTCACCGGCTCCCCCAGGGCCCCCACCAGCCGCGCCATGCCCCGGTGCGACGTCCACCGCACGGCGATGCCACCCTCGGGCCCCCGCAGGGCATCGGGGAGCCGGCCGCTGCCGCCCGGGAGCACCAGCGTGAGCGGACCCGGCCAGAAGGCCCGGGCCATCGCGCTCGCCGCCTCGTTGAACGCGAGCCCCTGGGCCTCGGCCATCTCGCGGTCCGCGACGAGAAGCAGGAACGGCTTGTCGGGGCGGCGGCCCTTGAGACGCGCCAGCGCCTGCACCTCGGCCTCGCGGGCGCGCGAACCGAGACCATACACCGTCTCGGTCGGGTACGCGATCAGCCCGCCCCGGGCGAGATGCGCCACCGCGCGCTCGACGGCGGCCGCCACCTCCTGATCGGTGCGGAACGGGAGGGACGGTGGGAGCGGGCTCACCGCAGGTCACGCGCCAGCGCCTCGGCGATCCGGAAATCGTCCGCCGTCGTGACCTTGAAGTTGTACGCCGTATCGGGGACGACCTCGACCGGCAAGCCGGCGCGCTCGCACAACGTCGCGTCATCGCTCGCGGCATCGCCGTTGGCGAGGAGCGCGTACGCGCGCTCGATCATGTCCCGCGGGAAGCCCTGTGGCGTCTGAGCGCGCCAGAGATGTTCTCGCGCGACGGTCTTCGTGATACGGCTCCCCTCGACGACTTCCTTGACGGTGTCGTTCAGCGGCACCGCCGCGATGGCCCCGACCCCGGCGCGCGCCTTGGCGATCACGGCGTCTATCGTTTCGCGGCTCACGAACGGTCGCGCGCCGTCGTGCACCAGCACGACGCCGGCGCCTGCCGGCAGGGCGGCAAGCCCCGCGCGCACCGATTGCGCCCGGCTCGCGCCGCCGGCGACGAGTGCGAGGCGCTCACCGACGAGCGTCGCGAGCCACTCCGGCGGCCGGGCGGCGACGCGCGCCGGCACGGCGATGACCACGAGGGCCACGTCGGGGTGGGACGTGAACGGCCGCAGGGCGCGCAGCAGCATCGGGACGCCGAGAATGGAGCGGAACTGCTTCGGCTCATCGGCGGGGGGGCCGGCCCGCACTCCTGCGCCCGCCGCCACGACGACGACGCCGACGTCAGGCCGCGAGCCGCCGCGCGAGCTCACCGATCCCGTCCATCCCCACCACCTCGAGCCCGGTCGTCGCGACCCGGGAGCGCGCGGAGAGAAACACGCGCCGGAACCCCTGACGCGCCGCCTCGCCGAGCCGCCGCTCGACGGCGGCGACCGGACGGATTTCGCCGCCCAGGCCGACCTCGCCCAGAAACAGCGCGTCGGCAGGCAGCGGGCGATCGTGCACGCTCGAGACCAGCGCCGCCATCACCGCGAGGTCGGTGGACGGCTCGAGCAGCCGCACGCCGCCGGTCACGTTCACGAAGACGTCCAGCTGGCCGAACGGCAGCCCGCCGCGCCGCTCCAGCACCGCCAGCAGCACGGCGAGGCGGCGGTGGTCGAGCCCCGTCGCGACGCGCTGGGGCGTGCCGAACCCCGTCCTGGACGCCAACGCCTGGATCTCGACCAACAGCGGCCGCGTGCCTTCCATCAGCGCGGTCACCGCGGAGCCCGAGACGCCGGTCGTGCGTCCGGCGAGAAACGCGGCGGCCGGATCGGCCACGGGCACGAGCCCCGCCCCGGTCATCTCGAACACGCCGATCTCGTCCACCGAGCCGAAGCGATTTTTCACCGCCCGGAGGATCCGGTGGTCGAGCGTGGTCTCCCCCTCGAAGTAGAGCACCGTGTCCACGATATGCTCGAGCGTCTTCGGCCCGGCGATCCCACCGCCTTTGGTCACGTGGCCCACCAGCAGCACGGCGGGACCGGTTTCCTTGGCGAACCGCATCAGGCGGGCGGCGCACTCGCGCACCTGGCCCACGTTCCCCGGCGCGCCCTCGAGCTCTTCGGTATAGGTGGTCTGGATGGAGTCGACGAACACGACGCGGGCGCCGAGCGTGCGCGCGTGGTGCTCGATCGCCTCGAGCCGCGTCTCGCCCAGCACGTGGACGGCGCCGGCGTCGACCGTCAACCGGTCGGCGCGCAGCCGGATCTGGTCGGGCGATTCTTCCCCGGACACGTACAGCGCCGGGACGCCGGCCTGCTCGAGCCGGGCGGCGCATTGCAGCAGGAGCGTGGACTTCCCGATCCCGGGCTCTCCGCCCACGAGCACGACCGACCCGGGGACGATGCCGCCGCCGAGTACGTAGTCGAACTCCGCGAGCCCGGTTTGCCACCGCGCGGGGCGGGCAGTTGGAAGGTTGGAAAGTTGGACGGGGGACACCGTGGCGTACTTGTGCGCGTCACGTTCCAACCTTCCAACCTTCCGCCCTACGACCTCCTCCACCAGCGCATTCCACGCCCCGCACGCCTCGCAGCGACCGCCCCACTTCGGCTGCTCCGCGCCGCACTCGGTGCAGCGGAACACGGAGCGCGGCCCGCCCTTAGCCACGGCCGGCCTCGGCGGGCGCTTCCCGCGGCGAGTAATTGTCGAACCGCGTGTACTCCTTCTTGAAGAACAGCTTCACGGCGCCCGTGGGGCCGTTGCGCTGCTTGCCGACGATCAGCTCGGCGAGTCCCTCGATGCTCTCGTTGGTCTTCGGGTCCACGGGACCGTCGTAGAACTCCTGGCGGTAGATGAAGCAGACGACGTCGGCGTCCTGCTCGATCGCGCCCGACTCCCGCAGGTCGGAGAGCTGCGGACGGCGGTGCTCGCCCCCGCGCTGCTCGGGCGCGCGCGACAGCTGCGACAGCGCCACGACGGGGACGTCGAGCTCTTTCGCGAGCGCCTTGAGCGAGCGCGAGATGAACGAGATCTCCTGCTGGCGGCTCTCGGCGTCCGTCGGGCCCTGCATCATCTGGAGGTAATCCACGACGACCATGCGGATGTCGTGCTCCGCCTTGAGACGCCGCGCCTTGGAGCGCATGGCGAGAGGGGTGAGCATCGCGGAGTCGTCGATCCAGATGGGCGCCGTGCCCAGCAGCCCCGCCGCCCGCGCCAGTTTGGGGTAGTCGTCGTCGCGGAGCTGCCCTCGCCGCAGCCGCTGTGCGTCGACGAGGCCCTCGGAGCAGAGCAGCCGCTGCACCAGCTGCTCCTTGGACATCTCCAGCGAAAAGATGGCCACGGCCACGTTCTGCTCGATCGCCGCGTGCTGGACGATGTTGAGCGCCAGCGCGGTCTTCCCCATCGAAGGCCGGGCGGCGACGATGACCAGGTCACCGCGCTGGAACCCCGCGGTGAGCCGGTCCAGGTCGGTGAACCCCGTCGGCACGCCGGTGAGCGCGCCCTGGCTCGTATGGAGCTGCTCGATGCGCTCCATCGTGGGCCAGATCAGCTCTTTCAGCCGCACGAACTCCTCGGCGCGCCGCAGCTGGGCGACCTGAAACACCCGATGCTCGGCATTGTCGAGCACCTCGGCCGACGCGACGCGGCCTTCGTACGCATCCTGGATGATCGCCGTCGCCGCCTCGATCAGGCGCCGCAGCACCGCCTTGTCGCGGACGATCTTCGCGTGGTACTCGACGTTCGCGGCCGTAGGCACGACGTCGATCAGCCCGCCCAGGTACTCCATCCCACCGGCCCGGTCCAGATCCCCGCGGCGCTGCAGCTCGTCGCGCAGCGTCACCGGATCGATCACGTCGCCCCGCTCGACGAGCGCCACCATGGCGCGGAACAGCAGCCGGTGCCCCTCGCGGTAGAACATCGTGTCGTCGAGCAGCTCCGCGGCCTGCAGGGCCGCGTCCTGGTCGAGCAGCATGGCGCCGAGCACGGCCTGCTCGGCTTCGTTGCTCCACGGAGCCTGGCGGCCCGCGAACTCCGGCGACCGCTCAGGCGATGAGACGGCGGGCGATACGGACGTCATCCCAGGTCGGTTTCTTCCAGTTGGGGTTCCGGAGCAGCGCGGCCGGATGGTACGTCACGACGACCGGAATACCCCGGAACCGATGCACGTGGTTCCGGAGCGCACCGAGCGCCTGCTTCGTGTTGAGGAGCGTCTGCGCCGCCGTGCCGCCCATGGCGAGAATCACCTGCGGCTTGATGAGCTCGATCTGGCGGAACAGGTACGGCACGCACGCCGCGATCTCGTCGTACTGGGGCTGGCGGTTTTCGGGCGGGCGGCATTTCACGATGTTGCAGATGAACACGCGCTCGCGCGGCAACTCGATCGCGGCGAGGATCTTGGTCAAGAGTTCACCCGCCGGACCGACGAACGGCCGGCCGGTCTCGTCCTCGACGCGCCCCGGCCCTTCGCCCACGACGACGAGGCGCGCGTCCGCGGGTCCCTCACCGGGGACCGTGTGCGCGCGTCGCTCGCACAGCCGGCACTTGACGCACGACGCGACCAGTTCGGCGATCGCGGCGAGCGAGCGCGCCTGCGCCACCGGATCGGTGGCGAAGAGATCGCCGCCGGGGGGGTCATACGAGAGGCCCGCGGGCGGAAGACCGGGAAGCGGGATGCGGGATGCGGGAGGCGCAGGTGCGGGTGGCGGCGGAGTCACGCGTCCCGCATCCCGCATCTCGCTTCCCGGCAGTCCCGCCAGAATCACGGGATCGCCCCCCAGCAGCCGCTGCTGTTCCAGGAATGCGCGCGCCAGTGCCCGCCCGTCGCTCACGTCAGCGCTTGCTCCACCGCGTCGAGGATCTTGTCTGCCACGTCGCGCTTCGGCAGGATCGGCAGCGTGATCGGCTCGCCGCCGCGCTGCAGGATCGTTACGCGATTCGTGGTGACCTCAAAACCCGCGCCGGGCTCGAGCGCGTCGTTCAGGATGATGGCGTCCAAATGCTTCTCGCGCAACTTGTCCCGGGCGCGAGCCAGACCGTCGCCGCCCGTTTCGAGCGCGAACCCGACGACCACGCACTGCTTCGGCCGCTTCAGCGAGCCGAGAATGTCGGGGGTGGCTTCGAGCTCCACGGTGAACGTCCCGTCGGCCCGGGGCCGCTTGCCGGCGGCGCGTTCGCTGGGCCGGTAGTCTGCGGGAGCGGCGGCCATGAGCAGGAGGGCGGCGCGCGGCACCAGCGTCGCGACGGCGCGCTGCATCTCCGCGGTCGTCTCCACCCGGTGGGTCGTGACGCCGGCGGGCGGCTCGAGCTCCGTCGGCCCGGAGACGAGGATCACGTCGGCCCCGCGCTCGTAGGCGGCTTCCGCGAGCGCGTACCCCATCCGGCCGCTCGACGGATTGGTCACGACCCGCACGGGGTCGAGGTGCTCGCGTGTCGGCCCCGCGGTGACCACGACCGTCTTCCCGCGCCACGGCGCGCGGGCCAGGAGCAGCCGCGCCGCGGCCGCGAAGATGACGGCGGGCTCGCTCATGCGTCCGGGCCGTTCGCTCGGGCCTTCAGCGAGCGGGCCGATGTCCGGGCCCACGAAGTGCCAGCCCCGCTCGGCGAGCGTCTTCACGTTGGCGCGGGTCGCGGGGTGGGCGTACATCGCGTCGTTCATGGCGGGCGCGGCGAGCACCGGGCCGGTGCGCACGAGCAGCAACGTGGTGAGGAGATCGTCCGCCAGTCCCATCGCGGCCCGCGCCAGGACGTTCGCCGTCGCGGGCGCGACGATCACCAGGTCGGGCTCCTTGGCGAGCCCGATGTGCGCCAGCGCCCGGTCGCGCTGCCACAGCGACGTCAGCACCGGGCGCCCGGTGAGCGCCTCGAACGTGAGCGGCCGCACGAACTCGGCGGCGGAGGGGGTCAGCACCACGTCCACCTCCGCTCCGTCCTGGCTGAGCTGCCGGGCGAGCGTGCAGCTCTTGTAGCACGCAATCCCGCCCGACACGCCGAGCACGACGTGGCGGCCGGCGAAGGCCATCAGCCTTCCTGGCGCCGCCGCCGCACGAGCTTGTACGTGAGCCGCCCCCGCACCAACTCGTCCATCGCCCGCGTGGTGAGCTTCTCCTCGAAGTCCACCGAGCGGTCGCGCGGGAACTCGTTCACGAAACGGGCGAACTTGGCCGCAACGAGTACCCCCAGGTACTTGTTCTGGGTTTGGGTGGCCACTTCGCTTGGGGTGACTATGCGCATTCCTCGACCTCAGGTTCTGTGAACTTCGTCATACAGCCGTTGTTGTTCTTCTTTGAGCCCGGTCGCGAAGTCTGCGAACCACTGCATCTCCCCCTGCTCACGTCGCAGTCCGCCTGCTTCGTCCACGATCCGGATCACCGCGTTCACCGCTTCATCGAGTACGTCGTTCTTCACGATACGATCGAAACTTCCGGTAGCACCGAGCTCGTACATCGCTCGGTCAACCCGCTTCAGCACCTCGGACGGCGATTCGCTCTTCCGCTTCAGCAAGCGCTCGATCAGGACCCGAGGCTCGCTCGGCAGAATGAAAACGGTGATCGCGTCGGGGTACGCCGCTCTCACCTGCTGCGCACCGTCGACCTCAATGTCGAGAAGAACGTGCCGCCCGGACTGAAGCACCTTCTCGACCTCACTCTTCAGCGTTCCGTAGAGTTCTCCAGCGTATTCCGCGGTCTCGACAAATCGCCCCTGCTTCCGCCAGTCGGCGAATTCCTCACGCGTCAGGAAGTAGTACGCTTCCCCCTGTCTCTCCCCCGCCCGCGGCCGGCGAGTCGTCGCGGAGACCGAGTACCCGAATTTCTTCGGGTAACGCTCGAGGATGGTCCGGGCGATCGTCGTCTTCCCTCCCCCGGATGGCGAGGAGAGCACGACGATCCGCGGGGTCACTCCAGGTTCTCCAGCTGCTCCCGGAACTTTTCGAGCTCGCCCTTCATCGCGATCACGGTTTGCGTGATCGCCGCGTCGTTCGCCTTCGACCCGATCGTGTTCGCTTCGCGCAGCAGCTCCTGCGAGAGGAAACCGAGCTGCTTGCCGACCGCCCCATCCTTGGCGAGGCCCTCGCGGCACGCCGCCAGATGGGCGCGGAGCCGCACCAGCTCCTCCGTGACGTCGACCCGGTCCGCCATGAGGGCGATCTCGACCGCGAGCCGTTGCTCGTCCACCTGCACCCCGCCGGCGAGCTCGGCCACCGCCTTCTTGAGCCGGGCCAGCTCCGTCGCGAGCCGCTCCGGGGCCCGGCGCTCGACTTCTCGCGCGCCCGCCTCGAGCGCGTCGAGCCGGCGCGCGAGCTCGGTGACGAGCGCCTGCCCCTCCCGCGCGCGCATCGCGAGGACCTCTTGGGCTGCTCGCTCCACGATCGGCGCGACGTCGTCCCACGTCACCGCGGCGGCGCCGTCGGCCTCGAGATTGAGCACGTCGGGCTGCCGCGCCACGAAGGCGAGATCCACGTCGCCCTTCAGCTTGAGCCGCTTCTTGAGCTCCTGCGCGGCCGCAACGACCTGCTTCGCCCGCGCCAGGTCCACCGTCACGGCCCCCGACGCGACCCCGCTCGCCGGCTCGAGCCAGCGGGCGGACACCGTCACGTGACCCCGGTCGAGCAGCTGGCGCAGCCGCTCCCGCAGCTGGCCCTCGATGCCGCCCAGCTCGAGCGGGAGCTTGAGCTGGGGATTGTAATAGCGATGGTTCACGGTGCGGATCTCGAGCGAGAGCCGCCCGCCCTGGACCTGCCCCTCGGCTGACCCGAAGCCCGTCATGCTGCGCGGCACAGACTTTAAACGTAGCCGCGCAAAGCACTTAGGTCAATCGGGCGCTCAGTTCGTGAACAACCAGCGCACGCCGTAGAACTGGTACAGGCGTGGGTAGTCGAGCCCCGGGACGTAACTGCCGCGAAACCGCGTCGCGTTGCGCTGGATCCAGAAAATGGTGACGCCGGCGATGCGCACCTCGATGTTCACTTCGCCGAAGCTCGCGCCTGAGAGCACGAGCGGCGCCCCGGCGCTGTCGAACCCGGCGGTCCCGCGGCTCCAGGACTCCAGCGCCAGCTCGCCCCGCAGCGCAAACACGCCGCTTCGATACACGCGCCAAAACTTGGAGTAGAAGGTGAGCGACATGCGGGCGTGCAGCGGCGGCTCGAAGTCCTGTCCCGTCTCGACGAGGGGGTCGAAATACCAGCCCGCGAGGTGAAGGCCCGGCAAGAGCTGCACTGCGCCGTGCATGGTGACGTAGCGGGCGCGCTGCGCGGGCCCCAGTGCCGCGATCGGCTTCAAGCCCGCCGGCCGGCCGAGCGGCAGAAAGGAGTCGCGGACCGCCCCGCCGACCTCGAGCGACACGCGGGGCCGGTCCCAGCGCACGGCGCCGGCGAGGTCCACGGTGCGCTGCCCGAGGTCGTTGGAGTCCACGGGGGCCTGGAGGTCGTGCGCCCAGGCCACGTCGCCGTGCAACGAAACGCCCAGCGGCAGTGCGAGCCCGGCGGCGAGGTGGGCGCGGTTGCCGCTCCGACCGCGGCTGTAGGCTGCGTGCCGCCCGTCCCCGGCGAGGGTGAGGCCGGGCAACGGCATCCACGCGGCGCTGCCCTCGACCTGCCACGCCCGCGCCGCGTCCGCGGTCCGCAGCGCGAGCCCGACCTCGCCCCTGGTCCAGCGGTTGCCGAGATCGATCACGCCCTGGGACAGCGAGCGGTCGACGACGGCCGTGTCCCGGGTCGCGGACGCCGTGGCGAAGGTGAGCTGCGCGCGCGGCCCCAGACCGTCGTCTCGCGCGGCCGCGAACACCCGGAGGATGCCGTCGCGCCGCTGGTAGCGGAAGTCGTCCGTCGAGCCGGCAGCGTCCGACGGGCTGCGGTGCCAGCTCGACGAGAGAATCTGGTAGGACGCGCCGAACCTGGGGCTCGCCAGGTACTCGGCGTTGAGCCACAGGTCGACGCTCGAGAACGGGCTGCTCGAGTTGCCGAATCCATCGTTGTTGTTGTAGTCGGCGACGAGCGAGAGGCCCACGCCGGAGCGCCAGCGTTGCAGGAACGCGCCGCGGTAGTTCGCGGTGCGCACTTGTCCGGTCGCGACCCCGACCTCCGACGCAGTCGCGGTGGAGCGCTGACGCCGGGTCACGAGATAGACGCGCAGCGTCGCCGGCAGGACGATCACGTCGACGCGCTCCAGCGGTGCCAGCGAGATCCGCGCGGGGTCGAGGAACACCGAGTCACGACCGATCGGCAGGTACGGCACGCCGTCCCAGTAAATCTCGAGTCCGGCCGCGCCGCGCGCGCCGTAGAACACGATCTCGGCCTGGCCGTAAAACCCGCCGCGGGCGACGTACACCCCGGGGATGTGGTCGAGGAGGTCGGAGAGCGTCTGGATGTTGGAGAGCGCGAACGAGTCGGCGGTGAAGCGGTAGCGCGTGCCACGCGGCAGCGGGCCGGCGGGCGTGGGCTCGGCGAACACCGGAGGGTACGCCGGCGTCGTATCCCGAGCGGTCGTGTCTTTGCGGGCGGTGGTGTCGCGCGCGGTGGTGTCCACCTGCGCCGCTGCCGGCGCCGCTCCCCCTCCTCCGGCCCCGACGAGCGCGAGCAGTACCGCCGCGCCGCGCAGGCCGCGGGTCACGCGCCCGCGCGCTTGAGAATGAATTCGGTGAAGAGCCGGACCCCGACTGCCGTCGGGCCCTTGACCTGGTGGGGGCCCTCGCCGTCGGTGTAGGCCGTGCCCGCGATGTCGAGGTGCACCCAGGGGTAGCCGTCCACGAACTCGCGCAGGAACCAGCCCCCCGCGATCGTGCCGGCGCCCCGGCCGCCGGAGTTCTTGACGTCGGCGATGTCGGACTTGAGCAGCTCGCGGTACTCGTCCCACAGGGGCAGCGGCCAGCAGCGCTCGCCGGCGCGCTCGCCCGCTTCGCGCACTTCGCTCACGAGTGCCTCGTCGTTCCCCATGGCCCCGATCGCCACCTGGCCCAGGGCCACGACCACCGCGCCCGTGAGCGTGGCAATGTCGAGCACGGCGGCCGGCTTGAAGCGCCGCACGAACGACAGCGCGTCGCACAGGATCAGGCGCCCTTCCGCATCGGTGTTGATGATCTCGATCGTCTTGCCGAAATGGCTCTTCACCACGTCGCCCGGCTTCACGGCGGTGCCGGACGGCAGGTTCTCGGTTGCGGGAATGAGGCCCACCACGTTGAGCTTCGGCTTGAGGGCCCCGAGCACCTCGAACGTGCCGAGCACCGCGGCGGCCCCCGACATGTCGAACTTCATGTCCTCCATGTTCTGCGCCGGCTTGATCGAGATCCCGCCCGAGTCGAACGTGACGCCCTTCCCCACGAGGACGATGGGAGGGGCCGCGTCGCCCGCGCCGCGATACTCCAGTACGATGAAGCGGGGCTCCTGTTCCGTCCCCTGCGCCACGGCCAGCAGCGCCCCCATGCCTTCCTGCCGCATCGCGGCGCGGTCGAGCGTGGTGAGGGTGAAGCCGTACGCGTCGGCGAGCTGCTTCGCGCGATCGGCGAGATAGCTCGGCGTGCAGACGTTGCCGGGCTGGATCTGGAGGTAGCGCGCGAGCGCGTGACCGGCGGCCACGGCGTCCCCGATCCGCTGGCCCGCCCCGACATCCTTCGCTTCCTGCGGATCGCACACGATCGCGACGCTCTCGACGTCGGGCTTCGGGTCCTCGGGGGCCGCCTTGAGCTCGGTGAACGCCCACGCGCCCTGCGCGGCGCCCTCCACCACCACCTGGCCCAGATCCTTTCCCGCCACGCCGTTCCGCGCCTCGCGCGCCACGGCGAAGGCGAAGTGCTGCGCACCTGCACCCAGCGACCGCGCCCGCTTCGCCGCCACGGCGGCGGCTCGCCGGATGGAGCTGCGGGTTACCTCGCCCGGCTTCCCCAGGCCGACGAGCAGCACGCGCTCCGCCTTGCCGCCGCCAGGGTAGAGCAGCGCGCTCTCGTCCCGCTTGCCCTTGAAGTCACCGCTCGTGATGGCCCGTCCCACCACACCGCCCACCGCGCGGTCCAGCTCGACGAGCGATGGGGGAACCGTGCCGCCCTGCGGGAGCGCCAGGGCGAGGAGCGGGGTGGTGACCTGCGCGAGGGGGGTGGAGACGACCGTACCGTTCACCTTAGACATGCTCGATTATGCACTCGGCGAAGGAGGAGGTCGAGACCTCGGTGGCGTCGGGCATCAGGCGGGCCAGGTCGTAAGTGACGCGTCGCGACCGGAGCGCGCCCTCGAGCCCGCGCACGATCGCTGCCGAGACGTCCGTCCACCCCAGCTCCTCGAACATCATCGCCCCCGACAGGATCACACTCCCGGGATTCACCTTGTCGAGCCCGGCGTACTTGGGCGCCGTGCCGTGGGTCGCCTCGTATACGGCGTAGCCGTCGCCCACGTTCCCCCCCGGCGCGAGGCCAAGCCCGCCGACCTGTGCCGCGGCGGCGTCGGAGAGCAAGTCGCCGTTCAGGTTCGGCGCCGCGATCACGGAGTACTCGTCCGGCCGGAGCACGAGCTGCGCGAACATCGCGTCGGTGATGCGATCCTTGATCACCACCCGTCCCCCGTCCCCCGTCCCGCTTCCCACCTCGCTCTCCGGAACGGTCTTGTCTCCGAAGCGCTCCTTGGCGATCTCGTATCCCCACTCCCGGAATCCGCCTTCGGTGAACTTCATGATGTTGCCCTTGTGCACCAGCGTCACCGAGCGGCGCCCGGCGCTCAGCGCGTACGCGATGGCCTTGGCGACGAGGCGCTGGCTCCCGAACTTGGACATCGGCTTGATGCCGATCGCGCTCCCGGGCCGGATCTTCGCGCCGAAGCGCTCCGTGAGAAACGCGATCAGCGCGTCGGCTTCGGGTGTGCTGGCGCGGTACTCGACGCCCGAGTAGACATCCTCGATGTTCTCGCGGAAAATCACGACGTCGAGCTTCTGCGGCTCGCGCATCGGACTGGGCACACCGGGGAAGTAGCGCACCGGGCGCACGCAGGCGTACAGGTCGAGCAGCTGGCGCAGGGTGACGTTGAGGGATCGGATGCCGCCGCCCACCGGCGTGGTGAGGGGGCCTTTGATGGCCACACGGTGCTGGCGGATGGTCTCGAGGGTCGCGTCGGGAAGCCAGCTGCCCGTCTCCTTGAACGCCTTCTCCCCGGCCAGGATCTCGAGCCATTCGACCCGGCGCTTGCCGCGCGCCGTCTTCTCGACCGCCGCGTCGAACACCCGCCGCGCGGCGCGCCAGATGTCCGGCCCGGTGCCGTCGCCCTCGATGAAGGGGATGACGGGCCGGTCGGACACGATCCAGCGCCCGTCCTCGAACCTGATGCGCTCACCCATGTTGCTGGCGCTCCTCGGGGAATTTCCGGCGCGGCCGGAGGGTCTAATCGGTGCAGTCTACACGGCCCGGGCGGGGTTGCGCCAGCCGAAACAACGCACCTAGAATTGAACATGCGACGCGCCGCTACTCTCGTCCTGTTGCTGCTCGCCGCCGCCTGTTGGCTCGCGGCGGGGCCCGGGGGCCAGACCATCCAGGCGCTGCTCGTCTGTCGCCATCACACGGCCCATCAGTCGCACGCGGGTCACCACCACGCCCCGGCCGACGCGCCGTGCTTTTGCGATCAGATGACGGGTGGCCTCGACCTCGCTGTTTCGCCGGCGGTCCCGGCGCCGCTCGACGTCGAGCCCGTGATCGCCACGCCCCTCGCGGCGTCGTCGTACGCGTCGCTCTTCCCTCTTCCTGCTTCCCCCGCCTTTCCCCCGGCCTCACCTCCTCCGAACGGGCTCGTCTGAGCTGACCCGTTAAGCACTCACAACTCGGAGGAAGGCATGCGCAGTGCGCTCGTGGGCGCTCTGCTCTGCGGGGTCGCCATCGCGGCTGCAGCGCAGGAGCGCGAGGTGACATTCGAAGAACCGCAGCCGGTCACCGTGACCGGGTTCGCGGTGGGCGATGCGAGCTACGATCGGGTGGCCCGCTCCAACACGTTCACCGCCGGGAAGATCGGGGTGAGCCTCTTCAAGCCCGTCGGGGAGGCCTACTTGTTCGCGCAGTTGACCACTGCGCTGGAGGACGGAGAGTCGTCCACGGAGATTGACAACCTCCTCGTGAGCTGGACTCCCCAGCGCGCGAACCGCTGGACGTTGGCGTTCGGGCGGTTTGATGCGCCCATCGGCTTCGAGCGGGACGACGAGCCCCTGAATCTCATCACCACCAATTCGTTCAACTTCACCTACGCGCGGCCCAGCAAGCTGACCGGCGTGCAGGTGCACTACACCGCCTCGTCGCGGCTCGACATCTGGGCCGTGGCGGCCAACGGGTGGGACGTCGCGGCGGACAACAACCAGGGCAAGACGGCGCTCGGACGGGCCCAGCTGATCCCGATCCCCTGGGTCACCGTGGGCGTCACGGGGGTGTACGGACCCGAGCGAGACTCGACCGACGCGCATCAGCGCTCGCTCCTGTCCGGCGATATCACCGTGGACCGCGGGCCGCTGATTATCGGCGCCGAACTCAACTTCGGGCGGGAACAGAATGGCGGCGCCAATCCAACGTGGCGCGGGGGCGCCGCGACGGTGTTCCTGCGCGTGGCGCGCGGCTGGGGCCTCACGGCGCGATACGATCAGCTGGAGGACTCGGACGGCCTCCTCACCGGAACGCCCCAGATCCTGCGCTCCGTGACCGTCGGGCCGATGTGGTATTTCTCGAGCGCCCGCGAAGGGATCTTCAGCAACATCGAGCACACGCGTTTCCACCTCCCACAGATCGCGCTCCGCGGTGCGATCCGGGCCGATTGGTCCACCCAGCCGTTCTTCACCGACGCGACCGGTGGGCTGCAGGGCTCGGACACGAGAGCCGTCCTCGAGCTCGTGTACATCTTCTAGGGGGGGAGGCATCCCATGCTGTACGACCTACGTCGTGCCGCCCTGCCGATCAAATGGCTCGTCACCTGCCTGCTCGCGACGCTCGGCCTGTCCTACCTGTTCGGCGCCCTGATGGTCTCGCTGTACGCGGGCTTCACACCGCAGCGGGTGGCGGCAACCTACGCCGGGCCCGAGATGTCCATGCGAATGCCGCCCGAGACGACCATGGTCGTCGAGCATCCGATCACCAGGGCCGACTTCGCCCAGCCCGAGGTCCACGCGGTCGACACCAGCCTGCTCATCCAGGACACGCACGTGCACGTCCCGATGTACGGGATCATCGCGGCGGCGCTGTCGGTGGTGGTCGTGGGGCTCCCACTGCGGCGTGGCTGGGCGCTCGGCCTCATTACCCTGCTGTTTGCGGCGCCCTGGCTCGACTTTGCCGGCATGTGGCTCACCAAGTTCGCCTCGGCGCGCTTTGCAATCCTCACACTGATCGGTGGCTGGGCGATGGCCGCGGGCTACGTCGTCGTCGCCGTGCTGGCCGTCCGCCACATGTGGCTTTCACCGGAGAGGAATTGAGTCATGAACCTACTGATGCGTGTGGCGGCGATCGCCATGATGCTGCACATCACTCCCGCTGTCGTGCTCGTGAAGCGCCCGGATGCGGTGGAGGCCCTGCTGCCAGGGGCGGACGCCTACACGGCACGCGACGTGCACCTGAGCGACGTGGACGCACACCGGCTGCACGTCGCCGTGGACTGGAGCCCCGAGGACGGCGTGCTCACGTTCTACAAGGGCAAGGCCGGGTCGGTGCTCGTCGGCGCGCTCGAGTTCGTGCGGGTCGATACCCCGCATGGCCCCATCGAGGTGGCGGTCGGTTTCACGCCGCAGGGCACGGTGCGCGGTGTCATCGTCACCAGGGCGACGGTCGAGATGAAGCCGTGGGTGCTCGAGGCCGTCGCCGCCGGCCTCACCAACCACTACCAGGGGCTGAAACCAGGCGACTCCCCCGGCGGCGCCGCGGCGATAGCGAGCCAGGCAGGCAATCTTGCCGAGTACATCGCCGGCGAGGTGGACAAGGGGGTGGCCCGCGCTCTTGCGGCGTACGGGGCGTTCTACAATCATGTGAGGGCGTGACGGCGGCGTCGCGTTTTGCAACGGCGGCGCAACAGCTTTGGGTGGAGGCGCGTCTACATGAGCATGAGACTCAAGCACTTCGGTTTGGGGCTGGCGGTGCTCCTCACGACGGGGTGCCCGCAGGGTGAGCGCGTGCTCGGCAACGGAGGGTTCGGCATCGGGAGTAGCGGCACCCCGGCCAAGGATGCGCTCTCGTTCACGGTCCAGCCGAGCAATGCCATCGCTACCCAGATCATCACGCCCGCGATTCAGGTGACGGTGCTGGACAGCCTCGGCAATACCGATCCGAATTTCACGGCCGCCGTGACCATCGCGATCCGGACAAATCCGGTCGGTGGTAACCTCTCCGGGACGACGAGCGTCACGCCGGTCAACGGGATCGCCAGCTTCGGGGATCTGAGCATCGACAAGGCGGGGGCGGGTTACACGCTCCGGGCGAGCGTCAGCGCGTCACCGGGCGCGACTGCGGCCACGAGCAGCTCCTTCACCATCACTTCACAGTAGCGCAAGCGCCGTCGGGCTCACCCGGCGGCGAGATACGCCTCGTTCCAGGCCACCTCGAAATACCCGTTACAGCGGTGGCACCGCAGGCTGCCGGGGTGTCCCTCGAGCTGCGCGCGGTCCCGGCAGTTGGGGCATACGCCGTAGCTCGGGCCCCACGTGGTGGGGAAGCGCGGCGCGTCCTTCGGGCTCGGCACGACAGTCCAGCGCAACGCTGGCGTCGGTGAGAGTTGGAGACTGCCGCGCGGCACGGGGACCGGTTTCCCCTTCACGTCGAGTACGGCATCGGCGGACGTGAGCTTGAGGATCCGGTACCAGGCGCCCTTACGCAGGGCACACTTGATGTTGGCTTTGAGGCGGGCCCACTGGAATGTCGCCATGTCGGCACCTCGGGCGCTGGGAGCGGCCGAAAAGGATGGTGCCGGAAGGGTAATCCGTCAATCAGCGGGCGGCGGTGGCGGGCGTCACAGGACCGGTGTAACCCGGACGGAGCATGCCCGAGGCGAGAGTCGAACTCGCACGCCGTTGCCGGCACCGGATTTTGAGTCCGGCGCGTCTGCCATTCCGCCACTCGGGCGCCGTGTTGCCGCCGTAACTTAGCGCGTCGCCGGGGCGGGACTAGGGGCACGGATGCCGCGAATTCGCCCCTGGATGCCGCAAAAACGCCCTACCCGCGCAGCTGCGAAGAGGCCATCTTTTCAGCCCGTGGCCGAACCACTGCAGTGGGCCCGACTCAAGCGCGATGCGCCGTACCCCTTGCGGCGCGGCGCGTGGTACCGGGTCACTGCGCGCACACCCGACGCGGTCGTGCTCGACGTCTACCGTAAGCCCGTTCAGGTACCAGAGACGCTCCTCGATTTCGTGGCCGGCAGACCGCCGCGCCGCTGGAGCGTTGTGCGTCGTCCCGCAAGGGCCCAGCGGCTGCCGGAGAGCTGGGGCGATCACTACGGTGTGTGTCCGACCTGTCGGCACCGGGTGCCGTTGCACGGCTTGCCGCAGACATTGCGCTGTCCGCGCTGCAACGAGGTGTCCCACGTCGCGTGGGATGAGCTCTACGTTGGTCAGGATTGATCGGTAGCACGAAGACGTTCAGCAGTCCGCTCGACTACCTCCTCGCACATGAGCACCGCCATGGTGTCGCGCATCACGGTGCTCTGGGGTACGCCACACGATGATGTACCGCCACGTGCTCACGGGGGGGGGGCACGGGGGGGGGGCGCCCTAGGAGCTGCAGCCGGCCACGAAACGCTCTGGAGGGCGTGCATGAACCAGGTACAGCAGTGGGCCCGATTGCGGGCCCGGACCACCTGCCCGCTGCGACGCGGGGCATGGTACCGCGTCGTGCAGCTCACCGATGCCGAAGCGATCCTCGACGTCAACGGGCGGCCACTCTCCGTTCCGCGCGCTTTCCTCCAAGTACTCCCCATCCGGCCTCGCATGTGGTCGGTTGTGCTGCGACTGCGCGGCGCCGTGACTCCACCGGCGAGCTGGGGCCCGCGATACGGCGTGTGCCCGCGTTGCTGTGCCCGGGCGCCGCTGCATCAAGGCTCGGCCACCATGCGCTGCCCCGCCTGCGGCTTCGCCTTCGTGATTGGGTGGTCCGACTCGCATTGGCGCGTGTTCGAGCTCATGTCGGGCAGCCCGGCTGCCCGGGCGATCGGGAAGGCTCGCGAGGCCGCTGTGCGACTGTGGAGCCGCGCCGCGCCGCGTCGGTCCGACTGAGCTCCGTTACAGCGGGGGCCGTTTCCGCGCCCCCCCGCCCGCCCTCCCCCGCGGACCAATGACCTGCTGCCGCCGCTGCTCGCGCCGGTGCAGGATGGCCTCGTGGATTCGCTCCTGAAACCGGCGTCGCTCCTCGTGGTAGCGCGCCCGCTGCACCGGGGTGAGATAGGCCTGTATCTCGCGGTCCTCGTCGCGATTGACGCGCTGCAACGTGAGCTGGTTCTCCTGCTGCTCGTTCATCAGTTGTCGCACCCGGTCCTGATTCGGCGTGCCGGCGGCCAGCTCGGCGCGCAACGCCTGGTTGAGTTCGCGCTGGTGGGCGCGCACCGGCTGGCGCTGCGCTTCGAAGCGCTGCTCCGTCGCCTGGAGCTTCGTCGCCTGATCGTCGCTCAACCCTAGTGTCGATCGCACGTGGTCGTTCCAGCGCTGCAGGATCTGGCTCCGCAGGCGCTCCGCTTGCGCGGCGTCGGTCGGGGGCTGGGCCGCCCCCGAGTCACCGGGAACCTGCGCCCCCAGTGCGGGCGCGAGGACAATCAGCACGATCCACCCGAGCCGCTTCATCAGCCCTCCAGCGATTGGAGCAACGCCCGCAGCTCGGACGTGCTCAGGTCCTCGAGACCGACGTCCTGCGCCGACACCGCCTCGCCCCCCTGATCTGCCCCGCCCTGCTCGACCGTTTGCAGCAGCTCCTGCAATTGCGCGGCGGAGAGATCGTTCAAGTCGCCACCTGCCGGCTCAACGAAGCCGGCGACTTGTCGCAAGGAGGACGCGCGCGAGATGCTCCGCCCCACCAGCCCCACCGCGACCACGATCATGGCCGCCGCCGCGATCCGCAGCCACGCAGGCTCGAGCCGCCTCCACCGGGCGGCGCGCGGCTGTTGTTTCAGCCGCGCCACCACCGCCTGCGCCGTCCGCTCCACGTCCAGCCGCTCGGCGGCCTGGGCGCCGAGCCGCTGGGCCAGCTCGCGCAACGCGGCGTCGTGCTCGTCGTCGTGTCTCACTGCAGGTGCTCCTTCAGGCGCTTGACCGCGTGGTGGTAATGCACGCGCGCGGCACCGGGCGTCGTGCCCAGCGCCGCCGCGATCTCCTCGTAATCGAGTCCCTGCTGGGCGCGCAGCAGGAACACCTCGCGCTGCATGCGCGGCAGCTCCGGCAAGTGCTGTAGCAGCCGTGCTTCCGCTTCGCCCGCCACGGCCCGTTCGTGCGGATCGCCGTCCGTGGTCCGCAGGTCGTCGCCCAGGGGCACGACGCGCGTCCGTCGCGCCCGCCGGTGCGAGTCCTTGAGCACGTTGCCCCCGATCGTCAGGAGCCACGTCCGGAAGCGGCATTGACCACGGAACTTCCCCACGGCCCGGAACGCTCGGATGAACGTCTCCTGCACCAGATCGTCGACGTCGCTCTCCACGGCGCCCCCCGCCGCGAGAAAGCGGGCGAGCGCGCGGGCATGCCGGCGGACCAACTCCGCCGCCGCCTGCTCGTCGCCACCCTGCCAGGCGGCGATCAGCGCCGCGTCGGACGGCACGACGGCGACGGGCTCGGCTGGGGACATGCGTCGGTACGGTAGACGTGACAGTTCCGGTGAAATTAAGCCGGCACGGGCGGCAAAGGCGGCAAGGGCGGCAAGACCGCACCGCGGCACGTGCCGTCCCTGCCGTCCCTGCCGTCTCTGCCGCCCTTGAAATCCCCGTAGCCAGCCCCTAGCTTCGATATTCGAACGATCGTTCGAACCCATGCGGCCCTACGACGAGCGGCTGGACCAGTTCCTCTCCCGAGCGGCGAAGGTGTTCGCCGACCAGGGCTACCACTCCACCACGATGCGGGACCTCGCGGCGGCGACCGGCATGTCGCTCGCCGGGATGTACTACTACGTGCGGGGCAAGGAGGAGCTGCTGTACCGCATCCAGGATCGTTGTTTCGCGCGCGTGCTGGCCGGCGCCGAGCGTGCGCTGACGGGATTGGCCGACGCGGACGCGCTCGAGCGGTTGCACGCGTTCATCCGCCACCACGTCACCTTTTTCGCCGCGCACATGGCCGAGATGAAGGTCTTGTCGCACGAGGCGAACTCCCTCACGGGTGAGCGCCAGCGCAAAGTGAGCGCCATCAAGCGGCGCTATGTGGACCTCCTGGAGGGCCTGCTCAAGGACGTGGCGCCGGACGAGCCGGCGGTGGATCGGAGCGCCGCCGCCTACGTGTTGTTCGGCATGATGAACTGGATCTACAACTGGTACGACCCGGCGGGCGAGATCGACCCCGAGCGCCTGGCGGGTCTCATCGCGCGGATCTTCAGCGGCGGCTTCGCCGAAGCGCGTTCCACGGTACACGGAGGCTGACGTCCCATGGCAACGATGACGGAACCCAAGGTCGGGAAGCAGACGCTCGTCCACTGCCTGGTCGAGGGCGGTGTCGCGATCATCGAGCTCGACGACCCGCCCGCGAACACCTACACCCATGACATGATGCGCCAGCTCGACGAGACGATCCTGCAGGCCCGCTTCGACGACACCGTGCACGTGCTGGTGCTGCGGGGCCACGGCGAGAAGTTTTTCTCGGCTGGCGCGAACATCGCGTACCTGAACAGCATCACCCCTCGCTACAAGTATTTCTTCTGCCTGCACGCGAACGAGACCTTGAACCGCCTGGAGCACACCCCCAAGCTCACGATCGCCGCGCTCAACGGGCACACCGTGGGCGGCGGGCTCGAGATCGCGATGGCGTGCGATCTGCGGGTCGCCAAGGAGAACGCCGGCAAGATCGGCCTCCCCGAAGTGAACCTGGGCGTGCTGCCGGGCACCGGGGGCACGCAGCGGCTGGCGCGCATCGTCGGGAAGACGCGGGCGATCGAGATGATGGTGAAGGGCGAGACCTTTTCCTTCGACAAGGCGAAGGAGCTCGGGCTGATCAACGAAGTCTTTCCCGCCGACGACTATTGGGAGCAGGTGATGCTCTACGCCAAGCAGTTCTGCCCGCCTCACAAGGCGTCGAAGGCCGTCGGCCTGATCAAGCGCTCGGTCCAGTCGGGGGCCGAGATCCCGTTCGAGTCGGGGCTCACGCTCGAGCGGGAGCTGCAGCAGCAGTTGTTCCAGTCGGAGGACGCGAAGGAAGGGATCGCGGCGTACGTGGAGAAGCGCGTCGCGGAGTTCAAGGGCCGGTGAAGACCGACCTGCTGATCGGGAACGAGTGGCGGGCGGCGACGCAGCGCTACTGTCTCACGAACCCCGCCACCGAGGAGCCGCTCGCCGAGGTGGCCGAGGCGGGCGCAGCCGAGATCGACGACGCCGTACGGGCGGCGCGCGCCTGCCTCGAGTCGAAGGCGTGGCGCGAGCTCCCGGCGCGCCGGCGCGGTCTCCTGCTCTACCGGCTCGCGGACCTGCTCGAGCAGCGGTCCCAGGAAATCGCCGAGGTCGAGTCGCGGAACAACGGCAAACCGTTGTTCGAGTCGAAGATCGACGTGGCCATGGCGATCGAGACGTTCCGCTATTACGCCGGCTGGGCTGACAAGCTCACGGGCGACACGCTCCCGGTGAGCGGCAACTTCTTCACCTACACGTTGCGCGAGCCGGTGGGCGTGGTGGGCGCGATCGTGCCGTGGAACTTCCCCCTCAACCTCGCCACGTGGAAGGTCGCGCCCGCGCTCGCCGCGGGGTGCACCGTGGTCTTGAAGCCCGCGCACGAGACGCCACTCACCGCGCTGCTCCTGGGGGAGCTCGCCATCGAGGCGGGGCTCCCCGCCGGGGCGCTGAACGTCGTGCCCGGGCTCGGCTCCGTGGCCGGAGCGGCGCTGGTGCGTCACCCGCTCGTCGACAAGATCGCGTTCACCGGGTCCACCGAGGTGGGCCAGGAGATCATGCGGGAGGCGGCCGGCACGCTGAAGCGCGTCACGCTGGAGCTCGGCGGCAAGAGCCCCAACATCATCTTCGCCGATGCCGACCTCGCGGCCGCCGTGCGCGGCGCCCAGAGCGGGATCTTCTACGGCAAGGGGGAGGTGTGTGCCGCGGGCTCGCGGCTGTTGGTCGAGAAATCCGTCCACGACACCGTCGTCGAGCAGCTGGCCGAGCGGGCCAGGAAACTCACGCCCGGCGACCCGTTCGACAAGAACACACGCCTCGGCGCGCTCGTCTCGAAGCGGCAACAGGACAAAGTGCTCTCGTACGTCGCCGCCGGCCAGCAAGAGGGGGCCCGCCTCGTCGCCGGCGGCAAGCCCGCGAAGGTCAACGGCAAGGGCTACTACGTCGAGGCGACGGTGTTCGACGGCGCCCGACCCGGCATGAAGATCGTGGACGAGGAGATCTTCGGGCCCGTGCTCGCAGTGCTGACGTTCGACAACGAGGCGGAAGGCGTGGAGCTCGCCAACCGCTCGCTGTACGGGCTCGCGGCGGGCGTCTGGACGCGCGACGTCCAGAAGGCGCACCGCGTCGCGCGCGCGATCAAGGCCGGGACGGTCTGGGTCAACACGTACAACTTCTATGATCCCGCGGCGCCCTTCGGGGGCTACAAGTTCTCCGGCTTCGGGCGGGACCTGGGGAAAGAAGCGCTGCAGAACTACACCGAAACAAAGACCGTCTGGGTCGGCCTGTGACCGAAGCATACATCGGCGCTGCGCTCAGGACGCCCGTCGGCAAGCACGGCGGGGCATTAGCGAGTGTCCGCGCTGACGACCTGGCGGCGATCCCCATTAGAGCCGTCGTCGAGCGGACCGGGATCGACCCCGCCAGCATCGACGACGTCATCCTCGGGTGCACGAACCAGGCGGGCGAGGACAACCGCAACGTCGCCCGCATGGCCCTGCTCTTGGCGGGGCTGCCCATCGAGGTCCCGGGGCAGACAGTGAACCGGCTGTGCGGTTCGGGGCTCCAGGCCGTCGCGAGCGCGGCCCAGGCCGTCAAGGCGGGCGAGGGCGCGGTGTTCATCGCCGGCGGCGTCGAGAACATGACCCGGGCGCCATACGTGGTGCTCAAGTCGGGCGAGCCGTGGAGCCGCACAGCTCCCGAGATCGCCGACACCACAGTGGGCTGGCGCTTTACAAATCCGCGCTTGCAGCGCGCGTGGACGATCTCCCTGGGCGAAACGGCCGAAGTGGTCGCGGAGCGCTACAAGATCACCCGCGCCGAGCAGGACGCGTTCGCGCTCGAGAGCCAGCGGCGCGCCGCGCGGGCGCTCGCGGATTGCGTATTCACGGACGAGCTCGTGCCCGTGCCCTTCCCCGACGGCTCCACCTTCGCCAAGGACGAGTACCCGCGTCCCAACGTGTCAGCCGAACAGCTCGCGCACCTCAAGCCGGCGTTCCGGCCCGATGGGGGGGGCACCGTTACGGCCGGTAGTTCGAGCGGGATCAATGACGGAGCGGCGGCCCTGCTGGTAATGCGACGGAATGACGGAACGACGGAAGGGGGATGCAAGCCGCTCGCCCGGATAGTGGCCACGGCCGTGGCGGGGGTGGATCCTAGTTGCATGGGGCTGGGGCCGATTCCGGCCACGCAGAAAGTGCTGAAGCGGGCCGGCCTGACGATCGGTCAGATCGACCTGGTGGAGCTGAACGAGGCGTTCGCGGCGCAGGCGCTCGCCTGCATCCGCGAGCTCAAACTCGACCCGGCGAAGGTCAACATCTACGGCGGCGCGATCGCTCTCGGCCACCCGCTCGGCGCCACCGGTGCGAGGATTTTGACGACTCTCGTCCATGCCTTACACCGTACGAAGTCCCGTTACGGTTTATGCGCCATGTGCATCGGGGTCGGTCAAGGCATCTCCATGGTCGTGGAGCGCGTTTGATGGCCGCCTATGACGGCGTGCTGGTCGAGATCGCGGGCGGGGTCGGCACGCTCACGCTCAACCGGCCGGAGAAGCTCAACGCGTTCGACCGTGCGCTGTGCGACGAGCTGACCGACGCCCTGCGGATGCTGGCGCAGAGCGACGGGGTACGGGCGATGGTGATCACGGGGGCGGGCCGGGCGTTCTGCGCCGGCGCCGATCTCGCCGTGCTCGAGGCGGACGGGCCCGCGCTGGTCGCGGCGGGCAAGGATGTAGCGCTCGCGATCCGCGGGGCGCCGCAGCCGGTGCTCGCCGTCGTGAACGGCCCCGCCGCCGGCGGGGGCGCCAATCTCGCGCTCGCCTGCGACTACCGCATCGCGTCCGACCAGGCGTCGATCGGCCAGGTGTTCCACAAGCTCGGCCTCGTGCCCGACTGGGGCGGGAGCTTCTTCCTGCCGCGACTCGTGGGCACGTCCAAGGCGCTGGAGCTGGTGTGGAGCGCGCGCATGGTGTCTGCCGTCGAGGCGCTCGTCCTGGGTCTGTTCGACCGGGTGGTGCCGCATGCGCAGCTCGCGACCGAGGCTCGTCGCCTCGCCGAACTGTGGGCCGGCCAGCCGCCGGGGGCCGTCCGCCGCGCCAAGGAAGCGCTGTACGCGAGCGAGGTCCGCTCGCTCGCGGCCATGCTGGACTGGGAGATCGCCCAGCAGAACGAATTGTTCGCCAGCCCCGAAGCGCGCGAGCGCCTCGCGGGGGGCGCCTCACTCGCGAAGAGGAGCCGCTGATGGTCCGCAAGCTGCACAACTTCGACGAATGGATCGACTACTTCCGCTACTGGCAGGATTCGATCGGCCTGCCGCAGGGCGAGATTCGCCAGTTCAAGTTCGAGGCGAAGTTCGGGGACCAAGACGTGCCGCACATCGAGTTCGGGCACTACAAAGGTCAGCGCAAGTGGCCCACCGTGATGCACATCCCCGACCAGCGCATCCGCGACGCGCTGCTCAACCTCATCGTCTACCAGGGCGATACCGAGTTCGCGTCGGTGGAGCAACAGCGCAACCTGCTCAAGCACGCGCCCTCCGATTACGACCTGCTCGCGCTCATGCGCGTGATGACCGAGGAGATGCGGCACGGCTGGCAGATGTCTTATCTGCTGTGCACCTACTTCGGCGACGAGGGGAAGCGCGAGGCCGCCAAGCTGCTGGAGCGGCGGGCCGACGACGGTGAGCGGCTGCTCGGCTCCTTCAATGAGCTGGTGGACAACTGGCTCGACTTCTTCACCTACACCCAGTTCATCGACCGCGACGGCAAGTTCCAGCTAACGATGCTCTCGGTGTCGGCGTTCGACCCGCTGTCGCGCTCGATGAACCCGATGCTCAAGGAGGAGTCGTTCCACCTCGGCACCGGTAACAACGGCCTGCTGCGCATCGTGAAGGCCGGGAAGATGCCACCGGAAGTGATCCAGCGGTTCTTCTACAAGTGGATTCCCACGGCGTTCGATCTGTTCGGGCAGGACAACTCCTCGTCGGCGCATTGGGCCTACGTGTGGGGCCTGAAGGGTCGCTATGACGAACGGGAGAACCAGGGCGAGCCCGACAAGGCGCGGCTCAACGAGTACAGCCGCGAGCTGTACCGCCAGGAGATCGCGAAGCTGGTGGAGCGGCTCAACATGTTCATCCCGGAGCGGGAGCGCTGGCTGCGCATGCCCGACGTCCGGTTCAACCGCAAGATCGGCATGCACGCGCACAAGATGTTCACGGTCGTGGGCGAGCCGATCGACGATGCCGCCACGTACCAGGCGTACCTGAAGACCGTGCTGCCGCAGCCGGAGCACTACCAGGTCGTGCACGACATCGAGAAGGAGCCCGGCTGGATCGAGCCGAAGAAAGCGGACAGCCTGCTCAAGTGAGGAAGGGGAGGGCGGGGGGGGCGCTCGTCATCGCGCACCGCGGCGCGTCGGCCCGCGAGCTCGAAAACTCGCTCGCCGCGTTCCGGGCCGCGGGGCCGCTG
>Ga0209159_1000017_pt1 | contig 137912 bp, 112 predicted proteins | sample GraSoiAngelo_144_FD_185901 | JGI IMG/M metagenome (GOLD analysis project Ga0209159, IMG submission 185901) | Grasslands soil microbial communities from the Angelo Coastal Reserve, California, USA - 14_1009_02_40cm (SPAdes) (version 2) | ecosystem: Environmental > Terrestrial > Soil >...
ATCCAGACGTGGGAGGTGCTGGTGGCGCGGCGGCCGCGCCTCGAGCGGCACCACGCCGTTGCGATCACCGACGACGCCCTCAAGGCCGCGATCGTGCTCACCGACCGCTTCGTCCCCGAGCGCGCCCGCCCGGACAAGGCGATCGACGTGCTGGACGAAGCGTGCGCCCACGCCCAGGCCGCGGCGCAGGTGTCGCCCGCGCTCGACCACCTCATCCGCGAGCGGCGCAAGGTGGACGCGATGATCCGACGGGGGCTGACCCACGAAACCCCGGCAACGGAGCCGGCCGAAGACCTGGTGGCGGAGATCTTCCCGATGCTGGAACGCATTGGCGCGGAGATCGAGAAGATGCTCGGCGGAGAAGGACGGCAAGGGCCGGTGAAGGATGGTGAAGGCGGTGTAGGTGATGGAGGCGGACGCGCCGGCGCACCTCCACCATCCTCCACGACCCTGCACCGCCCTCCACCGACCCTAGCCGACCGCCGCGCGGAACTCGACCAGCTGCTCCGCGAAGAGCTGGAGCACCAGGGGATCGTCGTACGCGGCCAGGACATCGCCCGTGCGGTCGGGGCGTCGGTCGGGAAGAGCATCGAGTGGCAGGGATGAAGCGGCTGCGCGGCGCCGGGGCAGCACTCGCCACCGCCGGCGTCGTCCTGGGGTGTCGCGATCGGGCGGAGGCGGTGCAGCGCCAGAGCGCGTTGCGCGAGCTGGTGCACCAACGGATGCCCGCGCTCGAGCAGGTGACCGGGCTCAAATTCAAACGCGATCCCGCGGTCGCGCCCCGCAGCCGGAATCAGGTGCGCGACTACATCGTCCACAAGTTCAACGAGGATCTCCCGCCCGCTGAGCTCGCCGGACTGCAGGCGACGCTGCGCCTCTTCGGCTTCGTGCCCGATTCGCTCGACCTGCGGGAATCGTTTGCGGACGTCCTCACCGAGCAGATCGGCGGCTACTTCGATCCCGACTCGAACACCCTCTATGTGCCGACGGACATCGATTCGTTCATTGTGCGCACCAGCGTCACGCACGAGCTCGTGCACGCTCTGCAGGGCCAATACGTCAACCTCGATTCGCTGCTCGAGCTGAAGCACGCGAATGACCGCCGGGGTGCTGCGCAGGCCGTTCTCGAAGGCCAGGCCACGCTGGTACAGACGCTCGTGATGATGCCCGAGCAGCGCCTCGAGCAGCTCCCCAGCTTCTGGGAGGCGCGCCTGGCCACGATGGCCCAGCAGCGGCGCATGCCCGCCTTTGCGCACGCACCCCGCTGGCTGCGCGAGACGCTGATCTTCCCGTACCTGGCGGGGGCCGACTTCGTTCGCTGGTTCGACACCACCCATCCCGGCCGGCAGCCGTACGGGGCGGCGATGCCCGCGTCCACCGAGCAGATCCTGCATCCCGACCGCTATGCGGCGGGCGACACGCCGCTCGTGCTCGCGTTCGTCGCACCGTCGCCCGATACGGTGCGCTACGAGGACGACCTCGGCGAATTCGAGATCCGGCTGCTGTTCGCGCAGCTGCTCGACGACAGTACGGAGGACCAGGCGGCGTGGCTCGCCGGCGGCTGGGGCGGCGACCGCTATCGCATCCTGGGGCCGGCGTTCGAGGCGCTGGTGTGGTACTCGGCCTGGGACAACTCCGCCGCAGCGGCGCGCTTTGCCAAGGGATTGGAGCGGGCCTGGGCCCGGAGGCGGTCGGACCGAGCGGCGGCCAGACGGTGGGAAATCAAGCGACTCACCCTCGACGGTCGATCACTGGTGCGGCTGGTAGACGCGCCGACGGGATGGGCAGGATGGCGGAGCGTGCCGCAGATCATGATCGCGAAAAGCCGATAAACCCTCCCCTATGATTCCGTCAACTCGCTAACTAGTTTTGTTGGCTTATGTTTACGGCCCTCTCGGAGCAGATCACCGCGGTCCTGAAGCGTCTCACGGGGCGCGGCGTGCTCTCGGAGGCAGACGTGACCGAGGCGTTGCGCGAGATCCGCCGCCACCTACTCGAGGCGGACGTGGGCTTCGAAGTGACGCGCGGCTTCGTCGAGCGGGTGCACGAGCGGGCGGTCGGCGCGCTCCAGATCACGTCGGTGAGCCCCGGCCAGCAGGTCGTGAAGCTCGTGCACGACGAGCTGGCACGGATGCTGGGGTCCGACGTCGGACCCGACGGACGGCTGGTAGGGACGCAGCATGCCGCGCCCCTACAGTTCGCGTCCGTGGGCCCCACGCTGATCGTGCTCGTGGGTCTGCAGGGCTCGGGAAAGACCACGACGGCGGCGAAGCTCGCCCGGCGGCTGAAGCTCGAGCAGAAGGCTCCGTGCCTCGTCGCGGCGGACGTGTATCGACCGGCGGCGGCGGAGCAGCTCGAGCAGCTGGGCCAGCAGGTCGGTGTTCCGGTTTTCGGAACCCGGGATCCGGGTCCCGGGCCCCGGGATGTCGTCGAGCTTGTCCAGCAAGCGATGCGCGATGCCGAGCAGGCACGCTGCCGCACCGTCATCGTGGACACAGCCGGGCGGCTGCAGATTGACGCGGCGATGATGGACGAGCTGCGCGCTCTACGTGGAGCCGTCGACCCCCGGGAGGTGCTGCTCGTGGCGGACGGGATGAGCGGCCAGGACGCGGTGCGGATCGCGCAGGGGTTCCACGCGGCCGTGCGGCTCACGGGGGTGATTCTCACCAAGCTCGACGGTGACGCGCGCGGCGGCGCGGCTCTGTCGATCTACGGCGCGACCGGCGTACCGATCAAGTACATCGGCGTCGGAGAAAAGCTAGACGCGCTCGAGCCCTTCGACCCCGGACGGATAGCGGGTCGGATCCTAGGGCAGGGCGACGTGGTGGGGTTGGTGGAGAAGGCGGCGACCGTGATGGACGGCGAGGCGGCGCAGCGGCTCGAGCGGAAGGCGCGTTCGAAAAAGGGGATGGATCTCGGAGACTTCCTCGTCGCCCTGAAGCAGATGCAGGCGATGGGGCCGCTCAAGCAGGTGCTCTCGTTGCTGCCGGGCGTGAACGCGAAGGCCCTGCAGGCGGTGGGCGCCGACGACAAGCGGCTCAAGCACGTCGAGGCGATCGTCCTGTCGATGACGCCGGAAGAGCGGGCCGAGCCGGCGATCCTCACCGGGTCGCGGCGCCTGCGGATCGCGAAGGGCGCGGGCCGGCCGGTGCAGGAAGTCAACCGCCTGCTGGAGCAGTTCCAGCAGATGAAGCAGCTACTGAAAAGGATCTGAGCACATGGCAACTCGCATTCGACTGCGGCGCGTGGGACGGAAGGGGCAGAGCTACTTCCGCATCGTGATCGCCGACCAGCGATCCCCCCGGGACGGGCGCTTCGTGACGACGATCGGGCACTACAACCCGCGCACCAACCCGGCCGACCTCAAGGTCGACGCAGAGCAGGCGCGGGCGTGGCTCGACAAGGGCGCGCTCCCGACGGACACGGTGCGCTCGCTCTTCAAGAAGGCCGGAGTGTTGGGGAAACGGCCCGCCTAGTCGGGCGGCTGCGCAAGCCGCACGGGCAGCGGGGGGAGGTGTCGATCTTCCCCCTGGTGGAAAATCCCGGCACGGTGTTCGTGCCGCAGACGCGGCTGTACGTGGTGAACGAGGCGCGGCAGGTCGTCGCGGGGCCGCTGATCGTGGCGCGGCGACGCGCCTACCACCGCGAGTGGCTGCTCGGGTTCGTCGGGGTCACGTCGCGCGCGGTGGTGGAGCCGTGGCGGGACCACTTCGTCGCCGTGGAAGAGGCCGATGCTGACGCTTAACGTCGTCACGCTCTTCCCCGAGGTGTTTCACGCGGCGCTCCAGGTCAGCATCCTGGGCCGGGCCGCCGAGCAGGGGCTGGCGCGGTACCGGGTCGTGCAACTGCGCGAGTACACGCGCGACCGGCACCACACGGTGGACGACTATCCCTATGGGGGCGGCGCCGGGATGGTGCTCAAGCCGGAGCCGTTCTTCGAGGCGGTGGAGGATCTGCGCGCCGGCCCGCCGATCGTGCTGCTGTCGGCGCGGGGGCGGCCTTTCACGCACGACGACGCGGTGCGGTTCTCTCTGGGCCGGGAGCTGACGTTGCTGTGCGGCCACTACAAGGACGTGGACCAGCGGGTCGCGGACGGGCTGGGGGCGGAAGAGCTGTCGCTCGGTGATTTCGTGCTGTCGGGGGGCGAGCCCGCGGCGCTGTGCGTGATCGACGCCGTGGTGCGGCTGCTCCCCGGGGCGCTGGGCGATCACGAATCGGCGGCGACGGATTCGCATTACGATGGATTGTTGAGCCCGCCCAGCTACACGCGGCCGCCGAGCTATCGCGGAATGGATGTCCCGGCGGTATTGTTGAGCGGCGACCACGAGAAGATCGCGGCGTGGCGGGCGGCGCAAGCCGAGCGCCTGACGCGTGAACGGCGGCCCGACCTGTGGGCCCGATATGAGGATCGAGGGTGAGGGTATGGACCGACTGAGGGCGATCGAGCGGGAAGGGTTGAAGACCAACCTTCCCGCTTTTGATCCGGGCGACACGGTGCGGGTGATGGTGCGCGTGCGCGAGGGCGACAAAGAGCGGCTGCAAGCCTTCGAAGGCGTGTGCATCGGCCGCCGCGGCGCGGGGATCAACGCCACCTTCACCGTGCGCAAGATCTCGGCGGGCGTGGGGGTGGAGCGCATCTTCCCGCTGCACTCGCCCGCCATCGCCGAAATCGAGCTCGTCCGCAAGGGCCGCGTGCGTCGCGCCAAGCTGTACTTCCTGCGACGGCTCGCGGGTAAGGCGGCTCGGATCCGGGAGAAGCGCGGCGTCGTCGTCCCCGAGACGGAGCAACAGCAGGCGTGAGAGGCCCCCGCCCCTCGCTCGAGCGCGAACGCGCGCTCTGGGAGGCGGGGAGCGGAGGGAGCGGACTCGTCGCCGGTGTCGACGAAGCAGGCCGCGGTCCCCTGGCGGGTCCAGTGGTGGCCGCGGCCGTTGTGTTACCGCCGTTCTGCCCGCCGATCCGCGGCCTGCGCGATTCAAAGCTGCTGGCGCCGGTGCAGCGCGCGCGGCTCGCCCGCGTGGTGCGCGCCCGGGCCTTCGCCGTCGCCGTGGGGGCCGCGAGCGTGCGCGAAATCGACCGGATCAACATCCGGCGCGCCTCGATCCTCGCCATGCGGCGGGCACTCGCCCGGCTCGGCTGCTCGCCCGCGCTGGTCCTCGTAGACGGCCTTCCGGTCCCCGAGCTCGGATGCCCCCACCAGGCGATCATCGACGGCGACGCCCGCTGCCATTCGATCGCCGCCGCATCAGTGATCGCGAAGACGGTGCGAGACCACTTGATGGAGCTGCTCGCGGTGCGACACCCACTGTACGCCTGGGCGAGCAACAAGGGGTACGGCACACCAGAGCACTTGAGTGCGCTCGCGGACTACGGCTTCACCCCCCATCACCGCAAGAGCTTCGCGCCGGTGATCCAGCTGCTGCTGTCTAGCGACTTTCTTTCGCCCGTTTAAGCGCGTTCCGAAATTCCGCCAACGGGCGCGTGTTCACGATGTCGCCTGCCTCGAGCCAGGCCCGCCGCGCCAGATCCACGGCGTACTTCATGAACGGCAGGTTGTTCGGCAGGTGGCTGTCGGTGGACAGAACGAAGCGGACGCCGTGCTGCTTTGCTGCGGCGGCGAGCGTGTCAGGGAGATCCATCCGCTCGGGGTGTCCGTTCAGCTCGAGCAAGCACCCCGCGGCGGCCGCGGCGCGGGCGAGCGCGTCGAAATCGAGCGGGTAGGGCTGCCGCTTGCCGAGCAGTCGGCCGGTGGGGTGCCCGATCGCGTCGATCCAGCGGTGCTGTGCCGCGCCCACCAGGCGGCCCGTCAGTTCCCGCTCCGTCTGATTGAGCCCATAGTGGATGGTCGCCACCACGTAGTCCGCCTCGGCGAGCACGTCGTCGGGAAGGTCGAGCTTGCCGGTTTCTAAGATATCGAGCTCCACGCTCTTCAGGATCGTGAAGCCGTGCGCGCTCGCGTTCCACGCGTCGATCGCCTTCCACTGCTGCCGCAGGCGCTTGGCGTCGAACCCGCGTGCCATCGTCACCCGCTTCGAGTGGTCGGTGATGGCGATGTAGTCGTACTTGAGGGCTCGCGCCGCTTCGGCCATCTCGTCGATCGTCCCCTTGCCGTCGGTCGCGCTCGTGTGCATCTGGAGGTCGCCGCGGATGTCCGCGAGCTCGACGAGCCGGGGAAGCCGGTGCTCGCGGGCGAGGGCGATCTCGCCGCGTGCTTCCCGCAGCTCGGGTGGCATCCAGTCGAGGCCGAGCCTGGCGTAGATCTCCGCCTCGGTCTTGCCCGCCACGCGGCGCGTGCCCTTGAACAGGCCGTACTCGTTGAGCTTGTACCCTTGCTCCTGGGCGACCTTGCGCAGCTCTACGTTGTGCGCCTTCGACCCGGTGAAGTACTGCAGCGCCGCGCCGTAGGCGGCGGGCTCGACGGCCCGCAAGTCGACCTGGAGCCCGCTGCGCAGCTTCACGCTGGACCGCGTTTCACCCTGCGAGACCACTTCGCCGACCTCGCCGTAAGAGACGAAGCGCTCCATCACTTTGGGACTGTCGCCGGACGTGACGAGGATGTCCAGGTCCCCGATCGTCTCGCGCCGCCGCCGGTAGCTGCCGGCGACCTCGATCTGGGAAATGCCGCCGCTCGCTTGCAGGAACGCGACGATCGCATCGGCCGCCGTCTCGGCTTCGTGCAACAGCAAGCGCCGCTCGCTCTGCGCGGCGACGCCGAGCCCGGTGCGGATCTTCTCCTCGATCTTGGGCCCGAAGCCCTTGAGCTTCTGGATCCGGTGCTTGGCGAGTGCGGCGGCCAGGTCCGTCGCCGACTTCACCTTCAACTTCTTGTGGAGCAGCTTCACCCGCTTGGGCCCGAGACCGGGAATGCGCAGCAGGTCGAGCAGCCCCGCCGGGAGCTTGGCGGCGAGCTGCTTGCGGAGCGGCAGCTCCCCGGTGGTCACGATAGCGGTGATTTTTTCGGCGAGGTCCTCGCCGATGCCGGGGATCTCGGTCAACTCCTTGGTATGGGAGCGCACCAGCTCGGCGATCGGCTCGGGGAAGTCGCGGATCGTGCGGGCGGCGTTGCGGTAGGCGCGCACCCGAAAGGGGTTGGCGTCCTGGATCTCGAGGAGATCGGCGACCTCGTCGAACACGCGGGCGATGTCGGGATTCTGCATCGGCGGTAATGGGCGGTCACGGGGAGCAGCCGTCAATACCGACCCGAGCCTTCACCCCGATCACGTCTCCTTGCGTCCCTCCCATTCCTGTGCTAATTCTGCCGCGCCCTTGTGAACCTCCTGCCCGGTGTCGGGACCTGCGTGCGTTGAAGCACCTCTGCCATCACCCGCTGCAAGGGAGGCTTGCGTGAAGCCCACCAGCCTGTTGCTCCCGGCGTGGCGCGCGCTGCTGCTGGGCGCGTTGCTGTGCATCCCAGCGACGCTGCTCGGACAAGGAGTGACCACGGCCGCGATGAGCGGTGTCGTCGCCGCCCAGGATGGAACCCCGCTGGCCGATGCGACGGTCGTGGCGGTGCACGTCCCCAGCGGCACGCAATACCGAGCCGTCACGCGTGCAGGCGGGGCGTACAACGTCCCCAACATGCGAGTCGGCGGGCCGTATCGCGTGACGGCTACCCGCATCGGGTACAAGTCCCACGCCCAGGACGGCCTGTTCCTGAGCCTCGGGCAAGATCTCCGCGTCGATTTCCGTCTCGAGCCCCAAGCGATCGAGCTGGAAGCGGTCGAAGCTGCCGGACAGCGTGACCCGGTGCTCAACCCGGGGCGCACAGGCGCGGCGACATTCATCGATCCGGAGAAGGTGGCGCTGTTGCCCTCGGTCAAGCGCAGCACCCGCGACCTGATTCGGACGGACCCGCGCAACGACGGCAACTACAGCTTCTCGGGCAGAAACTGGCTGTACAACAACATCTCGCTGGACGGGTCGTACTTCAACAACCCGTTCGGCCTCGACGACCCGGCGCCGGGCGGGCAAACCAATGCCGAGCCGGTGCCGTACGACGCGGTCGCGCAAGTGCAGGTCTCGGTCGCGCCGTTCGATGTGCGCCAGGGCGGGTTCACCGGCGCGAACGTCAACTCGGTGACCAAGAGCGGCACCAACGAGTTCCACGGCTCCGCCTACACCTTCGGCCGCAACCAGGACTTGCTCGGCAACACTGTGCGGGGGCAGCCCGTCGTCGCCAACCCCAACCTGAGCTTCATCCAGGCGGGTGGCTCGCTCGGCGGGCCGCTGGTGCACGACAAGCTGTTCTTCTTCGTGAACGGGGAAATCGAGCGGTCGGACAACCCCGGCTCCGACTTCGTGGCCTCGAGCAACGGATCATCCGGGTTTGGGATCTCGCGCGTGGACGCGACGATCATGGACTCGATTCGCCGGCGCATGATGAGCGCGTACAACTACGATCCGGGTCCGTATCAGGGATACCTGCACCACACCGACAACGACAAATTCATCGCCAAGCTGGACTGGAACGTCAACGCGAGCAACACGCTGTCGTTGCGCTGGGACTACCTCAAGGCGAAGCGCGATCTCCCGCCGCACCCTTTCGTGCTGAGCTTCAACAACACCGGCCGGGGCCCGAACGAGAGCAGCCTGCCGTTCTACAAGTCGGGCTACGCGATCAACAACCACCTGCATTCGTTCGCGCTGGAGCTCAATAGTCGCACGCGCGGGCTCGCGAACCGCTTGTTCGCGAGCTACAACCGATTCCGGGACTTCCGCCAGCCGTTCAGCGAGGATTTCCCCACGATCGAGATCGGCGAAGGGTGCTGCACGTACACGACGGTGGGCCACGAGCCGTTCTCGATCCACAACATTCTCGATCAAGACGTGTGGCAGTTCACCGACAATGTGAGTCTGTTCCGCGGGAAGCACGTGGTCACCGTCGGCGCGAATCTCGAGTCGTTCTCATTCTTCAACTCGTTCAACATCTTCCGCGACGGCGTCTTCTTCCTTCCGGCGGGGATCGCGAGCGGAACGACCTTCGACTCACTGGCTACGTTCTTCCGAGCGACCGACCCCACCAACCCCAACCGGATCAACTTCCGGTCGTTTATCCAAACCGGGCCGTACAAGGGCGAAGACATGTCTGTGGGGCAGGTGGGCTTTTACGCGCAGGACGAGTACCCCGTATCGGACCGGCTCAACCTCACGTACGGGCTGCGGGTCGATTTCCCGATCTACTCCACGACGCCGGTGGACAACCCGTTTTCCCGGTCGTTGACGGCGCTCGATCAGAATCGCCAGCCGGTGACGGTCGATCAGAGCAAGCTGCCGGGCGCCAAGCCGCTATTCGCTCCGCGCGTCGGGTTCAATTGGAACGCCGTGGGTGACCGGCACACGCAGGTGCGGGGCGGCAGCGGCATCTTCACTGGCCGCGTCCCCTTCGTGTGGATCGGGAACGTGATCTCAAACCCCGGTGCGAACAAGAACCTCTATCCCGATGGCCCGATCCGCCCCACCGGGTCCCCCGGTGACTCATCGACCTTGGCGCAATCATTCGACGTCAACGCAGTAGCGCCGAACTTCAAGTGGCCCCAGGTGTGGACCACCGACCTGGCCATCGATCAGGAGCTCGGCGGCGGCCTGCTGGGCACCCTGGAAGTGATCTACGGGAAGGACATCCAGGCGATCGTCATGCGCAACGCCGACCTGGTGGCGCCGGTGCGCACTCTCCCTGCGCCCGACGGGCGTCCGTTCTTTGGAGGGGCAGGCAACAACAGCCTGAATCCGGCGGTGCTTGGGGGCGCCGGGATCTACGTGCTCGACAACACCAGCGCCGGGCATTCGCTCAATATCACGGCCCAGCTGCGCAAGACCTTTCTGTTCGGCCTGGGGGCGAGCCTCGGGTACAGCTTCACCGACGCGAAGAACAACCTCAAGTCCACGGAAATCGCGAGCGTGTTGTGGCAGAACGAGCCCGTGAAGGGCGATCCCAACAATCCGGAGCTCGGCTACTCGGAATTCGGGGCGCGGCACCGCATCGTGGGGTCCGCGACCTATACCAAGTCGTGGTCGCCGACCCTCAAGACTCGTATCGGGCTGTTTCTGGAAGCGGCCCAGGGAAATCGCTTCGCGGGTGCCGGAGGCAACCGCTACTCGTTCATCTACTCCGGCGACGTCAACGGCGACGGCCAGGCCGGCAACGACCTGATCTACATCCCGCGGAGCCAAAGCGAGATCCTGCTCGATCCGATCCGCGATCTCAACGGCAATATTGTGGTGACGGCGCAGGAACAGTGGAACCGACTGAACGCTTTCATCAACCAGGACGGCTACCTCAGCTCGCACCGCGGTCAAATCGCCGACCGGTTCGGGGAGCCGAATCCCTGGTATAACGATGTGGATCTACGAATTCTGCAGGAATTCGCCTTTCAGGGCGGCGCGCAGCGTCACGGGTTCGAGCTGAGTCTCGACATCCTGAACGTGGGGCATCTTTTGAATTCGTCTTGGGGGGTGCGCAAGGTCGCCAGCGCCGCCGCGACGTCGCCGCTCAAGCTGGTCCGCTTCGACTCGAATGGGGCGCCGGTGTTCAACTTCACCGGCCCGTCGCAGACGTTCATCGACGACGCGAGTCTGCTGTCGCGCTGGCAGATGCAAGTCGGGCTGAGGTATCTGCTGAACTAGCTGGTAAGGTACGGCCCGGGTCTCCCGCAGCGACTGCGTATTCTTGTCGCGGAGGGAGACCCCGGCCGTACACTGCCTTAGCTCACAGTGATCTGCTTCGCCATCCCGTGCACCAGGTGCGGCTTCCCGTCCTTCGCGTCGGGCCAGAAGCACAAGACCAGATAGTTCCCAGGCGCGAAGGTCGCGGTGAACTGGGCGTGCTGGCCTGCCTCGAGCCCCGTCACACCACCCAGCCACCGGCCGGTGGGCAATGGGCCTTTCTCACCGCCTTGCTCCCAGGCGATGAAGTCCTGCAGCGTTTTTCCCGGCGTGAGGGCAGTGATCACGATCTCGTGGGCTTGGAGGCCGGCGCTTTCGACCCGAATCGTGTGCATGCCAGCAGTCAACGGCTGGGAGAACTGGTAGTCGTAGTCGGTGAGCTTCACCACGACGTCGGCGGGCGGCTCGGGCACTGCGACCGCTGCCGGGCCGACGACCGCGATCGGCCGCATCATCCCTTTCATGATGTGGGGCGCCCCGTCAGCGCTCGGGATCCAGCAGGCGAGCACGTACAACCCGGGTGCGAGCGCCTGGGTCGCCTGGGCGGTGTCACCGACGGTCACGGCGTTGGGCCCTCCGGCGAAGGAAATCCACGGCGGCGGGGGGGTGTGGTTCTGCATCGCCGCCTGCAGCCCGGCTTGGAAGTCGGCGATAGTCTTGCCCGCGCCGAGCCGGACGAGCGAGGCGTGGTGGAGCTCCTTGCCTCGATTGACGAGGCGCAGGGTGGTGAGTCCGGCGGGGATGGTGTCCGGCGCGCTGAACGCGTAGTCGGTGGCGGTGATCGTGACGACGTTCGGCGCGGCAGCCCGAGGCGCCGGTCTGGCACAGGCGGCGCACGCTACGAAGCCGGCGACAAGCAGACAGGATCGCATGGTTCAGTTTCCTTTCGACGGTGCGGCGTTGCGCCGTGGGTCAGCGGCGTCCCAGCAGCGCGATGCCGGAGAAGCGACGGAACTCTTCCCGCTTGCGTTTCGGGTACAACCGGCCGAGCAGACCCCACAGCCAGGCCAAGCGCATCGTCCGTTTGAGTCGCAGTGATTCCTCCCAGGTCGAGCGGAACTCGGTCTCGCGCCAGCCGAACGGCTCGAAGAAGCGTGTCCCTTCGGCAGGGGCGAACCGAAACGGCGCGTTGCTGGTGACCGCGCGACCCCACGTCCGCTCCATCATCTTGAGCAGCCCGGGCGAGGCGAGGTCGATCAGCCACCACCCGAAGGAGGACTGCGCGGCGAGATCGCCGGCGAGCGCCCCGACCTGCTCGCCCGTGAGATAGATGAGCAAGCCTTCGCTCACCACGAGCACCTGCCGCGCCGCGCCGCCGATCTGCGCGAACAGAGCGCGCCGGCGCGCCGCATCCGTGAGATCGACGCCGACCTGTTCCAGCGCACACACGGGCCGCTCGCCCGCCAGCTGCTCCTGCTTGTAGGCGATCACGTCGGGGAAGTCCACTTCGACCCAACGGAGCGAAGGAGCGAGCGGCAGCCGGTACGGTCGCGTGTCCAAACCGGCGGCGAGGTTGAGCACCGTTCCGACGCCGGCGCGCGCGATCGCCCGTAGGATCAGCTCGTCCATCACCGCCGTCCGCACGATCATCGCCCACGCCCAGGTCCGGCCCTTCGGCATGGAGGCGAGAATCTGCTCGCCGCGCGGTCCCGCTAGCCGCCGCGCGTAGGGGTCGTGGAACAGCGCGTCCGGCCGCTCGGACTCCATGGCGCGATACAGCGCGACCCAGCGCGCGGTATCGGAGACGTGCTGGATGGTTCCGGACGCTTCGCTCACGCTGCGCCTCGACAATCGCGGGCCGGAAAGCTACAGCGGCTGGTGCGCGGCGTCGAGCGCCGTACCTTTCGTCGCGTGGGTGATCGCGCAATCCACTTATCGGTCGTCGTGCCCGTGCGCAACGGGGCGGATCGCCTCCCGGCGCATCTCGCGGCGCTGCGGTCGTTCGCGTGCGCTCAGGACCGCCCTACCGAGCTGGTCCTGGTCGACGACGCCAGCGAGCCCGCGGCCGCCCGCTTGCTCACGGAGTTCGGCCGCGACGCGGCGGAGGTGGCCGTGCTCCGGAACGAGGCGAACCGGGGCAAGGGCTTTTCGGTCGCCCGGGGGATGCTCGCCGCCCGCGGGCGCTACCGCGTGTTCACCGACGCCGATCTGGCGTATCCGGTCGACGAGATCGCGCACATCGTGCGCCAGCTCGAGACCGGGAGCGACGTCGCGATCGCCTGCCGCGTGCTTCCCGAGTCGCGCTACCTCATGAGTCCGTCGTTCTTCCACTACCTCTACACCCGGCACGTGATGAGCCGGGTGTTCAACCGCGTCGTGCGGCTCGTATTGTTGCCGGGCATTCTCGATACCCAGGCCGGCTTGAAGGGCTTCACGGCGCGTGCGACGGAGCTGATCTTCCCGCGGCTCACCATCGCCGGCTTCGGCTTCGACGTCGAGCTGCTCTACATCGCCAAGCAGCACGGCCTGACGGTCGCGCAGGCGGCGGTCCACTATCGGTACGACGACGAGCCGAGCACCGTCCGCTTCGCGGCGGACGCGGTCGAGATGCTCGAGGACCTCGTGAAGATCCGCTGGAACGCCTGGCGGGGGCGCTACGGCTGACGCGCGGCGCCTCGTCGTGAACGCCGACGACTTCGGCCTCTCGGCGGGCGTGAACCGCGGGATCCTGGAAGCGCACGCGGCGGGTGTGGTGTCCTCGGTCTCGGTCCTCGTGAACACGCCGGGGTGGACCGACGGCGCGCGGCAGCTGCGCGACATCGGGCCCGGGCTCGGGGTCGGATTGCACCTCAACCTGACGACGGGCCGGCCCGTCTCGTGGGGTGGAAGCCTGAGCGACGCCCGCACCGGCTGGTTCCATCCGTTGCGGCGGCTCGTCCCGCGCGCGCTCGCGGGACGCATCGATCCGGGGGACATCGCGGTCGAGTGCGCAGCGCAGATCGCGCGGCTGCGCAACGCGGGACTCGTCGTCACCCACCTGGACAGCCACCGGCACGTGCACGTGCTGCCGGGGGTGTGGGGGCCGGTCGTGGACACCGCTCGCCGGGAAGGGATTGGAGTCGTCCGAGTGCCGCTCGAGCCGTATAGCGTCAACGTGATGAGCTGGCGGGCCTTGCTCAAGAAAGCGACGCTGCGGCTGGCCTGGAGCGTTGCGGCAGGCGAGGCGGCGCCGCCGCTGCGCCGCCCGGACCGCTTCGTCGGCATCTCACTCCAAGGCAGCCCGCGCTTCCTGCCGCGCCTGCTGGCCCTCCTCGACCACCTCGAGCCGGGCACCACCGAGCTGATGGTGCATCCCGGCCATCCCGACGGGGAGCTCGCGGCCTGGGACGACTACGCCGCGCCGCGCGCCCGGGAGCTGGCCGCGCTCATGCGCCCCGAGGTTCGGGAACGGTTCCGGCGCGGGCGCTTCCGGCTGATTCACTTCGGAGCGCTGTAGCGAACAGCTCCACCTGCATCGCACACCACGCCACGAGGCAAGGAATGCCCTTGATGCGGTAGGGAATCAGGATCTCCGACTTCACCCACCGCGGCACGATGTCCACGTCGTGGACCACCATCACCAGCAGCGTGAGCGCGAGGATCGCGGTCTTGAGCCGGCTCGAGGCGGAGCTCACGCACCAGACGACGATGCCGGTGTAGGCGATGACAAAGGTCGCCCGTTCCGATTGATGGTTGAAGAGCACCACGTAGACGAGCACCGAGCAGAGCACGAGGCGCCGGAACGCCGCGTCGCTCCAGCGCCCCCCCCGCCGGCCGAGCGCGAGCGGGGCCACGAGCAGCGCCGTGCCCGCGAGCTGCACCGGCCAGTTGGGCCAATCGGTGCCGAGCGCCATGTAGAGATACTGCATCAGCGAATAGCCCCGGTTCAGCGTGTCCGACGCTTCGATGGCGCGCCACGAGCGGTACTGGGCGATGAGCTCCGGCGCGGGCACGGCGAGGAGCGGCAGGACGACGAGCGCCGTCGCGACGCCAAGGAAGAGGAGACCGAACCGCGCGCGCCGCGGGTGGAACACCGCGACCGGGAGCAGGGCCAGCGGGAACAGCTTGATCGACGCGCCCAGCGCCAGCTCGCTCGCCGCTTCGAGCTGGCGGCTGCGCTCCAGCGCGACGAAGGCCAGCACCATGAGCGCGGCGACCAGCGCGTTGCTCTGCCCGTACTGCATCGCGAACAGCACCTCGAGGTACAAGAGCCCGAGTGCGAGCGTGGCCTGGCGCTGCGGCAGGAGGCGCTCGAGCGCGTACCAGAGGAGCAGCGCGTTGAGCAGGCTCCAGCAGAGGAACGCCAGGGCGAACGGCAGATAGGCGAGCGGCGCGAATAGCAGTGCGAACGTCGGGCTGTACTTGTAGAAGTCGAGATGCTGCTCGGGGTGTGCCGCGTACAGATCGCGACCGGCGAGGAGGTTGAAGGTCGCCGAGCGGAACACGCGAAAGTTGTTGGACGGGCGGAGCACGCCCTGCTGCAGCGTGACGAGCAGGGCGCTCGCCACGTACAGGCCGAGCAGCCAGCGACGGGGACGTGCGATTCTTGCGATTCTGGGGAGCGCCGGACGCACGGCGACCGCTACCGGGTCGAGACGGGCCCCTTCAGGTATTGATCCAGCCAGTCGATCCAGCGCCGGTACACGTCCGTCGTGCGCACCGGATCGCCGGGGAAATGACCGTCGACCGGGTACGCGACGAACTTGACGGGCACGCCGTTGTCCCGCAGCGCGTGGTACAGCTCGTAGGACTGCGTGACCGTGACGCGCGCGTCGCGCACATCCGACAGGATCAGCGTGGGAGTCTTCATCGCGGCGGCATACGAGATCGGTGACTGGTCGCGATAGGCCTGGAGCGCCTGCCCCGTCCACGGAGAGGCGAAGCCCGCGAAGCCGTACCGTTCCAGCACGTTGAAGTCGGCCATATTGTACTGGTCCACGAGGTTCGTCACCGCGGCCCCGGCGACGGCCGCCTTCCACAGGTGGTAGTGCCCGATCAACCAGCTCGTCATGTAGCCGCCGTACGACCATCCGGAGACCGCGATGCGGGTCGTGTCCACAACGCCGAGCTTCACGAGCGCCGCGATCCCGGCCATCACGTCCCGCCCCGGGCCGCCGCCCGCGTCGTTGAAAATGGCGCGCTGGTAGGCGTTGCCGAGGTTGTCCGAGCCGCGGTAGTTGGGCGAGAACACGATGTAGTCGTGCGCGGCCACGGCCTGGCTGAACAGGCTGAACGCGCGCACCGAGGCCGCCGTCGGTCCGCCGTGGATGATGAGCACGAGGGGGTACTTCTTGCCCTTGACGAAGCCGGGCGGGTAGGTGACGACGCCATCGCTCTGGAAGCCGTCCGGCCCCGGCCACTCGAACCGCTCCATGCTGCCGAGCTGGCGGGCGGCGACCTCGGCGTTCAGGTTCGTCAGCCGGCGCGGCGGCGCCGCTGCCGACGCGAGGTAATACAGCTCGGTCGGCCGGTCGGGGGTGCTGCCCGCGAATGTGATCGCGCCGTCTTTGCCGACCGAGACATCGATCCAGAAGCCCCACGCCGGGCTGACCTCGCCCAGGTCGATGCGCTTGGCCGCGCCACCCAGCGGCATGAGCCACAACGCGGTGCGCGTCCCGTCGTGACCGCCCAAGAGCAACGACTTGCCGTCGGGCATCCACACCGCGCGCACCAGGTTACGGTCGACGGGGCGGGTCTGAACCGTCCCGTCGCCCCCGGCCGCGGTCGTTACGTGAATCTCGTTCACATTGTTCTGATCGCCGTCGCGCGGGTACCAGTACGCGATGCGCGAGCCGTCGGGCGAGTACGTGGCGTAGCCTTCGAACGCCTTATGCGCGGTGAGCTTGCGACTCTCACTCGTGGCGACGTCGAGCACCATCAGCACCGACTGATCGGCGTCGCCGAAATGGGGCGTGGCCTGTTGTGTGAACAGGATCGACTTGCCGTCGGGCGACCAGGCCAGCGGCGAGGAGGGCGGGCCGGGGGGCTGGCTCTTGGCCAGGCTCCACGCGCCGCGGGTCAGGCGCCGCGCCGTGCCCCCCGTGACCGGCACGATCCAGAGGTGCGACGGCGTGGGGGCCGCGGTGGTGAGATAGCCGTCGTCGCCCACCTCGAAGGCGTCGTTGTGCGCCTCGATCTCCTTCTTGTTTTCGGCGTCGTCCGGAGTGACGTACGCGATGTCGGCTCCGTCGGGCCTCCAGGCGTACTGCTCCACGCCGTTCGCCGCCTCGGTAATCTGACGAGCCTCGCCGCCGCGCATGTCGAGCACGAACACCTGCGGCGCCGCCTTGTCCCCCGAGCCCGCGGTCGCGAGGAACGCGAGGCGATCCCCGCTGGGGGACCAGCGCGGCGCGGTGATGCCCTTCCGATCGTATGTGAGCGTGCGCTGCGCGCCCGTGACGATGTCGACCAACACGAGATTCGCGTCGAACCGATCGTCGGTCCAGTTCACGCGCGACACGACACAGGCGATCGATTTCCCATCGGGGGCGATCTGCGGGTCGGAGACGTTGACGAGCTTCTGTAAGTCGGAGAGGTCGATGCGCTTGGTCTGGGTCGCCGCGATGCCGGCGGAGCAAACACACAGACCCAGCGTGAGGAGCAGAGGTGGCTTCATGGAGCCAAATCTCGGGGCTCGATCACCGCTCGGCTAGAGTCACCCGCCGACCGGAAGCTGCGGTGCTACAGGGGAGGCCAGCCTGCCGACAGCGCCGCGACGTTGAGCCGGGTGAGGTGGGTGAGCCAGCCTGACACGGTCCCGCGCGTGGTCAGAAACCGGGCCGCGGTGCGCCACGCTTGCTCGAAGGTGCTGGCCACGGCCGCTTCGGCTTGCTCGGGGTCGACCAGTGCGGCGTAGGCGGTTGCGTAGAGGGTGCTGCGGTAGCGCGCCAGCAGCTCGCGGACCGCACCTCCGTCCCCCGCCGCCATTCGTTCCACGACGGCCCGATCGGTGGTGTCACGAGCCGGTAACCCGGCACGCCACGGGTGTGGTCGCATGCGTGCTAAAGAGCCTGCCGGTCCAGCGGGCGTAACATGCGTGACGGAGGCCACGCCCGCGGCGCCCACGCGGTCAGGTGGTGCAAGTACAGACAGCCGGGGAGGTTTGCCACCACGGCTGGTTGACAGCGCCCGGGCAGGCTTGGTAAGGTCCGTTCCAGTATGCTGAGCACCCGTATCGCCACCCGCTGTTGTCCGTGCTGTCGAGGGATGTGTGCGCTCCCGTGGGGAAGCGGACGCATGGGCGATGCACGGTGGTGCGGTACCGGACGAACGTGAGCTAGTTCCGAGACGACGTGCAACGCGATGCGGGCCCGCTTCCCGATTCGGGAAGCGGGCTCGTCGTTTTTTGTGTGATCGATCGATCCAAGCAGGGAGGAGTGAGGATGGCCGACAAGCACGCGGATGTGAGCGCCGTCGAGAAGATCAAGCAGGCGAGCCACGGGCTGCGCGGCTCGCTCGCGCCGGAGCTCGCCGCCGACACCAGCCATTTCGAGGACGAAGCCGCGCAGCTGCTCAAGTTCCACGGCGTTTACCAGCAGGACGACCGGGACACGCGCCGGCAGCGGAGCGATGCCGGCCTGGACCCCGCCTACGCTTTCATGGTCCGCTGCAAGATCCCGGGCGGCGTCGTCACCGCCGAGCAGTACCTGGCACTCGACGAGCTGGCGGGACGGTACGGCAACGGCACGCTGCGGGTCACCACGCGACAGGACAACCAGTTTCACGGCGTAGTGAAGGGCGACTTGAAAGCCACCATCCGCGCCTTGAACGACGCGCTGGTCACGACGCTCGGCGCCTGCGGCGACGTGCAGCGCAACGTGATGTGCTGCCCGGCGCCGCTGCCCGGTGGATTGCGCGATCAGGCGCTCGCCGTAGCCCGCCACATCTCGGCGCGCTTGCTGCCTCGGACCCGGGCCTACCACGAGATCTGGCTCAACGGCGATCAGGTCGCCGACGGCGCACCCGCGCCCGAGCCCGAGCCGATCTACGGCCAGCGCTATCTCCCCCGGAAGTTCAAGACGGCGATCGCATTTTCGGACGACAACTGCACCGACGTCTACAGCAACGATCTGGGGTTCGTGGTGATTCCCGACGGGGACTCGGTCGCGGGGTTCAACGTGCTGGTGGGCGGGGGGCTCGGCATGACGCACGGCAAGAAAGTCACCTACCCCCGACTCGCCGACCCCTTAGGGTTTGCTAATCCGGAGGACGTGGTCGCCGTCGCGGAGGCTGTGATCACCGTGCAGCGCGATTACGGCGACCGCAGCGACCGCCGTCACGCGCGCCTCAAGTATCTGCTGGACGACCGCGGGCTCGATTGGTTCCGGGGGCAGGTGGAGCAGCGGCTCGGCAGGTCCCTGCCGCCGCCCGCTCCGCTCCGCATCAGCGACGTGCACGACCACCTGGGGTGGCACGATCAGGGAGGCGGCAGCTCGTTCTACGGGCTGTTCATCGAAAACGGGCGCATCCAGGATACGGAGGATGTGCGGCTCCGGACCGGCGTCCGGCGCATCGTGGAGGTATTCCGGGCCGGCGTCCACTTCACGCCGCAGCAGAACCTGCTGCTCACAGGCATCGCCGAGCGCCGCCGGGCCGCGCTGGACGCGATGCTGGCGGACCACGGCGTGCACGCGGCGGGCGTCATTTCGACCGTCAGGCGCTGGTCGATGGCCTGTCCGGCGCTCCCGACCTGCGGCCTGGCGCTCGCCGAAGCCGAGCGGGCGCTGCCGGGCGTGATCGACGAGCTCGAGGGCGAGCTGGAGCGTCTCGGGCTCGCGGACCTGCGGCTCACCGTGCGGATGACGGGCTGCCCCAACGGCTGCGCGCGCCCCTACACGGCCGATCTCGCGTTCGTGGGCCGGTCGGCGGACAAGTACACGATCTTCGTGGGAGGAAGCGTGCTCGGCACCAGGCTCGCCACGGAGTACGCCGACCTCGTGCCGCGGCACCGGCTCGTCGCCCGGGTGCGGCCGCTGCTGGAGCGCTACCGTGCCGAGCGCCTGCCGGGCGAGGGCCTGGGAGATTTCTGCTGCCGCATCGGCAGCGACGAGTTACGAAACGACGCCGTCGCGGAGGCCGCGCCGTGACGCACTTCTACCCGGCGTTCCTCGACCTGCGCGGCCGCCGGGCCGTGGTGGTCGGCGGTGGCGCGATCGCGGAGCAGAAGGTGGGGGGGCTGCTCGACGCCGGCGCGCGGGTGACCGTCATCAGTCCGAGCGTGTCTCGGCGGCTCGACGATCTGGAGGCCGCGGGGGCGGTCACGATCGAGCGGCGGCCGTATCGTCCTGGTGACCTAGCGGCCGCGTTTCTCGCGATCGCGGCGACCGACGATCGCGGCGCGAACCGCGCGGTGTGGGTCGAGGCCGAAGCCCGCGGCGTCTTGCTCAACGCGGTGGACGATCTGCCGCACTGCAGCTTCATCGCCCCCGCGATCCACCGTCAGGGCGACATCGCGGTGGCCGTCTCGACCGCGGGGAAGAGTCCCGCGCTCGCCGTGCGGCTGCGCGAGCGGATCGGGCGGCTGATCGGACCGGAATACGCGACACTGCTCGAGCTGTTGGGCGAGCTGCGGGCCGAGTTGGCGCGGAGAGTCCGCGACGTGAGTGTGCGCACCCGGCTGTGGTACCGCATCGTCGATTCCGACGCGATCGAGTCGGTGCGGCGGGGCGACGTCGCGGGCGCCCGACGCCGCATCGACCAGCTGGTGGGGGCCGCGACAGGCAAGCGTGCCGGGCACCCCGCGCCGGACGGCATCGTCTACCTGGTGGGCGCAGGTCCGGGAGAGCCGGGGTTGATCACGCGGCTGGGCCTCGAACGTCTTCAGGCGGCCGACGTCGTGGTGTACGACCGCCTGGTGCATCCAGATCTCCTGGACGAGGCGCCGCCGTGGGCGGAACGGATTTTCGTCGGGAAGCGATCGGGTGGGGAAGGGCATCCGATCGCGCAGGAGAAGATAAACGCCCTGCTGATAGAGCAGGCCCGGCGTGGCCGTATCGTCGTCCGCCTGAAGGGGGGCGACCCCTTTGTGTTCGGCCGCGGCGCCGAGGAATGCGAGGCGCTGCGCGCCGCGGGCGTGTCGTACGAGGTGGTTCCCGGCGTGACGTCGGCAATCGCCGCGCCCGCCGCCGCGGGCATCCCCGTCACCCACCGGCGCCACGCGTCGGCGTTCGCAGTCGTGGCGGGTCGCGAATGCGACGCAGCGTCGGACCTCGACTGGGACGCGTTGGCGCGGCTGCCGGCGCTGGTGTTCCTGATGGGACTGCGCGCCCTTCCCCAGCTCACGGCGCGCCTGATCGCGCACGGCATGTCCCCTGACACCCCCGCAGCGGTGATTGCGAGCGCGACGCTGCCGGACCAGCGAACGGTGACCGGTAGCCTCGCGACGCTCGCCGAGCGCGCGAAGGCCGCCGGGCTCGAGCCTCCCGCCACGCTCGTCGTCGGGAACGTCGTGGCGTCGGCACCGCTCGTGGAGCGAGACTGGCCCGCGGCGGCCGCTTGTTTAAGCCCGGGCGCGATGTGAAGTTTGGTCGGAGTCCGACCCGGTAGCTCAGTTGGTAGAGCAACGGACTTTTAATCCGTAGGCCGCGGGTTCGATCCCCGCCCGGGTCATCCGCCCGCCGGCTGCGCCAGCCCGAGCGTTCCGCTCGGTTGCTCCACAAGGCTGCTGAATAAGTCTGGCACACGCCGTGCCCGTGATGCGCGGCTGAGAGCCGCGGCTCGGCCCCTTCCGCTGAAGCGGAGCAGCCACGCCCGTTTACGGGCAGATGCCGAGTCGCGAGTTCACTCGCGCACTCCGCGGCGGCGCTGTAACCTCTTTTCCAGCACCTAGCTAGATGTGGATCGCAAACCACACGATCGCCGCCGGCAGAAACGCCACCACGTCCAGCACGCCGTTCCACGGGCCGCCGTTCGCCCGCAGAAAATCGCCGTCACCGATCTCGTGCGCGATCCCCATCGCGAGCACCGCCACGAGCACGGCGACCGGAGGCGCCGCGAGCCACACCAGCACGGCGGTGAGGCCGGTCCCGATCACGGCGTGTAACAGCCAGCCACCCCACGGTGACGGTGTCGTCTTATTCTCGTTCATCGTGCCTCCCCCTCCCCGGGGCCAGCGCCCCAGCGCAACACGCCATCGGGATCGGCGGCCCGCAGCTGGAAGGCCCAGCCGCCGTCCAGATTCGCCACCTTCACGAGCACGCGGTTCCAACCGGCGCGCAGCCGCACCGGAATCGCGACGTCATCGGGCTCCGAGGTGTGGCGCCCCTGCCGCTCGGACACGCGCTCCCCGTTCACCCACAGGACGTGCCCGTCATCCGCACCCAGGAGAAACGTGGTTGACCCCGCCCTCGGCGAGTAAAGCAACGTCGCGCCGTAGGCGAGCACCCAGTCCGTCGGCTTGAAGATCCGAGTGAGCCGCACGCGGCCGTCCGGCCCCGCCGTCACTCGATGCCAGCGAACCGACTGGCCGTTCAACCCGGCGTAGCTCATCGCGAGATCGGGATTCCGCTCTGGACCCAGCACACTGTCGAGCGCCGGACTGGTTTCCTTTCCCGGCACGCGCGGACTCGGGAACGGGCCGACGACGTGCCAGTCGGTCGCCCACACGCGGAGAGGCAGCGCCTCGATGGCTGCAGGGAGGTGCCGCACCCGTGCCTCGAGCCGCACGCTATCCTGGACCGACACCGCGCCGAGCGGGATCGCCGGCAGGAGTGTGTTGGAGTCTTCGGCGACGAGGAGCGCCGTACGGCCCGAGCTCCCCGCCACACGGAACGTGGCGCGATCGCTATCGGGACCGCCCACCGGATAGACCACGACGGTGTAGCGGTCGGGGCGGGGCACCGGGAGCGCTACGACGGTCGTCGTGCCGCCGCGTTGCCACTGGAGCGAATCCGCGGGGACCGCCGCGAGCGGGATGACGACGGCCGGTACGCGGCGCGCATCGGGCGGCGGCAAGGGCGGGAGCGGCGCGTGCGGCTCGGTCTGATACCAGTACGCCATCGTTGCATAATCCGCCACCTCGCTGTTCTCGGTGCCGTGCTCGATGGCGACGCGCAAGGAGTCGCGGAACGGCACCGGGTCCGGGAGGTGCCAGCGGTACGCCGCCACGCGCCCCAGCGTATCGTCCTTCACGATCAGCCCCATGTACGGGCCGGCGTACGTGCCCTCGTCGAAGTACCAGCCGCTGTTGAAATAGTCTTCGGTCCCCGTCCCCTGACCGCGGCGCTCTCCATCCACGGTGTAGATCTCGTCTCCTTCGAGGAACGCGAGATTCTTCGCGTAGCTCTGCGCGTTGAGTGACACGCCCACGAGGGCACCACGGCCGCGCGCGGCCAGAACGAGGTGCGGGGCCCGCGCCGTGGTCCGCGGGTCACGGTGCCACCACGCGTGGAACGTCGCGAAGGCCGACGGCAGCCGGACGTCTGCGACGAGCTCGATGTTGTAATACAGCGCGTCGATCGGCCGCCCGGTGCCGTTCTCGACCACGATGCGTGCGCGCCGCTGGAACGGCATCGGCAGATAACAGTAGAATCCGCCGCTCGCCTCTCCCATCACCAGTGCGGTGTAATGGCGCTTGGCGAATCCGTTGCCGAAGAAGTCTCCCAGCGGCGCCGCCACGGAGGGATTGGTCTCGCCCTCCCAGTACATCTTCAACCCGATGCGGCGGAGATACTGCCGATCTCGGCTCGCCACGGTGACCCACAGCCGCCGCACCACGCCGGGGCCCGGTGTGTCGAGCAGCACTGCGCTGTCACCGGCCGGAATCTCGACGAAGTCGTGATTCCCGCCGGTCGCGTCGGTGGACGACACGTGCTGGAAGCGGCCCCCCGGCGGAGCGAACAGGTAGTCGAACGAGCCCGCGGGCGGCGCCGGCTGGTCGCAAGCGGTTAGAGCGACCACGAGGCCGACGCGCGCGGGACGCGGGAAGCGGAGTCGCATGCCACCCTCTCCCAAGGTCGGGCCAAAGATGCGACGCGCCGCACGCTCGGCAAGTGACCCGTTACCCGCAGGCGCCTTGCTGCCTCTTTAAGGAATGCAGACGATGACCCACCGCCTCATGCCGGACAGCCAACTGGTGCAGCTGATGGCCGCGGGCGACCGAGCGGCGCGCGCCGAGTTGTGCGATCGGCACCGCCTTTCCGTGTACGCGCAGGTGTACGTGGCGCTGGTCGATTCGGACGCGGCCGAGCAGGTCGTGGCCGAGACGTTCGATCGGGCTTGGCACACCGCCAGCGAGTTCACTCCCCGCGCCGGCAGTCCGCTCGCCTGGTTATCGGGGATCGCGCGGGCGCTGGCAGAGCGCCGGCGCAGCGCGACGCCCTCACGATGACGCCATTTTAGGCGCCCGACTTCCCCCGTCATAACAGTCGCGTTAGCCCCGGTACTCGCTTGAGCCCCGCGATCAGGAGCTCCGTCGCGGCCGCGCCGGCGAGATCGTAGCCGAGATCGATCACCCCAACCCCCTTGTCGGGACGCCCGCAGCGGTGCGGCCTCTCCCAGCTCTGCTTGCCGGAGGGCGCCATCGCAACAGCGCCGTGTGACTTACCGCACATGTAGCCGATTTCCGCGTTACGACGGTATATTCCGCCCCGCTACCCATGGCACCCATGATCTGGATCGACGGTCAGTACTACGACAAGGCGAACGCCAAGGTCTCAGTGTTCGACCACGGGCTGCTCTACGGCGACGGCGTGTTCGAGGGGATCCGGGTGTACGACCGGCGCGTGTTCCGGCTGGACAAGCACCTGGACCGTCTGTACCACTCGGCGAAGGGCGTGTGGCTCGAGGTTCCGATGGCGAAGGTCGAGCTGCGCCGGCTGGTGGAACAGGCTGTGGCGAAGAGCGGGCTCGCGGACGCCTATATCCGGCTGGTCGTGACGCGCGGGGTCGGTGACTTAGGCCTCGATCCTCGCAAGTGCGCCAAGCCGTCGATCATCCTGATCGTCGACTCGATCCTGCTGTGGCCCGTCGACCGCTACGAGAAGGGCCTCACCTGCCTGACGGCCGCCACGCCCATCAACCACCGGGAGAGTCTCTCCCCGCGCATCAAATCGCTCAATTACCTGTCGCACATCCTCGCTAAGGTCGAAGGGATCGCGGCTGGCGTGGACGAGATCATCATGCTCGATGCGTCGGGGTACGTCGCCGAGGCGAGCGGGATGAACCTGTTCGCGGTGACGAACGGCACGCTCAAGACGCCGCCCGCCTATGCCGGGATCCTGCGCGGGGTCACGCGCGATGCGGTGATCGAGCTGGCGCGCGAGGCGACGTACGGGGTCGAGGAGGTGCCGCTCAACCGCTACGACCTCTACACGGCCGACGAAGTCTTCTTCACCGGCACGGCGGCCGAGATCGTGGGTGTGTCGAAGCTCGATGCCCGGGTCATCGGCTCGGGTGTTCCCGGCCCCGTGACGAAGGAGCTGGCCAAGCGGTTCAAGGCTTTGGCCACCCGGGGCGACTGACCCCCCCGGAAGCCCCCATCGTGGTTTCTCGCCTCAACTATTGACCCGACTTGGGGTTACGTCCATATTGTCGGGCCCCAAGTTCCACGAGGTGATCCATGCCATGGAGAGTGATCGCCTTGGGCGATCAAGTTTGGCATGTGGACGCGCTCGCCGAGCGCCCGGCCAACACCGAGGCATGGCAGCTGGTGCTGTCGTTCCGCACCGTTTCCGAGCGCCCGGGGCGATCGTTTTGGACCCTGTACCCGCTCGAGGCCACCTCGAAGTCGTCGCTGTTTATCCAGGCGGAACGGATCCCCGACACCGCCCTGTCGCGGCTCTTGGCCGAGCGGCTGGCGTGAGCTCGCTCGGCGTGCAGGCGCTGCGCCGCATCGTGGGCGCGGTCGCGCGGCTGAGGGGCGAGTCGGTGCGCGACGTCACGGTCCGGTCGGACCTGCGCCAGCTCAAGGTGGAGCTGCAGAGCGGGCTCATCCTGGTGGTGTCGGCGGAGCGGGACGCGCAAGGAAGGCCGCAGCTGGAGGTGGACGTGGTGGACGTGCCGCAGGACGCGTTGACGAAACAGCAGATCGAAGTCCGGTTCGACTGAAGCGGCCCCGTGGCAGCGCCGATCAGAGCGGAACCGGGCAGCGAGCGGCTGCGCTTCAAAGACTTCGAGTTTCAGCGCCTGGCGAGCGGGCGCTGCCGCGCGAAGGTGGTGTTGTCGTCGTCCGATGGCCGGGAGTTCCTGGGGGAGTCGGAGGGGATCATCTCCCAGGCGGGGGAGCTGCGGTGCGGTGCCGCGGCGGTCGTGCGCGCGCTCGAGCGGGTAGTCCAGCCGAAGCTGGGCTTCGAGCTGCTGGGCGTGAAGGCCGTGCGAGCGTTCGATGCGACGGTGATCATCGTCTCGCTGTCAGTGCGGCAGGAGACGCGAGCCTCGCGGCTGGTAGGGGCGTACCTGACCGAGACTGATGCGCCCCGGGGCGCAGCTCTTGCAGTGTTGAACGCGACGAACCGCATTCTAGGGAATTTCTTCGCCACCCGATGAGGCACTTCGCAATGAGCCTCGCAGCGCGACCTGTTCCCACGCTGAAGCGTGGGCTCGGCATTGCACTGTGCGTCAGCACAGTGATGCGCCGAGCCCACCCTTTTGGGTGGGTTGGGAGCGCAATGTTGGCGCTCATCCTGCTGGCGGCGTGCGGGGGAGCGCAGGGGCCGCACCTTGGCGTCGTGGCGCCCGCGGTTGCCGACAGCAGCGCGGCGCATACAGTGGACTCGCTCGGCGCGGCGATCGCGCGGGTCGCGCAGGATTCGGCGGCCGACCAGCAGGTGCTCGACAGCCTGCATCGCACGGCACCGCGCCCCGACAGCGCAGGGGCTCGTCGGGACTCGGCGACGGCGCCCGCCGTCAAGGGAGAAGAGGTCGAGCGGGAGGCGGTACGGCTGTTCGACAAGGAAGGCAAGGCCATTGTCGGCGCGGCACCTTCGGCCGAGCCCACGTTCGACATCGACGTTTCGAGCTTCGCGATGAACCGGCGCGTGCTCCAGTATCTCGAGTTTTTCCGGGTGGACTCGCGCGACCGCTTCGAGATCTGGCTGGCCCGGCTGGGGCGCTATGAGGGCATGATCCGCGACCGGCTGCGGGCGAAGCGGCTGCCCGAGGATCTGGTGTACCTGTCGCTGATCGAGAGCGGGTTCTCGAACACGGCGGTGAGCCGGGCGAAGGCGGTGGGGATGTGGCAGTTCATGGCGAGCACAGCCCGGCTGTACGGCCTCACGGTGGACCCGTGGGTGGACGAACGGCGCGATCCCTTCAAGGCGACCGAGGCGGCGGTGAACTACCTCGCAGACCTGCGGGAGCGGCTGGGGAGTGTCTACCTGGCGGCGGCCGCCTACAACGCGGGTGTGGGCCGCATCGAGCGCGGCATCGGCCGCCTGCCGGGGGGCGGCGGCCGCGGCGGGAGCGGCGGCGACCCCGATTCGGTAAGCGACCTCACGTTCTTCCAGCTCGCCGACCGCAGGTATCTGCGCCGCGAAACGCGCGACTACGTGCCCAAGCTGATCGCCGCGTCGCTGATCGCCAAGCAGCCGCAGCGCTACGGGTTCGACGACGTGAAACCGCTGCCGCGGCTCGAGTTCGACGAGGTCACCATCCCCGAGGCCACCGGCCTGGACGTGATCGCACGGCTCGCGGATACGAGCGTGGCGACGATCCTCGAGCTGAACTCGCAGTTCGTGCGCGGGATCACGCCGCCGGGGCGCGCCGTCGTGGTGCGCGTGCCGCGCGGCCGCGGGACGGTCGTCGCCGAGCGCTACGACAGCCTCCCGGTGACGGACCGGATCACGTTCGTGGATCACTATGTCGCGCGCGGGCAGACGTTGTCGGAGATTGCCAAGCGGTATCGTGTGAGCGTCACGATGATCGAGGGCGCGAACCCGCACATCAGAACGCATGCGCTCCGCGTCGGCGAGCGGATCATCGTCCCCATGAGCGGGCGGATCGTGCCCACCGGGGCCTGGTCCACGCCCCCCGAGCCTCGCTACCGGCGCGTCAGCCGGACCGAGGCGAGCACCGGCAGCCATCGGGTCCGGCCGGGGGAGACCGCGAGCGAAATCGCCCGTCGCTACGGTGTCGCGCTCGCTGCGCTGCTGAACTACAACGGCTTGACGCTCGCCTCGGTCATCCGGGCGGGGGACGTCATTAAAATCCCACAAAAATAAAGACGTAGCAGGGAGACGTCGCGGGAAGACGTTACAGAGAGGCGTTACAAGAAGGCGTTACAAAAAGGCGTAGGACTCGATGGGAGCCCTACGCCTCTCTGCTACGACGTTGCTTCGAGACGTCGTTTCTCGACGTCTCTTAGCTCTTCCGCCTATAGCCTTTCATAATGTGCGTCGCATAGCCGTTCTGCGGATCCCGCCCCGCGTCGAGCAGTTCCTGCACCTTGCTCGGACCGCGGTTGTAGGCAAGCAGCGCCAGGCGCAGCTTCGCCTCCGGTGTGCCCTCGTAGCGCTCCAACAGGTCTCGCAGGTAGCGGAACCCGAGCCGGAGGTTCGTGTTCCGGTCGTACAGCTGCTGCATCGTAAGCCCGGGCTCGTACAGCCGAGCGGTGCTCGGCAGCACCTGGGTGTACCCGATGGCCCCGACCTTACTCTTCGCCTTGGCGGTGAAGTTCGACTCTGTCTTCACCAAACGGAAAGCGAGAGCCGGATCGACCCCCTCGGCCAGGGCGATGTCGTAAATCGCGGCCGACAGATCGGCAGCGATGTGGTAGTTGGTCGAATAGTCGATGATCGCGTTGGCGCGCTCCAACTGGAGCCGTGCCACCGCGAGCTCACCCCGCGTCGCCTCGAGCGACTGCTCGAGCGAGCGTAGGTCGCCCAGCGCCGCGGGAGCCGCCACCGCCGCCGGCTGGTCGTCCGCCGTGGCGCGTCGCGCCCACCCGCCGATGCTGCTCACCACCAGGGCGCCAACCAGGATGAGACTCCCCTGCAGCATCAATTTCTGGGTCTTCGTGTGCATAGCCCTCTCAGGTAAGTCCATGCGGCCCATGCTGGCGCCGCGCCATCAATTCCCCGTCAATCGCCGGCGGCCCGCCGCCAGTCGCCATGCGTCCCGCCCGTCTTCTCGAGCAGCCGCACGCGCTCAATCGCCATCCCTCGGTCCACCGCCTTGACCATGTCGTAGACGGTGAGCAACGCAACCGACACCGCCGTCAGAGCTTCCATCTCCACCCCGGTGCGCCCTACGGCCCGCGCCGCGGCCCGCACCCGCACCCCGGGGAGCGTCTCGTCCAGGCTCGCGTCTACCTCGACGTGATCCAGGCCGAGCGGGTGGCACAGCGGGATCAGCTCTCCCGTCCGCTTCGCGGCGAGGGTGCCCGCGACTTCGCTCACCGCCAGCACGTCCCCCTTCGCCACCGCCTGGTCGGCCACGAGGCGATACGCCTCGGCCGACATCCGGATGCTTCCCTCCGCCACCGCGGTGCGGACGGTGATCGGCTTGTCACTCACGTCCACCATGCGGGCTCGGCCCGCCGCATCGACATGCGAAAGCTTCATCCGAGTTCCGCCAGCTGATCCGCCAGTACGGCTGCCACGAGCTGCGGGTTCACGTTCCCTTGGGCCAGCTCGCGCGCTGCGAACGTGTGGGCGATCGCCTGCACCACCTGGGCCGTCTCCCCGCCGGCCCGCGCCTGCTCCCGTAGCTGCTCGAGCAAGCCGTCCAGCATCGCCGTGAATCCGCCGCGCGCCTGGAACGGAGCCTGGCGCAGCGCGAATCCGTATCGTTGGACGGCCCCACCCACCACTGCTGCCTGGAACGCCTCGGCTGTCTGCCCCGTTCCCCCGGCGCCCTCCCTAGCTGCAAGGAGCTTGCCTATGCGTCCCTCTGCTGACGTAACTCGTTCTGCGATATCGCGTTGCGACCTTATGCCGAGCTCATGCTGTGCGAACGCTGCCACGATGCTGTCGGCATTTCGTGCCACCCGGACGCGCACTACGCGAGACTGGATGGTCGGCAGCAGTGCATCAGGCTCGGAGCTCGTCAGCATGAACACGGTGTCCGCTGGTGGCTCCTCGAGCGCCTTCAGCAAGGCATTGGCCGCCGCTTCCGCTCCGGTCTGCGGCACCAGACGCTCGGCGTCGCCGATCACGAACACCTTGCGCCGCCCAAAGGCGGGGGTGAGCGCGAGGCGCCGCAACATCAGGCGCACCGAGGCGATCCCGTGACTGGCCAGCCCCGACGCAGGCTCGTACAGCGGCCGCTCGCGGCGCTCCGCCATTTCCTCTGCCAGGGCCTCCGCCACCAGATCGACCTGCTTGTCGGCGTCCGCCCCCTTCTTCGCAAGCTCGACCGGCACGAACCAGTGCACGTCCGGGTGCGACAGGTTCAGGACCAGTTTGCAGTGCTGACACTGCCCGCACGGTTCGCCCTTCCCCGTTCCCCGGCCTTTTCCCGGGTTTTCACACATCAAGGCCTGCGCCAGCCAGAGAGCCAGGCGTTGTTTTCCGACCCCGCGGGGCCCCTCGAAGAGGAGCGCTTGCGGCAACCGGCCGGAGGCGATAGCGCCTACCAGCCGGCTGCGGATCCCCTCGTGTCCGTATAGGGCGGGGATGGGCATGGCCAAATGTAGACCCGGTCTGTGGTCAGGTCTCGAAGCCATTTTGGAACCTATTGCTACGCAGATACTTACGATTACTGGCAGGGGCTTGTGCTAGTCTAATGATCATTGCTGCAATATCTTACGAGCATAAGTGAGCCATCACTCGCTAGATAATGCCCAATTTACCTGCTTTTTCGGCTCCTGTTCGGGTGTCGGCACCAATCCGATGGCTGGGCCCCACATCCGCATCCGGTGATCTAGCTCACACAGCTAGTGCGCACTTGCCAGAGAGCGAGGACTCGGGTCCACACTTATGTTGCTCCGCCGCCACGCTTCGAAGCTGCCCGATGGTCAGCAGCGCGGCATCCGGCGGACCGTACCGAGGCGCAAGCGTTCGCTGCCTGTGGCGCTGGTGCGGAGCGCCGCGTAGTGGGAGGCCCGGATCTGCTCGACGAGACGCTCGATCTCGGCGCGGTCGACCCCGTAATAGGCGAGCACCCGGGCGAAGATCTCGATCGACGTCTCGAACTCTTCGGGGATGACATCGTTCGCGCCCAGGCGAATGAGCTCCGGGATCTCGACCACATAGCGGGTGCGCGCGATGATGTGGACACCGGGATTGAGCCCGCGCGCGACCCGCACCATGCGCCGGGTGGCCGCGGGGTCGGATATGGCGGCCACGAGCATGCGGGCCCGGTCGATTCCCAGGGCGCGGAGCATCTCCTCACGCGTCGCGTCGCCGTAGAACGCGGGCTCGCCGCGAGACCGCGCCTGTCGGACGGTCTGCGCGTTCAGCTCGACGATGAGATAGGGCGCCTCAATCGACCGCAGCGCCGCCGCGAGGTTTCGGCCGTTCAAGCCGTAGCCGGCCACGATGACATGGTCGGTGAGCGGCTGCTCGCCAGCGGTCATCGTGGAGGCACGGAACCCCGGCAGCAACCGGTCCAGTGGTACCAGCCGCTCCAGCCCATCGATGAGCGCTGGGCCACCCTGCAACAGGAACGGGGTCACGAGCATGGTGGACACGGCTACCGCGAGGAAGGTCTGGTAGGCGCTTTCAGACAGCAGCGCCGTGCCGCGGCCCTCCCGCGCGAGGACGAAGGAAAACTCGCCGACCTGGGAAACCGCCAGCCCGGCGAGCAGCACAACCCGTCCCGCGTAGCCGAGCAGGGCCGGACCGGCTGCCGCCACGACGGTCTTGCCGCCCAGCACCAGGAGCACGCCGCCCAGCGTCAAGACGGGGTGCTCGCGGAGGAAGTGGACCTGCACCAGCATCCCGACGGCCACGAAGAACAGCGAGATGAACACGTCCCGGAACGGCAGCAGCTCGGCCATGGCCTGGTGACCGTAGTCGGACTCCGAGATCACGAGCCCCGCCAGGAAGGCGCCGAGCGCGAGGGAGGCGCCGGCTTCCGCCGTGCCGAGCGCCGTCAGGGTGCCCAGCAGGATGATCGCGATCAGGAACAGCTCCCGGCTCCGCGTTTTCAGTATTTCGGCGAGCAGGCGGGGCACGATGGTGCGTGCGAGGATGGTGACGCCGACCACGATCAGGGCCGCTTTCCCCAGCGCCAAAGCGAGCTGGGCGGCACCGTCCGTCGCCCGGCCGGCGAGAAACGGCAGCGCCAGCATGATCGGGACCACGCATAAGTCCTGGAAGATCAGCACGCCGGTGGCCAGGCGGCCGTGCGGGGCATCGATTTCGCCCTGGTCGGCAAGCCCCTTCAGCACGAGGGCGGTACTCGAGAGCGCGATGAGGCATCCTAGGAAGAGCGCGACCTGCCAGGGCAGGCCGAGTGCGGCGGCTCCCAGGGCGGCGACGGCGACCGTCAAGCCCACCTGAAGGCCCCCGCCCACCAGAACCTGCCGGCCCATCTCCCGGAGCCGGTTGAGCGAGAACTCGATGCCGATGGTGAAGAGCAGCAGCACGACACCTACTTCGGCGAGGCCTTCCACGCGCTGCACGTCGGAGACGAGGCCCAGGGCATTCGGGCCGAGCAGCACCCCTGCCACGATAAAGCCAGGGAGGGCGGGGAGCTTGACCCGGTGAAACACCAGGATGACGAGCAGGGACACCGCGAAGATGACAGCGAGATCCTTCAGGACGAGGAGTTGCTCCACGGGGCCCGCCCGGTTTTTGGGGTTTTGAGGGAGTTAGCGACCCAGTAACGAAGTCCTTGCGTGACCGCCGATTACGACGCCTGCCGTGATGGGGCGCACCTTATCCGGGTGGTCCTTACTGTGGAAAAAAAGCCAGCGGAATGCAAGGTTGTGGCCCCTCAATGAACGCCACTCGGTTTCGCCTGCTGCGCGGGGACGACGATCGGCGCGACACGCGGTTGTCCCGCACGGAAGCCACGCTGCGCTCCACCGCGCGGCAGCAGGAGGCTGTCGCCCATTTGGGGCAGCAGGCTCTCGCCGGCGCGCCCGTTCAGGATCTGATGGACGCGGCCGTGACGCTGGCGGCCCGGGTGCTCGAAGTGGAATTCGGCAGTGTGCTCGAGCTCCGCCCCGAAAGCCGGACGTTGCTGCTGCGCGCGGGTGTGGGCTGGGGCGACAAGAGCCGGGTCATCATCCCCGCCGACGCCGACTCCCATGCCGGCTACACCTTGCGCGGCGCGGGTCCGGTCGTGGTGGAAGACCTGGCGACGGACACGCGGTTCGGCAGCGCGCCGCTGCTCGCGCCGCACGGCGTCGTGAGCAGCCTGAGCGTGCTCATCCACGGGAAGGATCGGCCGTTCGGCATCCTGGGCGCTCACAGCGCTCAGCGGCGCGAGTTCACGATCCACGACACGCACTTTCTCCAGGCGTTGGCGAACGTGCTCGCGACCGCGATCGACCGCACCGCCACCGAGGAGGCGCTGCGCCGCAGTGAGGAGCACTTCCGCTCGCTGATCGAGAATGCGTCCGACATCGTCACCATCGTCGGTGACAATGGCGTGTTCCGCTACGCGAGCCCGTCGGTGGAGCGCGTGCTCGGGTACGCGCCCGTCGAGCTGCTCGAGCGGAACGCGTTCGACCTCGTCCACCCGGAGGACATTGCGCTCGTCGCCGAGGCGCTGGCTCGCGCGATCCAGCGGCCGAACGTGCCGCAGTCGGCGGAGTTCCGGTTCCGACACCACGACGGCTCGTGGCGCGTGCTGGAGGCCGTCGGTCAGGCGCGGGTCGATCACGGCGGCTCCGCCCAATTGATCGTCAACGCGCGGGACGTGACTCAGCGGAGGCGCCAAGAGCGGGCCCTGCGCGAGAGCAAAGAGCGGCTGCGGACGGTCATCGCCGGCGCGCCGCTCGTGCTGTTCGCCTTCGACCAAAGCGGCGTGTTCACCATGGTCGAGGGACGGGGGCTCGACGCGCTCGGGTTCCGGCCGGCGCAGCTGGTGGGCCGGTCGGTGTACGAGCTGTACGCGGACCTGCCGCAGGCGCTCGCGGACGTGCGCCGGGCGCTCGCCGGGGAGACGTTCTCCTCGACCGTCGAGGTGTTCGGGACGGTGTTCGAGGCGTGGTATTCGCCGGTGCGGGACCCGGCCGACGGGGTCACCGGCGTGATCGGCGTGGGGACGGACGTCACCGAGCGCCACCGCGCCGAGGAAGCGTTGCGGCGATCCGAGGAGAGCAGCCGCGCGGTGGTCGAGAACGCCAGTTACGGGATCTACCGGTCCACTCCCGACGGCAGGTTCCTCGCCGCGAACCCCGCGGTGGTGAGCCTGCTGGGGTACGCGTCCGAAACCGAGCTGCTCGGGGTGGACTTGGCGCGGGATGTGTACGCGGACCCGAGCGAGCGGGAGCGGGTCATTGCCCGCTTCGACGGGGGCGACGCGATCCGCGGCGTGGAGGTCGCCTGGAAGCGCAAAGACGGCCAACGCATCCTGGTGCGGCTCTCGGCGCGCGCGGTGCGGCGGCCGAGCGGACGGATCGAGTACTTCGAGACCATCGCCGAGGACGTGACCGAGCGGCGCGCGCTCGAAGAGCAGTTGCGCCACTCCCAGAAGATGGAGGCGATCGGCCAGCTCACCGGCGGGATCGCCCACGACTTCAACAACCTCCTCACCATCATCCTGGCCAACGCCCAACTGGTCGCGAAGGCGCTCCCCGTGGGGCACGGGGACGCGCACGCCGACCTGCGCGACGTTATGTCCGCGGCGTTGCGCGGCCGGGTGATGGTGCAGGAGCTGCTCGGGTTCGCGCGGCGCTCGAGCCTCGACCTCCAGTCGGCCGACTTAGGCGGCCTCGTGGCGGAGCTCTCCGGGTTCCTGCGGCGCATCCTCCCCGCCGACGTCGAGGTGGTAATCGCCGGCAGCACCGGTCTGCCGGAGGCCCGCGCCGACGTGCACGCGACGGAGCAGATCCTCTTCAACCTCGCCACCAACGCGCGCGACGCCATGCCGAACGGCGGCGTCCTGCGCATCGAGACCGCCCGGGCCACGCTGACCGAGGAGCGGCAGCTCGCCTGCGGCGCACCCGCCCCCGGCGAATACGTCTGCCTGTACGTCGGCGACACCGGCGTCGGGATGGACGAGGAGACCCGACGGCGCATGTTCGAGCCGTTCTTTACCACCAAGCCGGCGGGGCGGGGAACGGGCTTGGGCCTCGCGACCGTCTACGGACTGGTGAAGCAGCACGGCGGCGGTATTGAAGTCGACACGGGTCCGGGGAAGGGTACGCGCTTCCGGATCTACTTCCCGGTCGCGGATCACCCCGCCGCGGCGGCCACGCGGGGCGAGGCGGGCACGCCTGACGTCCGGGGCGGCACCGAGACGGTGCTCGTGGTCGAGGACGACGACCAGTTGCGCCGCTCGGCGAAGCGCATCCTCGAGGACGCCGGCTATCAAGTGGTGACGGCGGCCGACGGGCAGGAGGCGCTCGAAGTGCTGGGGCAGCGCGGGCCGGCCGTCCACCTCGTCTTCTCCGACCTCGTGATGCCGCGACTCGGTGGGCGAGCGCTGTATGACGCCCTCCGCCGGGAAGGGCGGGCGATGCGCTTCCTGTTCGCGAGCGGCTATTCGGATCCGGATGGCCGAGGCGGCGTGCGGCTCGACCCGGCGCTCCCCTTCCTGCGCAAGCCCTGGACGGCGAACGATCTGCTGGTACGGGTGCGGGAGGTGCTCGATGCGGGAGCAGGGAGAAGGGAGATGTCCGATCCGGTGCGCTGAGCTCCGTCGGTCAGCGTTGCGTACCTCGCCCTTCTCCCTTCTCCCCGTCCAGCACCTCCCTGACCTTCCGCGCCAGGGTCTCCGGTACGAACGGTTTCTGCAGGAACGCCACGCCTGAGCGCAGTACTCCCTGGTGGACCATGGCGTCGTCGGTGTAGCCCGAGGTGTAGAGCACCCGCATGCCGGGCCGGGCCGGCGCGAGCCGCTCGGCGAGCTCGCGCCCGCTCATCCCCGGCATCACCACGTCGGTCACCAGAATGTCGATTTCCCCCGGATGGCGGGCCGACAGCTCGAGCGCCGCGGGACCGTCGGCCGCCTCGAGCACCTGGTACCCGTAGCCCTGGAGGCCCTTGCGGGCGAGCGATCGCACCGGCGCCGCATCTTCGACCAGCAGCACCGTCTCGGTTCCGCGGCGCAGCTCGGGCGATGCGACGGCCACGGGGAGCGGCTCGGCCGCGCCCGGGACGCGCGGCAGGTAGACCTTCAGCGTGGTCCCGTGCCCGGGCTCGCTGTACACCCAGATATAGCCACCCGATTGCTTGACGATCCCGTACACCGTGGCGAGCCCCAGGCCCGTCCCCTTGCCGACCTCCTTGGTCGTGAAGAACGGCTCGAACAGGTGCTTCTGCGTCATCTCGTCCATTCCGACGCCAGTGTCCGAGACGGCGAGTAACACGTAGGGGCCGGGGGGGAGGCGGTGATGGCGCTCGGCATATTCCTCCGTGAGGAACACGTTCGCCGTGTCGATCGTGAGCCGGCCGCCGTGCGGCATGGCGTCACGGGCGTTGACGGCGAGGTTGAGCAGCACCTGCTCGAGCTGGCCGGGATCGGCGCTGACCGGGCCGAGGTCAGCGGCGAGGTGGGTCACGAGCGCGACGTCCTCGCCGAGCAGCCGCCGCAGCATCTTGTCCATGTTGGCTACGACGGCGTTCACGTCCAGGACCTTGGGGGCGAGCACCTGGCGGCGGCTGAACGCGAGCAGCTGGCGCGTGAGCTCTGCCGCCCGAAGCCCGGCGTTCTTGATCTCCTCGACGTCCTCGCGCCGCTGGTCCTCGGGCGGGGTCGCGTGCAGCAGCAGCTGGGTGCAGCCGAGGATGGCCGTGAGGAGGTTGTTGAAGTCGTGCGCGATGCCACCGGCGAGTTGGCCCACGGCCTCCATCTTCTGGGCCTGCCGGAGCTGCTCTTCGAGCTGACGGCGCGCGGTCACGTCCCGCGCCAGCACCAGGCGGGCGGAGCGGCCCGCGAACGTGATCGGCTGCGCCTCGATGTCCACGTCGATCGGCGTGCCATCCTTGCGACGGTGCCGGTAGCCGCTGAAAGTCCCGCCATCGTGTCCATGCAGCGTCTCCTCGACCCGCGGTAGCTCCGACGCCGGGCGGATGTCCCGGACGGTCATCGCCAGGAACTCCTGCTCGGCGTAGCCGTAGCGGGCCACGGCGGCGGCGTTCACGGCCAGGAAACGCAGCGTCTCGCAGTCGTAGACCCACATCGCTTCGGGGTTCGCCTGAAACAGCAGGCGGTAGCGCCGCTCATTCTCGAACAGTTGCTCCTCGGTGCGCTTCCGCTCGATGGCCATCGCGATCTGGGTGGAGACGAACTGGAGGATGTGCTTCTCCCGCTCGCCGTAGCGCACGCCCGGCGTGTACGTCTGGGCGACGAGCACGCCGATGGTGCGGTCCCCCGCCTTGAGCGGGACGCCGAGCCAGTCGATGGACGGGGGCCCGATGAGCTCGGCCTCGCCGCGCCGCTGGAGCTCCTCGTGGAGTTCGGGAGTGGCGAGCAGCGCCTGGCCCGTGCGCAGCACGTATTCGGTTAGGCCTTTGCCGAGGCGCTTCGCCGGAAAGTCCGCGTCCAACTCATCGACGAAATATGGGAAGCTGAGCAGCTCGCTGGCGTGATCGTACAGGGCGATGTAGAAGTTCTTCGCCGGCATCAGCCCGCCCACGATCTCGTGGATCGCGGCGAACAGGTCCTGCAGGTTGCGCGCGGAGTGGGCCGCCTCGGAGATGCGGTAGGTGGCGAGCTGGATCTGCTCGGCTCGCTTGCGCTCGGTGACGTCGCGGAAGAACCAGACGCGGCCGGCGGTCGCGCCGGCGATCCGCTGCGGCTGCGAGTAGCGCTCGAAGATGCGGCCATCCTGGAAGGCGAGGACGTCGAAGCTCGACGCTTCGGGCCGGCCGTACACCTCGCGCACCTTGGCGAGGAAGCCGTCGGGATCCTTGAGCTGCTCGAGGACGAACGCCAGGGTCTGCGCGCCGTCTTTGGACTCGAGGACCGAGTCCGGTATGCGCCACAGCTCGGCGAACTTGCGGTTGAAGCTGACGATCCGCCCCTGGAGGTCCACGACCAGGATGCCGTCCGCCGTGGACTCGAACGTGGCGTTGAGGACCGAGAGGGTCGCGCGTAGCTCCTGCTCGGCGCGCTTGCGGTCGCTGATGTCGCGGGCGACGAGCACGACGTGGCGCTGGTCCAGCGGCGAGATGGCGGCGGCGAACCACACATCGCGCCCCTCCATCTGCACGCTGTACTCGGCGTGCACGGTCGCGTGCGTCTCGAGGGCGCGACGGATGTAGCCGAGGAACTTGTCGGCGTCGGCCTGGTCGAAGACTTCGTGCAGCTTCCGGCCGATCAGCTCCGGAGCAGGCCGGTAGAGGAGCGACGGGCTCGTGGGGGCGATCTTCACGTAGCGCCCCTCGACGTCGAGCACGACGATGACGTCGCTGATCGCCGAAAACAGCGCCTGGAGCTCGGCCTCGGACTGGCGGAGCGGCGGGACGGGACTGGGCGCGTGCGTGGTCATCGCGGGGCCACAATACTCACCCGGAGGCCAGCGGGGGGCAACACCCTGCTCGGGGCGGAGCGTGACGCGCGTCACGCCGCGGGTCCCCGTCACGGCGCCTTGTTCGGGGGCGGCTCGTTCAGGATCAGCCAATACAGGCCCAACTGGCGGATCGCTTCGGTGAATTCGGCGAAGTCGACCGGCTTGCGCACGTAGCTGTTCGCGCCGAGGCTGTAGCTGCTGACGAGATCGCGCTCCTCTTTGGACGACGTGAGGATCACCACCGGGAGGAGCCGGGTACGGGGATCGCCGCGGAGGCGGCGCAGCACCTCGAGCCCATCGACGCGCGGGAGCTTGAGGTCGAGCAGCACCAGTTGAGGCATGGCGCGCGGCGGCCGGCCGGCGGAGGCGCCGGCGCCGTGGAGGTAGTCGAGCGCTTCGACTCCATCGTGCGCCACGACCACGTCATTCTTGATGTTGTTTTTCTTCAGGGCCCGCAGCGTGAGCGCCTCATCGTCAGCGTTGTCTTCCACCAGCAGGATGACCTTGTCGTCCATGCGTCCTCGGGTTGTCTATAGGGTGAAATAGAACGTCGCGCCGCCGTCCACCGCCGCTTCGGCCCATACGCGGCCGCCGTGACGGTGAATGACGCGCTGCACCGTCGCGAGGCCGACGCCCGTGCCGTCGAACTCCTCCGCGCCATGGAGCCGTTGGAACGCGCCGAACAGCTTGTGCGCGTAGGTCATGTCGAAGCCGGCGCCGTTGTCACGTACGAAGTAGGCAGGGCGCCCGTCGTGCGTGGCGCTCCCGACCTCGATGCGCGCGGTGGGACGCTTCCCGGTGAACTTCCACGCATTGTCCAGCAGGTTTTGCAGTGCCACGCGCATGAGGCCAGGGTCCGCCTGGACCTGCAGCCCGGGAGCGATGTTGAACTCCGCTCGTCGCTCGGGGTCGCGCTTCTGGAGGTCCACGGCGATGCCACGGGCGAGGGCGCTCAGGTCCACGGCAGCCAGGTGCATCTGGCTCCGGGTGACGCGGGACAGATTCAGCAGGTCATCGATCAGCATGGCCATGCGCTGGCTCCCGGAGCGCACGCGCGCGAGGTAGTCCTTGCCGGTACCGTCCAGCCGGTCGGCGTAGTCTTCGAGCAGGGCCTGACTGAAGCCGTCGATCCCGCGTAGCGGCGCCCGCAGGTCGTGGGAGACCGAGTAGGCGAACGCATCGAGCTCGGCGTTGGCGGCTTCGAGCTGGGCCGTGTGGCGCCGCAGCGTGTCCTCTCCGCGCTTGCGCTCCGTGATGTCGCGGATGATCGCCGTGAAGGCGACCTCGGGACCATGTCGCCAGCTTGCAAGCGACAGCTCCAGCGGGAATTCCGTTCCGTCCTTTTTTCTGCCCGCCAGCTCGACCGTCTTGCCGACCACGCGCGCCTCGCGCGTCGCTAGGTAGCGCGCCAGGCCAGCGCGATGCGCGTCGCGGAACCGCTCCGGCATCAGCACGGTGAGCGGCTTGCCGGTCACCTCCTCCGGGGCGTAGCCGAAGATCCGTTCCGCGCCCGGGTTGAAGTAGGTGATGTCCCCGCGACTATCGGCCGAGATGATGGCGTCGTTGGCGGTCACCGCCAGGGTGCGGAACTGCTCCTCGCTGACCTGCAGCGTCTCCTCCGCCCGCCGGCGATCGGTGATGTCGACCCAGGAACCGAACACCTCGACCGGGGTGCCGGCCGCGCTCCGGAGCAGCCTCGCTTCGTCATGGACCCAATGGTACGTGCCGTCCTTGTAACGGAACCGGTACTCGATGGTCAGGTGGTCGTTGGCCAACAGGGCGGGCATTTCGGCCAGCACCCGTTCGCGATCGTCAGGATGCAGGTTATCGAGCCACCAGGTCGGCTGGAGCGGCTCGTCCGGCCCGTAGCCGGTGATGCGCGTGACGTTCTCGCTCACCCAGCTGGGCGAGAAGGTCGCTCCGGAGACGGTGTTCGCGTAAATCACCGCGGTGCTCGACGCGACCACCTGCCGGAAGCGCGTCTGGGTCTCCCCGAGCGCCTGCTCGGCCCGGCGGCGCCCGGCCAGCTCGCGGCTGATCAGCGCGCTGGCGATGACCGCGAGCGTCACGGCGATCAGGGCGCCGCCCCAGGCCGCGAGCCGGGCGAGGCGGGCTTTCGACTGGAGGGCCGCGGAGCGCTGGGCGAGGAGCCGTCCCTCTTCGTCCTCCATCTGGCGGACCATGCCGCGAATCTGCTGCATCAGCTCCTTGCCCCGACCGCCGATTACCGCCCGTGCCGCCGCGGACGACCCGCCGGTACGCCGCGTGTCGACGGTCCAGTGGGACCGCTCGAGACGCACGGAGACGAGCGTAGCGAGCGAATCGAGTCGCTTGAGCTGCTCGGGGTTGTCGGCGATCAGGGCGCGGAGCTCGGCCAGGAGCCCGCCCAGTTGCACGCGGGCGGAATCGTACGGCGTAAGGTAGGTCGTGTCCCCGGTGATGACGTAGCCGCGCACCGCCGTCTCCGCGCCGATCAGATCGGCGAAGGTGGCCTCGAGCTCTGCGCGCACTTCCAGCGTGTGCGCCACCCAGCCCGCGCTCTCGACGGTGGCCGCGGTGCTGCGCAGCGCCGCCGCCCCCACCGCGACGATGATGAAGACGGCGATGGCGAATCCGATCTGGATCTTGCGCTCGATGGTCAGCTGCATCGTCTCCAGACTGGTTGCCGTTTCAGCCATCCAGCATGCGCGCCTCGGGCTTCGATGGCGCGATGCGTCACGCGGGAGGCAAGCCCGTCGGGCCGTGGCGCCGCTGGAGCTGCGGCTCGACGTACTTCGTGTAGCAATCGGGGCAGATGCTGTGACTGAACTGGGTGGCGAAGTGCTGCTCGATGTAGTCCTCGAGCGTCTTCCAGTGGTCGTGATCGTTGCGGATGCGCTTGCAGTAAGAGCAGATGGGGAGCAGTCCCTCGAGCTGGTGGAGCTCGGTGCGCAGGCCCAGGATGCGCTCGGCGACGGTGAGCCGGGCGCGCAGCTCGTCCGGGTCGACCGGCTTGGTGATGAAGTCATCCGCTCCGGCGTCCATCCCCGCCAGGTACTGCTGCTTGCCGCCGCGGGCGGTCACCATGATGAAGTAGACATACGGCTTGTCGCGGCGCGCGCGGACGCGGCGGCACAGCTCCGGGCCGTCCATCTCGGGCATGTACCAATCCGAGATGACGAGCTGGACGCGCGACAGCTGCAGCAGCTCCCACGCTTCCCGCCCGTTGGCGGCGCCGGTCGGCGCGTAGCCGGCGGCTTTCGCCAGCGCGCAGAGCTGGGCACTGGATACGGCATCGTCGTCCACCACGAGCACGGGAATCGTCCTAGCCATAGCCCCCTCCGTCCGCCGCCACGTAATCCAACACGGTCAGCGCCTCGCTTTTCACGTCCTGTAACGTGGTCTGCGCGTGTGCTACGTCGCCGCTCCGAGCGGACGCCTCCATCTCCTCGAGCAGCTGTGCGAGGCGGTGGGCCCCGATGGTCGCCGCGGCGGACTTGAACGCATGCGCGGCTCGTTGAATCGGCTCGGCCTCGCTGCCGCGGGTCGCCGCCGCCAGCGCCTCGAGGCGCTGCGGCAGGGTGCTGGCGAACGTCGCGAGGATGCCGTCCACGGCCTCTTCCGCCCCGGCCTCGCGCATCGTCGCGCGGAACGCGGCGAGGTCGACCGGCGGCGGGGGCACGGCGGCCGCGCCCGTCGTCGCGGCCGTTCGCCCCTCGACCGCGCCGAACAGATCGTGCGCCTTGAACGGCTTGGCGACATACCCGGTCATGCCCCGCTCGAGACACCGCTCTCGCTCGCCACTCAGGGCGTGCGCGGTGAGCGCGATGATTGGCAGCGTCCGACCCGCGGGCAGCGCGCGGATGGCCTCGGTCGCCGCGAATCCGTCCATCTCGGGCATCTGGATGTCCATGAGCACGACGTCGTACGTGCGAGCGCCGACGGCATCCACGGCTTCGCGCCCGTTGCTCACGATGTCCACCTGGTGCCCCCGCTTCAGGAGCATCGCGGTCGCTACCTGTTGGTTGACCGGGTTGTCTTCCGCCAGCAGGATCCGCAGCGTGTGGCGCGACTCCGCGATCGAGTGGCGGGTGATGAGCGCCGGTGCGGCCCCGGCGGGTGGCGCCTCCGCCAGCACGGTACCCACCGCTTCGATGAGATCGGCCCGCGCAATGGGTTTGGTGAGATAGGCCTGGATGCCCAGGTGCCGGCAGCGCTCGCCATCGCCGCGTTGCCCCGCAGAAGTGAGGATCAGGAGCTTGGTAGCCGCCAGCTCGGGATCGGCCCGAACGGCGCCGGCCAGCTCGAAGCCGTCGAGGTCGGGCATCTGGGCGTCCAGGATGGCGAGGTCGTACGGGGCCCCGGCCTGCACGCCGCGGCGCAGCGCGTCCAGCCCCGCGTCGGCGCGTGGGGCTTCGTGCACCGCGATCCCTTCGGCGCCCAGCATGTCCCGGAGGATGCGCCGGTTGGTCTCGTTGTCATCCACCACCAGCAAGCGCCGCCCGCCCAGGGACGTCGTGGCGCCCCCGGTCTGTGCCTGGGGGGCGGCCGCCGCGATGGGGAACGAGAGGGTAAAGCCGAACTCGCTGCCGCGGCCGACCTCGCTTGTGACCGTCAGCTCGCCCCCCATCAGCGCCACCAGCTTCTGGGAGATCGCGAGGCCGAGTCCGGTCCCTCCATAGCGGCGGGTCATGGACGCGTCGGCCTGGCTGAATTCCCGGAAGATGCTAGCCAACTGGTCCTCGGAGATGCCGATCCCCGTATCGCAGACGCGGAACCGTACGGACGCTCGGTTGGTGTCGCCCCCGGCGACTACAGCGGACACGGCGACCTCACCTTGCTCCGTGAACTTGATGGCGTTCCCGATCAGGTTCATGAGCACCTGCCGCACGCGGGTGGGGTCCCCTCGCACCAGGTGCGGGACGTCGGGCGTCACGTCCACGGTGAGCTCGAGATGCTTCTCGCGAGCCCGGACCGCGAGCAGGTTGGCGGTGGCATGCACGACTTTAGGGAGATCGAACGGGATCGTTTCGAGCTCGAGGTGCTCCGCTTCGATCTTCGAGTAGTCGAGGATGTCGTTGAGGATGGTGAGCAGCGCCTCGGACGAGGAGCGCACCAGCTCCAGCGCGCGTCGCTGCTCTACGCTGAGCTCCGTGTCGAGCACGAGCTCGACGAACCCGAGCACCGCGTTCATCGGCGTGCGGATCTCGTGGCTCATGTTGGCGAGGAACGCGCTCCTGGCGTGGGCCGCGCGCTCGGCGACGTCGCGCGCCTCCCGGATCGCGGCCTCGGCGCGCTTGCGCTGGGTGATGTCCTCGTAGCGCACGATGACGACCTCTCCCGTGGCATCCTGCGCGTAGGCGGCCGACAGGCGCACGGGGATGAGTCGACCATCCCGGTGGAGGCGCTCGGTGTCCGCTGTCACGGTCTCGCCCTGCCACACCCGCTGTTCCATCTCGCGCGACGCGGCCCGCTGGTTCTCGGGCACCACCAGCTCGTCCAGGGGACGGCCCACCGCTTCGTTGGATTCGTAGCCAAACAGGACCGTGAACTGTCGATTGAGGTTGCGGATCCGCCGCGCCCGATCGATCACGGCGATGGCCACGGGCACGCTTTGCAAGAGGGTGTCGAGGTAAGCGTGCTGGCGCGCCAACTCTTGGCTGGTCAGCTCGAGGAGGGCGGCCGCGCGCACGCGCTCCGCAAAGGTGCGATGGGCGCGTGCGTGCACGCGGTCCATCCCCCAAGCGAACAGCGCAATCAGGACGATCGCGATGAGCTGGGGTCGGGCGTGTCCCTGCACCAGAATGCCGACCGGGAGCGGGCCCAGAACGGTGATGAGCAGGTAGCGAAAGCTTGGCGGGTCACCGACCAACGAGCTGGTCGCGCCGGCGACGATCCCAGCGAGAACGACCAGGACGAGGGCGCCCTCGTCCAGCGGGAGCGCGGGGATAGCCGCAGCGGCCCCGAACCCCCAGGCGAGTCCGACGCCCGCCACGGTCAGGCGTACCGTCCGGAGCGCTTCCTCGGGGGACGACATCCGCCGCCCCACGCGCAGCCGCCACCAGGTCCGCAACCCCGCGGCGGCGGCGACCGCGCCGACCCATCCGATCGTCAGGTCGAAGGGCAGCGTGTTCCACACCAGCGCCGTGACGACAACGATGAGCACGACGTGCAGCGCCTCCGCGAGCGGCCCCCCAGCCAGGAGCTGACTGACGGCGGCACGACGCACCTCGGCCGCCAGGTGTGGCTCCTGCTCGGCGATGCGCACCCCCGGATCGCCATCTGTCACCAGGATCGAGCCGCGGCCAGGCGAGCGCTGTCCAAGGGTCATGACTCTATGAGTAACGCTCTCAGCACGGTGGCTCGTTGAGCAGCAGCCAGTACAGGCCGACCTCGGACACGGCGCGGGCGAAGGCCTCGAAGTCCACCGGCTTGACGATGTAGCTGTTCGCGCCCAGGCGGTATGCCGCGGCGATGTCGGGCTCTTCCCGGGACGATGTGAGGATGACGACCGGGATGGTGCGGGTGCGCTCGTCCGCCTTCAATCGCCGCAGCACTTCCAGCCCGTCGACCTTGGGCAGCTTCAGATCCAGCAGCACGACCTTCGGCACTACGCCGATGTCGCGCAACGGGTGGCTGCCGTCGCCAAAGAAGAAGTCCAGCGCTTCGGCGCCGTCCCGGGCGACGAACACCTGGTTGGCGAAGTTGCGCGCCTTGAACGCGCGCAGCGTGAGCTCGGCATCGGTCGGGTTGTCTTCGACCAACAGAATCTCGACCTGCTGCAGGTCCGTCATCGGAACTCCTCGTCGTCGTTGTATAGCGACACTAGGCGTGGCCGCGCGCGCCTCAGCCCCCGTCCAGCACTTCGCGCACCTTGCGCACCAGGGCGTCGGGGCGGAACGGCTTTTGCAAATAGGCGAGGCCCGGCTCCAGCATGCCGTGCCGCACGATGGCGTTGTCGGTGTAGCCCGAGATATACAGCACCCGGATGCCGGGCCGTTGGGCGGTCAGCCGGTCGGCCAGGTCACGGCCGCTCATCCCCGGCATCACGACGTCGGTGAGGAGGAGGTGGATCGTCGCGCCGTGCTGCGCCGCGCGCGCGAGCGCATCGGCGCCGCTCGGCGCCGCGAGCACCGTGTACCCGTGGCGTTCGAGGGCCTGCTGCGCAATGGCGCGCACCGCGGGCTCGTCCTCGGCGAGCAGCACCGTCTCGGAGCCGCGGGCGGGCTGCACCGCCGGGGCGGGCAGCGCCGCCGCTTCGGTCGGCGTGTCGACGCGAGGAAGATAGATCTTGAACGTCGCGCCGTGGCCGGGCTCGCTGTACACCCAGATGAACCCGCCCGACTGCTTGACGGTCCCGTACACCATCGCGAGCCCGAGCCCCGTCCCCTGGCCGCGCGGCTTCGTCGTGAAGAACGGCTCGAACGCGTGCGCCTGGATCTCCTCATCCATCCCGATGCCGGTGTCGCTCACGGTGAGCTGCACATACGGTCCCGGCTTCACGAGGCTGTGCTCGAGCGTGTAGGTGGAGTCGAGATCGCTGTTGCGCGTCTCCAGGGTGAGCTTCCCGCCGTCGGGCATCGCGTCGCGGGCGTTCACCGCGAGATTCACGATGACCTGCTCCAGTTGGCCGGGGTCCGCCTTCACCCTGCCCAGGACAGGGTCGAGCACGGTCGCCAGCTCGACGTCCTCGCCGATCAGCCGGCGCAGCAGCTTGTCCATGTCCAGCACCAGCGCGTTCAAGTCGACGACCTTCGGTTGGAGCACCTGCTGGCGGCTGAACGCGAGCAGCTGGCGGGTGAGGCCGGCGGCGCGCTCCGCGGACCGACGAATCTCGTCCACGTCCGCGCGGCGTGGGTCGTTGAGACCGAGGTCCTCGAGCAGCAGCTCCGCATGACCGGTGATCGCCGTGAGGATGTTGTTGAAATCGTGCGCGACCCCGCCCGCCAAGCGGCCCACCGCCTCCATCTTCTGTGCCTGGCGCAGCTGCTGCTCGAGGCCGAGCCGCTCGGTGACGTCGCGCCCGATGCCGAGGATTCCCAGCAGCTTGCCGTCGCGCAGCTGGGCGCTCGCGCTGAACTCGGCGACTCGGTACGGGCCGGTCTTCGTGAGGATGCGGAACTGGATGGTCGGGCGCGGCGCCCCGCGCAGCACACGGCCGAACAGCTCGAGCGCGAGCGGTACGTCCTCCGGATGGACCAGGGCCTCGAACGGCCGGCCGACCCACTCGCCGGGCGGGAAGCCGGTCATCTCCTCGAACGCCGGGTTGAGCGAGGTCACCTCGCCGCCGGGCGACAACGCGAAGATCACGTCGCGCACGCCTTCGACGAGGCTCCGATAGCTCTCTTTCGAATTGCGGAGCGCCGCTTCCGTGCTCTGGTAGTTCTTCAGCGCCTCCGCGGCGTGCAGACGCTCGGTGATGTCGCGCCAGTTGGCCACGACGGCCCCCACGGCCGGCTCGTCGAGGCGGTTCACGGCCACCGCCTCCACCAGACGGTAGGAGCCGTCCGTGTGGCGCGCGCGTAGCTCGGTCGTGATGGGGAGACCAGGCTCGTCGAGCAGCCGCTGGCACAGCTGTTGGACGCGCGTGAGGTCGTCGGGGTGGAGGAAGCCGAACGCATTCGTGCCGGTCAGCTCGGCGACGCTGTAGCCGAGCAGCCGGGTCACCGCGGGGCTGACGTAGATGATCGCGCCGGTCTCGTCGAGGAGCGCGACGGCCTCCGCGCTGTGCTCCACCAGGACGTGGAACAGCTCCGTCGCCGCCCGCGGACCGGAGCGCCGCCCGGGCGAGCGGTGAGCGGACGCCTTGAGACGCTTACCGGGCATGATCGAGGGTCAGGAACTCCCGAGGCAGGACTCGAACCTGCGACCCGCCGGTTAACAGCCGGCTGCTCTACCAGCTGAGCTACTCGGGAAAGACGCGCCAAATATCGCCGAGCGTGGGCGAGCAATCAACCGGTACGGGTGGGCACCACCCGGCTCGTGGGGAGGTCCGCGGCGATCATCCCGAGCACGATCAAGCTTCCGCCGAGCCACTGCAGCGGGGCGAGGCGTTCCCCCAACACGAGCCAGGAAGTGACAGCCGCGAACAACGGCTCGAAGCAGAAGATGAGCGCCGCCCGCGCCGACGACATGTGGCGCTGGGCGCGCATCTGCAGGATGAAGCACAGCGAGCTGGCGAACGCCACCGTGTAGGCGAGCGCCCGGACGAATTCCCCGGTCCACCGGATGTGCGGCTGCTCGAGCAACAGCGTGGCCAGCCCGGCCACGGCGGCCGTACCGGCGACCTGGAACCATACGAGGCGGCGCGCGTCGTAGTGGCGCCCCAGCTCGGTCACGCCCACGATCTGGCCGCCGAAGCAGGCGGCGCAGATAAGTGTCAGCCAGTCGCCCCGATTCAGACCGCCGCCGTCCGGAGCCGTAAGCAAGTAGATCCCGAGCGTCGCCAGCGCCAGCGCCGTCGCCGTCAACCAGCCCGGGCGCTGTCCGAGCAGTGCGAGCGCGATGACGGGCGCGAGCACTGAGGACACGGCGACAATGAACGCCGCGCGCGACGGCGTGGTGATCACGAGGCCGGCCGTCACGGTGATGAAGCCGATGGCGACGAGGGCGCCGAGCAGCAACCCGCCGCGCAGCTCGCGGCCCGTCGGCCGGGGGTCGAACCGAGTGCCGGGCGTGAGCAGCAGCGTTGCGATCCCGAACCGCACGGTGAGAAATGCCAACGGAGTGGCAAACGCCAGCGCGCTCTTCACCGCGACGAAGGTCGTCCCCCACAGGAACGTCGCGAGCAGCAGCGTCAGGTCGGCCTGCCGTCGGGTCACGCGGTCAGCGGGGCGTGTCCAGCACGCCGCGCACCTTATCCGCCAGCCCCCCCGGCGTGAACGGCTTCTGCAGGAAGGCGGTCCCGGGATCGAGCACCCCGTGCTGCGCGACGGCTTCGTCGGCGTACCCGGACATATACAGCACGCGCAGATCCGGGCGCAGCGGCGCGAGGCGGCGGATCAGCTCGCGGCCGTTCATCCCGGGCATCACGACATCGGTGAGGAGTAAGTGGATCGGGCCGGCGTATCGCTCCGCCAGGTCCAGCGCCTCGGCCCCGCCCGCGGCGACCAGGACGCGGTAGCCCGCCCGCTCGAGCACTTTCCGCGCCAGCAGCCGGACCAGGTGCTCGTCCTCGACGAGCAGGATGGTCTCGCTGCCGGCGGCAGGCGCGGTCACCGGCGTCGGACGGTCGGTGGGGTCGAGCGGCGCCTCGACGCGCGGCAGGTAGATGCGGAACGTGGCGCCACGGCCCGGCGCGCTGTCCACGGCGATGTGCCCGCCGCTTTGACGCACGATGCCGTACACGGTGGCGAGTCCCAGCCCGGTGCCCTTGCCGCGTGGCTTGGTGGTGAAGAACGGCTCGAACAAGTGTGCCTGGATCTCGTCGTCCATGCCGATCCCGCTGTCCGACACCTGGAGCAGCACATGACGTCCGTCCAGGACGCCTGGGGTGAGCCGCCCTCGCGTGCCGTCCGCGTCGACGTTATCCGTCTGGATGGTCAGGCGGCCACCTTGGGGCATCGCGTCACGGGCGTTCACCGCGAGGTTGACGAGTACCTGCTCGATCTGTCCGGCATCGACGCGCACGGCGCCTAGCTCGGGCGCCAGCACCGTTTCGAGCTTGATATCCTCGCCGATCAAGCGGCGCAGCATTTTGGCGACGTCGCGGACCAGGCGATTCAGGTCGATGACCACGGGCTGGAGCACCTGCCGGGCGCTGAACGCGAGGAGATGGCGGATGAGATCCTTGGCGCGTGTCGCCGCGTCGCGGATGATGTCGAGCTCCTCGCGGTGTGGACGCCCCGGTGGCTCGTCGAGCAGGAGCAGCTCGACCGAGCCGAGGACCGCGGTGAGGACGTTGTTGAAATCGTGGGCGATCCCACCGGCGAGCCGGCCCACGGCTTCGATTCTCTGCGAGTGCCCCAGCTGCTCTTCCAGGCGCCGGCGCTCGCGGCGCCCGACCGCCCCCTCGACGGCCCGGGTGATGGCGGAGGCGAGGCGCTGCAACCGGTCCTTCATGATGTAGTCGACGGCACCCGCCTGCATGGCGGCGACGGCTGTGTCCTCCCCGACGCTGCCCGACACCACGATGAACGGCACGTCGGGCGCCGTGTCCCGGAGCAACGCGAGCGCGCCCAGCGCGTCGAAGCCTGGCAGGCTGTAATCGCTGAGCACCACGTCCCACGCCTGCCCGGCGAGCGCCGCGCGCATCGCCTCGGCGGTTTCGACGCGGTCGTGGACGGGTGCGAACCCTGCCTGCCGGATCGCGCGCAGCATCAGCTCCGCGTCGGTGGCGGAGTCTTCCACGATGAGGACGCGGAGCACGCCGCCCATCAGCCCAGGTCCCGCAGATAGCGGCCCGTCGCGGAGCCGGCGACGCGGGCGATACTCTCGGGAGTGCCCTGGGCGACGACGCGACCGCCGGCCTCGCCGGCACCCGGGCCCATGTCGATGATCCAATCGGCACGCTTCACGACGTCGAGGTGGTGCTCGATCACGAGCACCGTGTGCCCCGCGTCGACCAGCCGGTCGAGCACGCGGCACAAGGTCCGCACGTCGTCCAAGTGCAGGCCGGTGGTGGGCTCGTCCAGGATGTAGAGCTTGCGGCCCCGCCGCTTCGCACTGCCCGCCACTGCCAGCTCGCGCGCAATCTTGAGCCGCTGCGCCTCGCCGCCCGAAAGCGTCGTCGCGGGCTGGCCCAACCGGAGATAGCCGAGCCCTACCTGCTGCAGGTGCCACAGGGCGCGCGCCAGCCGCGGCTGCCGATGGAACCGCTGCAGTGCTTGATCCACGGTCCATTCGAGCACCTCATGGATCGCACTGCCCTGGACCTTGACCTCGAGGACGTCCTTCTTGAAGCGTCTCCCCTCGCAGATCTCGCAGGGCACGAATACGTTCGCGAGGAACACCATCTCGACGAGGACGTGTCCCGCCCCCTCACACGCCTCGCAGCGGCCCCCTGCCACGTTGAAGGAAAATGTGCTCGGTGTGTAGCCGCGCGCCCGCGCCAGCGGCTCGGCGGCGAACAGGGCGCGCAGCTCGTCGAAGGCCTTGATGTAGGTCACCGGGTTCGACCGCGGGGTTCGGCCGATGGGCGCCTGATCGACGAGCACGACGTCCGCGATCGCGTCCCATCCTTCGAGGGCGCGCACCTCGCCGACCGGCTCCCCGAGGTGCTGCTTGGCGGAGTGGGCGCCGGTGAGCCGGGCCTCGAGCTGGCGATACAGCACGTCGTGCACGAGCGTCGACTTCCCCGAGCCCGAGACCCCCGTGACCACCGTCAGCGTGCCGAGCGGGATCCGCACATCGACCCCCGCGAGGTTGTGCAGGCGCGCGCCGCTCAGACCGAGCCACCGGCGGGCGGGACGGCGCGCCGAGGGGACCCCGATGCGCTTCTCGCCCGAGAGGTACTGCCCGGTGAGTGTGCCCGAGTCGCGCACGGCCGCGGCCGGTCCCTGATACACGACCTGCCCGCCCGCCTCGCCGCTCCCGGGGCCGAGCTCGATCATCCAGTCGGCGGCGCGCATCGCCGCCGGGTCGTGCTCGACGACCGCCACGGTGTTGCCGGCGTCCGCCAGGCGGCGCAACAACCCCAGCAAGCGGTCGATGTCCGACGGGTGCAGGCCGATGGACGGCTCATCCAGCACGTACAGCGTGTCCACGAGGTGCGAGCCGAGCGCGTTCGAGAGCGCGATGCGCTGCGCTTCGCCGCCCGACAGGGTGCGGGTCAGACGGTCGAGCGTCAAGTACCCGAGGCCGACGTCGTTGACGAAGGAGACGCGTGCCGAGAGCTCGGCCAGGATGTGAACCGCCACCGCCTGTTCGAACGGCGCCAGCGCGAGCCCCGCGATCCAGTCGCCGAGGGCGCCGGCCGTCAGACCCGCGACCGCCGCAATGCTCTTGCCGCCGACCCGCACGGCGAGCGCCTCGGCCTTGAGGCGCGCCCCGCCGCACGCGGGGCACGTCTTGGCAAGCTGATACTGGCGCAGGAAGACGCGGATATACTGCTTGTACCGCTTCGCTTCCAGGCGCTCGAGAAACGGGAACATCCCGAGGAACCGAGCGCTCGCGCCGTGTAGCAGGAAGTGGCGGTCTCGCTCGGCCAGCCCGTGCCACGCCGTATCGAGCGGGATGCCGCGAGCGCGCGCCGCCTCCCGCAGGATGCGGCGCCGGCCTTCGTAGCGCGGCTTCGTCCACGGGTCGAGCGCGCCTCGGGCCAAGGTCCGCTTGGGGTCGGGCACGATGAGCGACTCGTCATACTCGAGCACCGCCCCGAAGCCGTTGCAGCCGGGGCACGCGCCGCGCGGGTTGTTGAACGAGAACAGGATCGGCGTGAGCGCCGGGGCCGGCGTGGCGCAATTCGAGCAGGTGGGGTGCTCGGAAAAGCGGCGGCGATCCCCGTTCTCGAGCGCCACGGCCACACCCTCGCCTTCATTGAACGCGGTCGCAACCGCGTCCGCCAGCCGCCCGCGATTTCCCTCCGAGGCGGGGAGCCGGTCGACCACGACGAGGACCTCTCCCGCCTCTCGCACCCGATGCTCGGCGTCCGGCTCATCCAGCCGCATCACCGCGCCGTCGAGCTGGGCGCGTACGAAGCCCGCCGCGCGTAGCTGGGCGGCGAGCTCGACGTCGGGGCGGTGGGCGCTGGGAGGCAAGGGGAAGGTGATGACGAGTGCTGAGTGGGGAGTGCGGAGTGTGGAGTTGGCGGCCACGACGTCGGGCGCGCTCACTCCGCATTCCGCATTCCGCACTCCGCACTGCATGATCAGTTCGTCCACCACCTCCTGCACCGTATCCGCTTTCACCTCGTGCCCGCACCTCACGCAATGCTGCGTTCCCACCCTGGCCCACAGCAGACGAAGAAAATCGTAGATCTCCGTCGCGGTCCCTACAGTCGAGCGGCTGCTCGTGGTGGGGTTCTTCTGCTCGATCGCGACTGCCGGGGAGATCCCTTCGATGGCGTCCACCAGGGGCTTGGGCATCCGATCGAGGAACTGTTTGGCGTACGTGGAGAGGGACTCGATATAGCGGCGCTGCCCCTCGGCGTAGAGCGTGTCGAAGGCCAGACTGCTCTTGCCCGAACCGGACGGGCCGGTGATCACCGAGAGCGCACGCCGGGGCAGTTCGACGGTGATCCCCTTGAGGTTGTGCTGCCGCGCGTTGCGGATGACCACGCGGTCGGGGGACGGGGGCATAACCAACGAAGATAACAGGGACTCGAGGCTAGGGGCTCGGGGCTCGACCGCAAACCCCAAACCCTAGCCCCGAGCCCCGGGCCCCCGTAGTTTCGCCCCCAACATGGCTCTCGCCCTGACGCCGCGCCTCTTTCGCCGCGGCCTCGAGCTTTTCGCCGTCATCTCCCTCATCGGCGTCGTCGTCGTCCTGGTGGTGTTCGGAGAAAACCTTCAGACGTTTCTCTCCGCTCTCGCACATCTCCACTGGAGGTGGTTGCTCGTCGGGCTCGGGCTCGCTTCGATGGACTGGATCGGCGGGGGCAGCCGGCTGTGGGTCGTGGCGCGGCACGTGCACCCGGGCGTGCGCTGGGGCGACATGGTGATCGCCGGCGGCATGAGCGCGTGGGCGGCCTATCTCACGCCGTTTCAAACCGGCGCGGGCCCCACCATGATGTGGGCGATGCGCCGCGCCGGCGTGCGCCTCCCCGAGGCGATGACCTCCACGTTCATGACCTTCGTCGCCACCGTCGCCTTCTTCGCGCTCGCTGGGCCGCTCGCCATCTACCTCGGCGCCGGCAAGTCGCTGGCGGAGCACAACGTCGTGCTGGGCATTACCTACTACGGCCTGTTTCGCACCAGCCTCACGATCTTCGGCGTCCTGGGCGTCCTCATGCTCGTCGCCATGGTGTTCCCGGTGTGGCTGCGGGACGCGGTGCACTGGCTGGCGACGCGCCTCGAGCGTAAGAGCCGCCGGGTGGCCGCTCGGATCGAGCAGCTGCGGGAGGGCATCGACCGGGCGCACGACTGCCTGGTCGCCTTCGGCAGCCCGAAAGGCTGGCTGGCCCTGTTCTGGGCCGTCCTCTTGTCCGGCCCTTCGCACGCCAACAAGCTGCTCGCCGGTTATGTCGCCCTCCGCACGCTCGGCCTGCACACCAACTTCGTCGACATCCTCCTACTGCAGACGTTCATTACCTTTCTGCTCTACTTTGCGCCGACCCCTGGGTCGTCGGGGCTGGCCGAGCTGTTGTCAGCGGCGGTGATGCAGATCTATGTTCAGCCCCCCGAGCTGCCGACGTACACCCTCATCTGGCGCTTCATCAACAGCTATGCGACGGTGATCGTCGGGTCGTTGCTGTTCTGGCACTGGCTCAAGCGAGGCCTGGTCGGCCGCGAGGAGTCCGTCGCGGCCGAGGGCGTCGATCCGTGATGCCGCCGCTGTGGCGTGCCTCGCCATCCGCGGCCGCGCGCGTAACCCGTGTTTCCTTGCGCGGTTACAACGCCGGGCGTAACTTCCGGCGCTGGCTCTTCCGGCTTAGGGGCTCCGCGTCATGCCGCTGTTAGAACTCGGTGACAGGAAGTTCAGCCTCCCGGTCGGCGAGGTGGCGCTGGGCAGCGACGCGGCCTGCGCGATCCCGTTGACCGGGGCAGGCGTGTTGCCGCGCCACGCCATGTTCCAGGGGCAGCCGGACGGGCAGGTGGTCATCCGCAAAGCCACACCGGCAGCCGAAGTGCTCATCAATGGCGTGCGGCTCGGTGCCGAGCCGACCCCACTGCTCCACGGCGATAAGGTGGAAGTCGGGGGCCACGAGCTCACGTTCGTCGACGAGCGCCGCTCCGGCAGCACGCAGTTCGTCCAAAAGGTGCAGATGCCGGAGGCGATGGCGCCGGTTCGGGCCCCCGGCAAGCCGGGCGCCACCGCCAACACGGGGGGCCGGGTGGTGAGCCTTACCGACGGCCGGGAGTACGTGATCACGAGCACGTCGGTGGTGTTCGGGCGCGAGGCGGGGAGCGACATCGTCGTTGCCGGGAAGGACGTCTCGCGCCGTCACGCGGAAATCGTCCAGACCGCCCAAGGCTACCTGCTGGTGGACTCGAGCACCAACGGGATGTTCGTCAACGATGAGCGTGTGCAGGGGCAGCGCATCCTGCAACGTGCCGACGTCATCCGGATCGGTGAGGAGAGCTTCCGCTTCTACGCCGACGTGATGCCCGCCTCCGCCCCCGGCCCTCAACCGGGGCCGGCCGCTGAAGCGCCGCCGGCCGTCCCCCCGCAGACCGGCGCGCCAGTTCGAGCTCCCGCGGCTTCCGGCCCTCCCGGCCCCCCCCCTGGCCCCCCCGGCCCCCCCGCTTCGTCTCGCCCCGCCGCCCGCGTGGGCCCCCTGGCGCCCGCTGCGCCTCCCCCGGGCGCCGGCGAGCGGCTGAAGGACACGCTGCACGGGGTCGAGGATGCGCCGCGCCCATCCCCGGGCGCCCCGCTCGCGAGCTTGCTGGTGAAGAGCGGTGCGCTCAAGAATCAGCGCCTCCCGGTGCGAACCCCGGTGTTCAACATCGGGCGGGCCGATTACAACGATATCGTCTTCCCCGACCCGTCCGTGTCGACGACGCACGCGAAACTGCAGCGTCGCGAAGGCGTTTGGGTGGTCGTGGACCTCGACTCGACGAATGGGACGTTCGTGGACGGCGAGCGCGTGAAAGGGGAGAGCCCCCTGGCGCCCGGCGCGCTGTTGCGGTTTGGGGACGTGCAGCTGGTATTCGAGCCCAGCGACGACGCGGTGAGGATTGCCAAGGGAGGGGGCACGCAGGTGATGAAGGATTTCCGTGCCGTCGCGCCCGCCCCTCCGGCGCGGCCGGCGCCGCGTTCCCGTCCGCCCGCGAAAGCCAGGCCTGGCGCGAAACGCCCCGCCGCGCAACAGCCGCCGGAGCAGAAGGGCAAAGGATGCCGCGGTAGCGCTGCGGTCCTCTTGCTCGCCGCGGCCGGGCTCACGGCAATCCTGCACCGCCTGCTGGCCTAGCGACGGACCGTGCACATCACCTGCGCTGGCCGCACCGACGTCGGCATCATCCGTTCGGGCAACGAAGACAGCTATCTCATGGTCCCCGACCGGGGGATCTTCGTGGTCGCGGACGGGATGGGCGGGCACGCCGCCGGCGAAGTGGCGAGTGAGATGGCCGTGCGCTTCGTGGCCCGGGAGCTCGGGTCGCTGCGGGGGCTCTCGGACGACCAGGTCGCCGATCGGATGCGCACGGCGATTCGCGCCGCCAACGGCGCCATCTTCCAGCGCACGCTCACCGAGCACGACAAGCGCGGCATGGGAACCACGGTGACGGCGCTGGTGCTCTATCACACGCGCTTCCTGATCGGACAGGTGGGAGACAGCCGGGCGTACCTGTTCCGGGACAGCAACCTGATCCAGCTCACGAAGGATCACTCGTACGTGCAAGAGCAAGTCGACGCGGGCTACCTGACCCCCGAGCAGGCCCGGTCCCACCCGTACAGCAACGTCATCACCCGCTGCGTGGGCGCGAACAGTGACGTGATGCCCGACATCTACTTGGGCACGGTCAAGCCGAAAGACTTGTTTCTGCTCGCCTCGGACGGCCTCACGGGCATGCTCGAAGACCACCAGCTGGCGGAGCTCTTGACGGCCAGCCGGATGCCGCAGGAGCAGGTGGACGAGCTCGTCACCGAAGCGAATCGCCACGGCGGCCTCGACAACATCACCGCCATTCTCGTGCGGATCGATTCGGCGGAGGCAGCGGTGGCGGACACGACGCAGATCACCCAGCCGGGGGTGCGGGGGTAGAGGGGAGCCGCGGCTTCAGCCGCGCATCAAGGGGCGCTGCTCCTTGATCCTGGCCACCACGTCCTCCTGCGGCAGCATCACCAGCTCGACAATCGCCTTCGCATTCACGGTCGCGCTCCCCAGCACGAATACCCGTAGCCGCCGGGCCGAACGGTAGAGCTCCGCCGCGACGCGGGGAAGGCCCAGGTGGGCCATGGCTTCCGTGCCCGCGAGCTGCGTCACCGTGCCGTCACGCCGCACCAGCGGCAGGTCGAGCGCGAGCATGTCGGGCTTGGCGGGGAAGTCGAGGAACAGCTCACCCGGTCCGAGGCCGACCTCGCGAGCGAGGCGGTCCTCGACGCGCCCTTGCAGGTCGGGGTCGTCCGCAGGCCACGCCGGCGCATCCGCCGGCAGCTCGGTCGCAGGGAGATCGAGCGCACGTTTCGCGAGCCGCCGCTCGCGCAACCGGCGGGCGAGGCCGGTCGCGTCCCCGTGCATCAGCTCGTAGATCAGCCCGTCGTCCGTGGCCACCGCCACCTGATCGGTCGCCAGGCGCCGCGCGGCGATCGCGTCGCGCACCAGGCGTTTGAACATCGCCGTGGCGCTACGCACGGCGTGATGCCAGTAGACGTTCCGGTACATCTGATACTTGGCGAATAACAGGGATTCGAGCGCCGCGAGCCCCTTCTCGTGCAGCGCCAGCGTCGGTCGGCCGTCCGGGCCGCCGGCCACGGTCAATGACATGAGCAGGCGGTCGACGTCGATCACACCGTAGGGGACACCGCACATCCACGCGTCGCGCGACAGGTAGTCGAGTTTGTCGACGTCGAGCGACCCGGCCACCAGCCCCGCGAGCGGCTCAGGGCGCGGGCCGCGGCCCCGTCCCCGAATGAGCGCGAGGAGCTGCTGTGGCGGCGTGCCCAGTCCCGCGAGCCGCTCGGCCAGCTCGCCGCTCACGAGGTGCCGCTCGGCCAGTACCTCATGGTGCGGCAGCCCGGCTTCTTCCAGGGCGTGGGAGAAGGGGTAGTGGCCGATGTCGTGCAGCAGTGCGGCCAGCTTGAGGCCCACGCGATCCGCGGGCGCGAGCCGCGTGTCCCCGGCGTCCTCGAGCTGAGAGAGCACGCGCCGGGCGAGATGGTATGCGCCCAGCGCGTGCTCGAAGCGGCTGTGAGTGGCGCCCGGATAGACGAGGAAGGCATGGCCCAGCTGGCGCACGTAGCGGAGGCGCTGCACGGCGGCCGTGTCGACAACCGCGACGGCCTCGGGGTCGAGCCGGATGTTGTTCCAGAGCGGGTCGCGAACGACCTCGAAGGGCGCGTGCCCGACGGGAGACCCTCTGCCCAGAGGCACCCTCCGTCGCTTCACCTCGCGTCGCGCCTTCCTTCCAGCCTCGCCCGCGCCGCCCGCGCCGCCGCCACTCGCGGTTGCAACTCGGGATCGGCGTCGCTCCATAGCTCGATAAAGGTTCCGTAGGCGCGGATCGCTGCAGCCGTATCGCGCTGCAGCTCGGCGATCTGCCCCCGCAGCTCCTCCGCCTGGGCCCCGTAGGGAATTCCGTGATCGGGCACGAGAGCGGCATCGTCGACCAGCCGCAGGGCCGCCTCCGCGGATACCACACGGCTTTCGAGCTGCGCCCAGGCGAGCGAGAGGTATGCATCGAGCGCGATATCGGCGTAGCCGACGCCGGGGAAGATACCCTGCCCGCGGTATCCGTATGGCCGGATGCGATACGCTTCCTCCAATTTCTGACCGGCAGCGGTCGTATCCCCGCGCACGAGGTCCAACAGACCCCACAGGCCGGCTCGATGAGCTTCGCGATAGACACGGGCGAAGTCCGCCGGGCCAGCTGGCTCGCCGACGCCCAGCAGCGTGGCAAGCCTCGCCGTGTCGCCATCCTCAGCGGCTTCCCAGGCGACAAGCGTCCGGGCCGTTGGCGCAGACGAGTCGGCTGCGCCAAGCTGCCCGGCGGCCGCACGCCCTTCGCCGGTGTGCTTACGCGTCACGAGCGCATACACGGCAGCGCTGGCGAGCACGTCGGGGTTGCCGGGCTCGATTGTCGCGGCGCGTTGCAGCATCTTCCACGCCTCCGCGTACCGCCCCCGCGTAAGGTGATACAGGGACCGGCGGAGCAGCGCCTGAATCCGCTCGGTCTGGGGGAGGTCGGGTTCCGTCATCAGCGCGGCGAATGAATCTGCGACTGCGAGCGCGCGCCCCGGCTGTCCGGCCAGGGCGCGTAGAGCCTCAACCTGCGTGCGGTCCAGGATTGTTTCGGCATCCCGGATGCCCGAGAGCCGCAGCGCCCGCGACAAGTTCGCGGGATCCTCTCCGCGAAGACCGGCTCGCATGGCGAGGTTCAGTGCACGACCGATGAAGAACTCCGGGGCGACCTTGACTAGTCGGGTCATTAGACGCCACGCCCTCGCGGTGTCACCGACGAGGCAGCGCAGCTCGATCGCGTGGTTGTACGGCTCCACCAGGCTGGGATCGCGGTCGAGGGCACGCTCGAACGGCTCCAGGGCCTCATCTGGTCGCTCGCCGCTTGCCAGGCCGAAGTGGAAGTAGCTCTCTCCCTGGATGTACGCCGCCTCGGCGTCGTCTGGGTAGCGGCGACCGAGGTCGTCTGCGCGCCGAATCGCTTCCGTCCTAATGCCACTCTGTTGCGCGTGCACGGTGAGCAACAGGTCCCGCTGGCGCTGCGGCAGACGATCGAGGTGCCGGAGCGCCGCGCGGATGATCTCCGGTGACTGCCAGCCGCGCGGAACGGCCCCGAACGTGCCGGCGATGTACAACCGGTAATACGCTAGTCCGAACGTCGAGTCGTAGCCGATCGCCGTGAGGAGGCTGTCGGCGGCGGCCTGCCAGGCGCCCTGGCGCGCCAAGTGTTCTGACGCCAAATAGGCGCGCAGTGCCTGAGGCGACGTCGTCGCGTATTCCTCGACGGAGCGGCGCGTGGTCGGCCGGTGACTGAGCAGGCGCTGGCGGGCCAGGCCGACGGCGAGGCTGTCTACGCCGGGCGCAGGGTCTGCGGTCGGCGCCCGGGCTTCCACTGTGGCGAGACGCCTAGTGGCGACCGCGTCATACAGCTCCGCGTGCAGCCGGAGCTGTGTCCCGCTAGCGAACGCGCTGCCGACGATAAGGGATGCGGCCCCCACCTCCCGGGCAGTTCGGGACGCCGCGGGGATGTCCATGAGCTCGGCCCGGGCTGGCGCACGGAGCAGCAAGGTACGCGGATGCACGACGCGCCAGCCAGCCAGCCCGTCGAGCGCGATGTTGAGCCAGTCGACGATACCCTCGCGCAGCCACTCGACTTCGCCGGGCGGGCCCCGTACGCGGAACGGTAGGATGGCGACCGCGTCGGAGTCGATCGTGACGTGTCCGCGCGCCAGGCTACTCCGGCACGGGGGTGGGGAGCCATCGGGACATTGGGCGCGGGCGTTGTTCCACCCGACGACGCTGAACTGGACGATCAGGAGGGTCGCGAGTCTCATCGCTGCGCGTGGGCTAGCCCCGCGGCCCGGCGTCTCTGACGGCGGCGTGTATTTGGTCCTGGAACTGCTCGAAGTTCTGCCGAAACAGCTGGGCCAGCTTCGCCGCCTGGGCGTCGTATGCCGCGGATTCTTGCCACGTGCCACGCGGCAGCAGCAGATCCTCGGGCACGCCCGGTACTTGCAGCGGCACTTCGAGCCCGAACACCGACTCGGCGGCGGTCGGGATGCGATCCAGCCGCCCCGCGAGCGCCGTGCGCACCATGGCGCGGGTGAGGCCGAGGCGCACCCGCTGTCCCACGCCGTACGGTCCGCCGGTCCACCCCGTGTTTACGAGCCAGCACTGCACGCCGTGCCGCCCGATCTTCTCCCCGAGCAGGGCGGCGTAGGCGTTGGGATGCAGCGGCAGGAACGGCGCGCCGAAGCAGGCGGAAAACGTCGCCTTCGGCTCGGTGACGCCCCGCTCGGTGCCGGCCACCTTGGCGGTGTATCCCGAGAGGAAGTGGTACATCGCCTGCGCCGGCGAGAGCCGTGCGATCGGCGGCATGATCCCGTACGCGTCGCACGTCAGGAACACGATGTGCGATGGGTGTCCCGCCATGGCTCCGGAGACGTGGTTCGGGATGAAGTGAATCGGGTAGGAGGCGCGCGTGTTTTCGGTGATGGCGGCGGACTCGAGGTCGATCGTCCGGGTCTCCGGGTCCACCACCACGTTCTCGAGGACGGTGCCGAACATCCGCGTGGTGGCGTAGATCTCGGGCTCGCCCTCGCGCGACAGGCGGATCACCTTCGCATAGCAGCCACCCTCGAAGTTGAACACGCCGTGGTCGCTCCAGCCGTGCTCGTCGTCGCCGATCAACGCGCGCTCGGGGTCGGCCGACAGGGTCGTCTTCCCGGTCCCGGAAAGCCCGAAGAACAGCGCGACATCGCCCGCCTCGCCGACGTTGGCGGAGCAGTGCATCGACAGCACCCCGCGCTTGGGGAGCAGGTAGTTGAGGATCGAGAAGATGGACTTCTTCAGCTCGCCTGCGTAGCGCGTCCCGCCGATCAGAATCGTGCGCTGGGCGAAGCCGATGACGATGAACGTCGCGGAGTTGGTGCCGTGGATGGCGGGGTCGGCGTGCATCTCCGGCGCGTGCAGCACCTGCCAGGCCGGTGCGAACGCCGCGAGGTCCGACGCCGTAGGGCGCAGGAACATGTTGTAGACGAACAGTGCTTGCCAGGCATTGGGCGTCACGAACCGGATCGCCGTGCGGGAGTTCGCGTCCGCGCCCGCGAACACGTCCCGGACGAACAGCTCCTGCCCGTTCAGGTGGCGTACCACATCCCCATGGAGGCGCGCGAAGTGCTCGGGGGACATCGGCTGGTTCACGCGGCCCCACCAGATGTCCCCCTCCGACGCGCCGTCCCGGACGATGAACTTGTCGTTTGGACTGCGACCGGTGTGCGGGCTCGTCACCGCGCAAAAGGCGCCGCCCTCCGCGATGACGCCCTCGCCGCGCCGCGCGGCGTGCTCGTAGAGCGCCGCCGGCACGAGGTTCCAGTGAACGGCATGCTCCGGGGCGAGCCCGAGGGCGTCGAGTCCGCTGCTGTGCCGCTGACTCTCCTGAGCGGGCCGGGTGGCGTGTGCCGTCATGCAGTCGGCCGGCGCCCGTGTTCCAGGGCGTCCACAGCGGCGATCACTGCCATGTTCACGATGTCGTTCACCTCGGAGCCGCGCTGCAGCACGTGGACCGGCTGGGCCATGCCGACGAGGATCGGCCCGATCGCCTGCGCGCCCCCGACCCGGTCGAGCAGCTTGTAACTGATGTTCGCGGCGTCCAAGTTCGGAAAAATCAGCACGTTGGCCGGGCCGCGCAGCTTGGAGAACGGATATGTCTTGGTCAAGATTCGTTCCACGACCGCCGTGTCTGCCTGCATTTCTCCGTCCACCTGCAGGTTCGGCTCGCGCGCGTGCAGCAGTGCTACAGCCTGTTGCACTTTTCCGGCAGCCGGGTGGCGCACGGAGCCGAAGTTGGAGAACGACAGCATGGCTACGCGCGGCTCGATGCCCAGCCGCCCCACGAACTCGGCGGTGACCGACGCGATCTCGGCGAGCGTGTCGGCGTCGGGATCGATGTTCACGGTGCAGTCGGCGAAGAACAGGGTCTGCTGGGCGAAGACGAGCATGTAGATCCCGCTCACGTGCCGGCGTCCTTCCCCGGCACCGATCACCTCCAGGGCGGGGCGGATCGCGTCCGAGTAGTACATCTCCACCCCCGCCACCACGGCGTCGGCATGCCCGGCGCGGAGCATGAGCAGTGCGTGGTACATCGGGTCGAGCACCCGGCCGCGCGCTTCGCGCAGCGTGATCCCTTTGCGGCGGCGGCGCTCCCACAACTCCTGGGCGAACGTTTCCACGTGCGCGCTCGCCCGCGGATTGGCGAGCGCGATGTCCTCGAGCGTCACGCCGGCGTCGTCGGCCTGGCGGCGCATCACGTCGGGGTCGCCGAGCAGGATCGGCGCGGCGATCCCGTCGTCCGCGAGGACGCGCGCCGCTTTGAGGATCCGGGGGTCCTCCCCCTCGGGAAAGACGATCCGCTGGGGCTCCTGCTGCTGCACCCGCGTCGAGAGGCCGCGCATCACTTCCCGTGCACGCCCCAGGCGCGCGTCCAGCTGCGCGCGGTACTCGTCCACATCGATGACACGCCCCGCAACGCCCGAACCGACCGCCGCCCACGCCACCGCTGGCGCCACCCATAACAGCACTCGCGGATCGAACGGCTTGGGGATCAGGTAGTCGGGCCCGAACCGCAGCCGCTCGAGCCCGTACGCGCGCATGACGGAGTCGGGGACCTCCTCCTTCGCGAGTGCCGCGAGGGCGCGGGTCGCGGCCATCTCCATCGCACCGTTGATCTTCTTGGCGCGCACGTCGAGCGCGCCGCGGAATATGAACGGAAAGCCGAGCACGTTGTTCACCTGGTTCGGGAAGTCCGACCGGCCGGTCGCGATGATGGCGTCACCCCGGGCGCGCCGCGCCTCATCGGGCATGATCTCGGGCGTGGGGTTCGCGAGCGCGAACACGATCGGCCGTGGCGCCATCCCCTGGAGCATGTCCCCCGAGACGATTCCCGCGACCGACAATCCGACGAACACGTCGGCGCCGTGCAGCGCGTCGGCGAGCGTCCGGGCCTTGGTCCCGCGCGCGAACCGGCGTTTGTACGGGTCGAGGTCGGCTCGCTCGCTCGAGATCACGCCCTTCTGGTCGCACATCATGATGTGCTCGCGCTTGACGCCGAGTTGTACGTAGTGTTCGGCGGTCGCGATCGCCGCCGCCCCGGCGCCAGCGAACACGACCTGCACTTCCCCGATGTCCTTCGCCACGACCTCCAGCGCGTTCAGGAGCGCGGCACCCGAGATGATCGCCGTCCCGTGCTGGTCGTCGTGGAACACCGGGATTGACAGGGTCTCCCGCAACTTCTCCTCGATGTAGAAACAGTCCGGCGAGCGGATGTCCTCGAGGTTGATGCCACCGACGGTCGGCTCGAGCAGCTGGCAGAACCGGATCACGTCGTCCGGGTGCTCCGAGCCGACCTCCAGGTCGAACACGTCGATGTCGGCGAACGCCTTGAACAGGATCCCCTTGCCCTCCATCACCGGCTTCCCCGCGAGCGGCCCGATGTTACCGAGCCCGAGCACAGCGGTCCCGTTCGTCACCACCGCTACCAGGTTGCCCTTCGCCGTGTACGTGTAGGCCTCCTCCGGCCGCCCAGCGATCTCGTGGCAAGGCTCCGCCACCCCCGGGGTGTAGGCGAGGGACAGGTCGCGCTGGTTCTTGAAGGGCTTGGTCGGCGAGACCTGGATCTTCCCCGGGCGACCCTGCGAATGGTAGTCCAGGGCCTCCTGGCGGCGGGTCGACATCGATGTCACAAGTCCTTTTCTATGAAGGACTTATGCTACTGGCCTAGGGCCGGGCTGTCAAGGCGGCGGCGGAAGTAGTGTGGGCGTCGTGTGATACAGCACCTCCACCGTGCGGCGGTCTTGGTCGCTCGGCCCGTCCGCGGTGATCGGAGTGGCGCCTCGGGGCCCCCACATGATGTCGGCTGGGTCGGGGCTATGCTGGAACAAGCCCAATGCGTGCCCCGCCTCGTGGATGGCTGTCCGCCGCAGGCAGGCGCCGACCTGGGCCGGGGTGAAGCCCGGCAGTACGACCAGCCGAATATGGAACGGCTCCGTGAAGCGGTTACTTGCATCGGTCGACGGCACCGACGTCGCACCGCTGCACGCGTAGACTGGTGCACCAGGGTCTGGTGCGACATCCGGAGCGCTGTCTGCCTCGACGATCACATCGGCTCCGCTCGAATCAGCGACGAGTGTTCCCGTGAACTCCCCGTACAGGAACACGCTGGCCCAGCTGTCGATCGCGTGCTGCGCCAGCGTGCGCAGGTTGCCCCTCGGCTGGGCATAGAACCGCACCGGCAGCCGCTCGGTCGGCCAGTGGAACACGTCGCCGCCGGCGTCGAAGCCGTACGTCCCGGCTCGTGCTGGCGGCGTCGGCTCGCCACACGCAAGCGGGAGCAGGGCGGCTGCCGCGGCGAGCGCGCGCCTCAGGGGGCGGCCCTCGCGGCGTGCAGGGCCAGCGCGACCCGATGCACCGTCCGGGCCGAGGTGAACCCTTCGCTGCGCAGCGCAGCAGTCATGAAGCGGTGCATATCGTAGCGTGCCTCGATCCCGAGCTGCCAGCGGCCGAGGACGCGAGGGCGGGCGTACGAAACGACGGCACCAGCGAGCGCGAGCACGCCGCCAGCTCCGCTCCGGAAGATTCCCGTTTCGCTGGCGGGAAGGTACTTGAGGCCGCCCACGTCGGCGCCGACTGCGCAGCCGCCGCGGAGCGGTCGCCGCAACCCCACGGTCAACGCGAGCACGCTGAGACGGCCCAACTCGGCCGACGTGCCGTCGGCGTCGTGGCGCTCGAGCTCGCTCGTCGAGAAATCGAGGGACGCCTGCGTCGTCCAGCGACGCTGGAGCGGCGCCGCCAGCGTGAGAGCGATCGCCGGCGCCAGGGCGGGGCGCACGTCAAACGGCGTCACGATGAAGTCGTGGACGAGGGTGGATGTGTACCGCAGACCGACGGAAGGCTGGACGGACAACTGGGCGGGCAGACGGACGGCCGGACAGACGGACAGGAGGAGCGCTACAAGCAAGATTCTTCCGACCGCCCGTCCTCCTGTCCGCCTGCATCGCATCACGTCGCCTTGACCCTCCGCACCACCCACGCCAGTGCGAGCAGCAGCCCGTACATGCAGACGATCAGCGGCCCCGTGGGGAGGTCCGCTTTGTACGACACCCACAGACCGAGGAGCGAGGCGAGCGCGCCGGAACCCCAGGAGATGTACGCGAGCCGCCGCATGTCACGCGTGAACAGGAACGCGATGACCGCCGGCACGACGAGGAAGCTGAACACCATCAGCACGCCCGCCACGGGTACAGCGAGTGTGATAACGACGCCGAACGACAGGTAGAACAGGAAGTCCCACCAGCGGATCTTCCATCCCAGCCGCTCGGCCTCTTCGAGGTGGAACGAGATCGTCAAGAAGCGGTGCCGCAGGGCGTAGTGGAACACGCCGAGCGCGGCGTAGACCGCGGCCAGCTTGAGAATGGTGGGTTTGAAGTTGACCCAGAGAATGCTGCCCGTCAGGGTCTTCTCGATCGCCTCGCCGCCTCCCGGCACCTTGTTCGCGACGAGTACGGCTGCGGCTGAGGCGACCACGTACACGATCCCTATGAACGCCTCCTGCGGCACGCGCTGCTCTTCCCGGCGCGAGGTGCGCGTCAGGGCGAACAGCAGCGCGCCCACCGCGGTCGCAAGCAGCGCGAACGCGTACGCCCAGTTCGAGTCTGCCTCGACGTGAATCAGCAGGGCCGATAGTCCGCCGAGCGCCGCCATCTGGGCCAGCGACAGATCGACGAAGATGACCTCGCGCGCGATGACGTGCAGCCCGAGGTAGGACAGCATGGCGACGAGCACAATGCACGCTACGAACGGCGGGATCATCAGCTGGAAACCGGTCACGCGTCCTCCGCTCGACTCAGTTGGCTGCGGGCCCGCCGCCGCCGAAGGCGCGGGCCAGCTCCGTGATCCAGAGGTTCATGAGATCGAAATAGGTATTTATCCCCGGGGCGCCGTTCGTGTTGGACGGTACGATCACCGCTTTCGCCCCCGTCTTCTGCGCCACCTCGAGCACCTGATTCCGGTCGTAGTAGTTCGTCGAAAGCAGTACTTGGATGTGCTGATCCCGCATCTCGTTGATCACTTCGAGGACGTGCCCCGGCGTGGGCGGGATCCCCGGCTTGGGCTCGATGTAGTCAATGCAGGGGATTCCGTACTCTCGAGAGAAGTAGTCCCATTCCTTGTGATAACAGGCGACCGGTTTGCCGCGAAACGGCATCGCTTCCTTGAGCCACCCGCCCAACCGGTCGATCAGCGGCGCCCCCTGGTACTGCTTGGACTTGAGGAAGTCGAGCAGCTTCCCTTGCCGGTTCAAGTCGGCGAGGGCTCCGGCACCGAGCAGTTTCACCAGCTCGTCCCCGAAGAGCGCGCGGTAGATCCGCTCCTCGAAGTCCTTCTCGCGCCCGGAGAAATAGTCAGCGTTCTCAGGGGACACCCGCTTGAGGCCGGTGAGGATGTTGCGCGCGATCTGGACCGCGTTCATCGGGTCCGTCCAGATGTGGGGATTGCCGAACACGTGGATGTCGCCTTGCGCGCGCGAGAAGCTGGTGGGGACGTCGAGGAGATCGATCCCTGCGTAGGCGGCCACGTAGCCCGGACCACCCTCCGTAACCTTGGGGTTGTTCGCTTTGTCGAGCAGCGCAGGAACCCAGAGCTCGAGGTCGAGGCCCGTCGTTACGAACACATCCGCCTGCGACAACGTCGGCACGAAGCTCGGCTTCGGCTGCACATAGTGCGGGTTCTCGTCGCCGTTGGCGATCGAGGTCACCGTACCACGCTCTCCCACGATCTCGCGCGCGATCGCCGCGTATGTCGTGAGCGAGGTGACCACCTTCACGGGACCCGCTACCGCGCGTGGGCCACCATGGAATGCCAGGAGCAGCGCCAGATAAGGGAGCATGTCAGTAGGTCTCGTGTTTGTGTGGTCCGATGGCCCAGACTGCCTGAAGGACGAGTTGTTGTGAAGCCGCGCGGCCCGCAGGCTTTGCCCAGGCGTATTGCGCACGCAGCTCGACCCACTCACTCTCCCACAGCGTGAGCGACGGGGTGAGCTGCCGCGTGATCAAGGTCGAGACCGGATCCTCGACGTAGTCGTAGCGTGCGCCGACGATCCAGCGCTGACCCAGCTTGTAGGTGCTGCCCGCGTACCAGCCGAGGTGAGTTACGCCGGCTCCGGCGTACTCCTTGCGCAACGCGTACAGCTCTGCCCGCAGAGTCCATTCGCGGTACAACGCTTGGGCCGGTGGACGCCACGTGATCCGGAAATCGAGGCCGCCGACCTTGGTGCGGAGACTCGAGTCAGGGTCGGTACCGTACAGCCCGGTCGCACCGATCTGCATGTAGGCGGAGCGGGTGAGCTGCCAGAAGTTGAGCAGGTGCAAGAGGTAAGTCGGCCGTCCGCTGCCGCCGAACAATGCGTCGGTCGAGCTGCGCGTGACCTGGGCAGTCAGCTCGTGGGTGCCGAGCCCGCCGAATGCCCGGTACAGGGAAATCCCGGTGCCGGCGAGGCCGTCATCCCCCAGATACGCCCGCAGCGCCGGTGGATACTCCGTCTCCGGGAGCGCGTGCAGGTGCCAGCGGTTCAACTCGCCAAACTGCTGGCGGAACTTGCCGATGTCGAACCGGATGTGCCCGGGAAGTCCGGTCCAGTAGGCGTACCCTTCTTCCACGCTCACCTCGCCGTTCTCGAGGCTCACGAAGATTTTCGTGCTCGAGTACGGGTCGAGCGCAGATTGGAATCCGACCTCGAACTCCCGGGGATCGAAGTTGTCTCGCTGAATGCCCGGGCGCTGCGCGGAGGCGCGGACATCGCCCGTGACGCTGATCTCCGGGTTCAGCTGCGCCTGGTTGCGCTCGCGCCCGATGAACTTCGTCTGCCCGCTGGTGTCCGCCTTTGCCCGCAGCGTGTCCGTCCCCGCGGCGGCCGCGGCGGCGGCACGCAACGCCGCCAGCTCGTCGACGGCGCCGGTATCCTTTGCGGCGCGTGCCGGCGCGATGCCCTGCTGGCGTCCGAGTGCGGCACGCAGGCTGTCGAGCCGCACCCGCAGCGCTCGCAGCTCCGCCGCGAGCGAATCGACCTGTCGCTGGACCGGCTGCTGCGCGCTGGCGCGCCTCGCGCCCCCCGCGAGCAGGCACGCGAGCGCGACGCTAAATGCGTAGCGATGGATAGTCATCTCCCTCGATTCCCCCCGTTCGATCGGCCGAACTTGGCGCCCGGCCGCGCAGGCGGCGGACGCGTGTGTCATGGCCGGCGTCGCGCAGCGACGCCGGGTCGGCTACGAACGCGAGGGAGGAGCGCGGGGTGGGGCGGTGAGGTGATCGGCGCAGGCGGTCGGGGCGATCGCGAACCGCTCGCGCGGCCGCTCGGACGCGGTGGTCGCCGCGGGCTGCAGCTGCGCCCGCTGGGTCGTGACGCGCGTCGCTGCATAGTGGCACAGCACGCACCGCAGCTCATCATGCAGCGCCAGACAGCCGGAGCCGTGCTGCGCTTCGATGTGCGCCGGCGCGGTGAAGCGCTCCGAGGCGTGCGCCAGCGGCACAACGCCTCCCGCGATGCTTTGGATGACAAGCAGCAGCGCGGCGAGCGGAGCGGTCCGGCGCGTCCGGTGCACCCGGGGTACGTTCACCCTTCTCCTACGGTTTGCGCGGTGCGCCTGTTGGCACGCGCGTAGGCTCGCAGCCGTCGCAGCATCCGCCGGTCGTTCCGGACCGGATCGTCGCCCTTCGGCGTCTCGATAATCTTAATCACCGCCGCGAAGCGCGCGTCGCGCATGATCCGTCGAAACGGCTCGGGCCCGATCTCTCCTTCGCCGATCCACTGGTGACGGTCGAGGCGCGAGCCCCGCGCGCCCTTGGAGTCGTTGAGGTGTAAGCACTTGAGCAAGGGGAGCCCCACCACGCGGTCGAACTGTTGCCACACCTCGTCGATCTGCCCGACCACGTCATACCCCGCGGCATGGAGATGGGCCGTGTCGAGGCAGAACCCGACCCGCGCCCGGACGGCGGCCGGCAGCGCGTCGCGCAGCGCCTCGAGCTCCTGGAACGTCGACCCCAGCGCCGTTCCGGCGCCGGCGGTGCCCTCGATCAGCACGCCGACGTCGTCCGGCGCCGCCGTGAGACAGGCCGCGAAGGCGCGCGCGTTGCGGTCCACGCCGGCGGCACGATCGTCGATGTAGTTGCCGGGGTGCGACACGACCCACGGGATCCCGAGCGCGTGGCAGCGCGCCAGCTCTCCGGCAAAGCAGCGCATGCTGCGCGCCCGCAGCCGGTGGTCGGGCGAGGCGAGATTGATCAGGTAGCTGTCGTGCGACACGGCGATCCGGATCCCGCTCGCCGCGAGGCCGGTGCGGAACTGCGCGACGTCGGCGGCGTCCAGCACGGGCTCCCGCCATTGGCTGGGCGTCTTCGTGAAGACCTGAACCGCGGTGGCGCCGATCGCCAGCGCCCGGGCGGGCGCCGTCCCGACCCCACCTTGCGTCGAGACGTGTGCGCCCAGCAGGTCGTCTCGAGTCGGCTTCAGTTCCGGTCTCCTTCCGTGAACGCGAGCCGCGAGATGAGCGGCACGAACCGCACGCCGCCGGCGCGCCGCTCGTCGAGCCCGGCGGGCGTCCGCGTGAGTATGACCAGCTCCTGGGCGCCCAGGTCACCGATCGGAATGACCAGCCGCCCGCCCAACGCTAGCTGCTCGACCAGCGGTGGCGGGACGCCTGGCGCGGCGGCCGTCACCAGGATTCCCTCGAACGGGGCGCGTTCGGGCCAGCCGCGTGCGCCGTCGCCCAGCCGGGTCTCGATGTTCACGAGCCCCAGCCGGCGGAACCGCTCTTCGGCTTCGACGAGGAGATCGGGGAGCCGCTCGATCGTGCACACGCGCGCGCCCAGGTGCGCGAGGATCGCGGTCTGGTACCCCGACCCGGTACCGATCTCGAGCACCAGGTCGCCGCGCCGCACGGCGAGGCACTGGGTCATCAACGCAACGATGTACGGCTGGGAGATCGTCTGGCCGCTTCCGATGGGGAGCGGGGCGTCGTCGTAGGCGTCCTCGGCGAGGTGCGGCGGCAGGAACCACTCGCGCGGGACGCGCGCCAGCGCCGCGAGCAGCCGCCGGTCGGTGATGCCGCGGGCCGCGAGCTGGCTCGCCACCATGCGACGGCGCTGGCGGCGCGTCTCAGGCGCCGGGACGCTCACGTGCCGCGCTCCGCGGTTGCCGTCCCATACCGTGAACTATAGCTTGACACGCCTCCAAACGTGCGGGAGCCCGGTTGCCCGAGCCAACGCAGTTTCGCATCCTCCTCGTCGGCGACCCAGCCGCCCGGCCTGACGGCCTCGAGCGCTTCCTGGTCCGCGGCGGATTCCAGGTTACCGAGGCGGCGTATCCGCCCCCGGGCACGGACCGGCCCGACCAGCACGCGCCCGATCTGCTGATCTTCGCCGTGGGCGCCCGGGAGGCGCGGCTCTCGGATGCGGTACGCGACCTCGCCACGGCGCCCCGCTTCTCGGCAGTCCCCGTGATCGTCCTCGTGGCGGACGGCGGTGCCGACGCGGTGACGGATGCGCTCCAGGCCGGCGCCGAGGACGCGATGGCGAGCCCGGTGCACTTCGGTGAGCTCCGCGCCCGCATCGACGCCGACCTGCGCGTCCGGCGGGAGTTGCAGGAGGCGCGCGACGCGCTGCGCACGCGCGATCTCCTGTTCGACATCTTCCAGGAGGTCTCCGCCGCGCTGCGCGCCGACGAGATTTTCCAGACGCTCGTCCGGCGGGTCGGGCAGGCGTTCGGGTTGACGCACTGCTCCTTCGTGCTCACCGCCCCGGGCGAGGACCAGGGGCGCGTGGTCGCCGTCTACGAGAATCCGGCCATCCGCGACTTGCGGGTGGAGCTGGAGCGGTACCCTGAGATCCAGGAGGCCATCCGCACCGAGCGCCCGGTGATCATCCACGACGTGCGCGACCACCCGTTGTTCGACGCGACGCGGCGGCGTTGGGTGCAACAAGCGATTGAGGTGAACGTGCAGTCGGCCGTGGCGCTCCCCGTGTTCGTGCAGGGCCGGGCGGCCGGCGTGTTCTTCCTCCGAACGGTGCAAGGTGACCCGCGGCTTCGCCCCCAGGACGTGGCGTTCGCCAACACCATCGCGCAGGCGGCGGCCCGCGTGCTCGAGAACGAAGAGCGGCGCGCCGCGATCTACCGGCGCCAGATCAGCGCCGGGGTGACGGACGTCCTCACCGGCTGCGCCAGCCTCGACGCCCTGGACCGCCGGCTGCGCGACGAGTTCGAGCGCGCGCGTCGCTATTCACTGCGCTTCGCGCTCGTGGTCCTCGACATCGACCGGTTGCGGGACATCAACGAGCGGCTGGGCCAGCAGGCGGGGGACCGGGTGCTCGCCGAGGTCGGGGCGATGATGCAGCGCGAAATCCGCGCGCCGGACTTCGTGGCCCGCTATGGCGGCGACGAGTTCGCACTCATCCTGCCCGAGACGGACGGCCGGGGCGGCCGCCAGTTCATCGAGCGACTTCGTCTGGTGCTGGCGCGCCACACCTTCCCCGATCTTGGCCCCGGCCAGGTGCCGACGGTTTCGGCTGGCGTCGTCGCGTTCCCGCATTCGCAGGTGTTGCGGCCGGAAGATCTCTTCGCCCAGGTCGAGGCGGCACTCGAGCGGGGGAAGAAGACGGAGCCGGACCGGATCGGAGTCAGTCCAGAGTCTTCCTGAACCGTCGCACCGACAGCACGATCATGAGCGCCGCGAATCCCGCCAGCACCAACACTTCCTGCCACAGCGCCGCGAGGCCCACCCCCTTGAGCAGGATCCCGCGCAGCACCGTGAGGAAATGGGTGAGCGGCAGCAGCAGCCCGACCCACTGGAACACCTCTGGCATCGCCTGCCGCGGGAACATGAAGCCCGAGAGCAGGATGTTCGGCAGCACGAAGAAGAAGCTGACCTGCATCGCTTGCTGCTGAGTCCGGACCAGCGTCGAGATGAACAGGCCGAGCGCGAGGCTCGCGACCACGAAGATCAGCGCGATCGCGTACAGCAACACCACGTTCCCGGTGAGCGGCACGTCGAACACGAAGCGGCCGAGCGCGAGCACCGCGGTCATCTGGATTAGCCCCACGCCGACGTATGGCGCGATCTTGCCCAGCATCAACTCGGTCTTCGTGATGGGGGTGACGATGAGCTGCTCGAGCGTGCCGCGCTCCCGCTCGCGCACGATTGCCATGGAGGTGATGAGCACCATCGTGATCGTCAGGATCACGCCCACGAGGCCGGGCACGATGTAGTTTGGGCTGCGGAGCCCCGGATTGTAGCGCGGCCGCACGCGCACCTCGACCGGAACGCTCGCCCGCCCGGCCGCGTGCGACAGGATGGCGAGGTTGCGCACCTGGGCAACGCCGGCCGCGGCGTTGATCGCCGCTTGCGACGCGAGCGGGTCCCCGGCGTCCACGATGACCTGCAGAGTGGCGGTCGTGCCGCGGCCGAGCCGGCGGGGATAGTCGTAGGGGACGATGATCCCCGCCTGGGCGTCGCCCCGCGCGATGGCCCAGTCGAGCGCCGGCCGGTCGTCCACATGGGCCACGATCCGGAAGTTTCCCGTGTTCTGGAACGCGGCGATCACGTCGCGGCTCTCCGGGGTGCGCGATTGGTCGAGCACCACGGTCGCCAGATTCCGGACGTCGGTCTGGATCGCGTAGCCGAACAGCAAGAGCTGCGCGACCGGAATGGCAATCAGGATGCCGAGCGTCAGCCGGTCACGGCGCATCTGGACGAACTCCTTGCGGAACATCGGCCAGAAGCGGGACATCATCGCTCGTCCCGCTCCTGCAGGATGATGAACGCGTCCTCCAGTGTCTGCCCACCCACCTGCGCCGCCACCTCGCCCGGGGTGCCGAGCGCGATCAGGTGACCGCCGCTCATCATCGCGAGACGCCCGCAACGCTCCGCTTCGTCCATGTAATGGGTCGTGACGATGACCGTGGTGCCCTGGGTCGCGAGCTCGCTGATCGCGCGCCAGAAGTTGCGCCGGGCCGCGGGGTCGACGCCCGCCGTCGGTTCGTCGAGGAACAGCACCACCGGCCGGTGCAGGAGCGCGCACCCGAGCGCGAGCCGTTGCTTCCAGCCGCCCGACAGCTGGCTCCCGAGCTGGTCCAGTCGCCGGTCCAGTTCGAGAAACGCGATCACCTCGGAGCTACGGGCGGCCCGTGCGGCCTGCGGCAGGCCGTAGATCCCGCCGTAGAAGTCGAGGTTCTCGGCTACGGTGAGGTCTTCGTACAGCCCGAACTTCTGGGACATATAGCCGATGCGCTGCTTGACCTGCTCGGGCGCAACCGCCACGTCGATCCCCGCCACCAGAGCGGATCCCGTGGTCGGCTCGAGCAGCCCGCACAGCATGCGGATCGTCGTCGTCTTGCCCGAGCCGTTCGGTCCCAGCAGCCCGAATACCTCGCCCGGCTCGATGCGGAGGGTGAGTTGGCGTACGGCGACGAGGCTGCCGAACCGGCGTGTCAGATCCCGGGTCTCGACGGCGGGCTGACTCACGGCAACAGCGGGATCTCGATCGTGACCGGCATACCCGCTTTGAGGCGTCCGCCTTCGTCCCCGCTGTCCGTCTGCGCCTTGATCCCGAACACGAGGTCGGCCCGCTCCCGCTCGGTGAGCGCGGCGCGCGGGGTGAACTCGGCGCGCGGCGCGATCTCCACGATGCGGCCCGGATACGCTCGCGGATCGCCGTCCAGGCGCACCGTCACGGCCGCGCCGACCTTCACCAACGCCACGAACCGTTCACCCACATACGCGCGGATCCACGGCCGGTGCACCAGCCCCACCGACACGACCGGCATCCCGGCCGCGACCGCCTCGCCCCGCTCGGCGTAGCGGGTGAGCACGATTCCGTCGGAGGGGGCGACGATGGTGAGCTGATCGCGCACGGCGAGCGTGACGGCGAGGGCGGCGCCCGCCGCCGTGGACTCGCTCGCCGCCGCCCGCACCGCCGCGAGCCGCGCCGCCGCCGCGGCGGCGGCCGCCGTGAGTGCGTCGTACTGCTGCGGCGATACGATGTTCTGGTCGCGCAGCCGGTGCGCGCGCGCCAGATCGTTTGCGGCGCGGACGCTGTCGGCGAGCGCGGCCGCGATTTCGTTCACGCGCAGCCCGGCCGCGCGGGCCTGCGCCCGGCGCTGGGTGATCAACGCCTCCAGCCCGGGCTGCTCGAGTACCGCGATCGTGTCGCCGCGGCGGACGGTGTCCCCCTCGTCCTTGAGGAGCCGGAGCAGGCGACCGGCGGCCAGCGGCGCGAGCTGCACCTCGCGGATCTCGACGCTGCCGTTCACCCGGAGCGCGCTTCCGTTCGCGTGGCAGCCGGCGACTGCGAACAGCAAGGCGTCGCGAAACCACGTCACGAACAAACGTCGCGGAGAACCGTGGCTCGCTGGACGCCTCTCCGCGACGACTCTCCGCGACGTTGTTCCGTGACGCCTCACGCCTACTTGTGACTCTTCAGCCAATTGATCGGATCGAGCGCGATCCCTCCCTGGCCGCGGATCTCGAAGTGGAGGTGCGGACCGCGGTCGCTCGACGCCCCGCCGACGTGGCCGATGATCTGCCCTTTGACCACGCGCTCCCCCTTTGCTACGGCGGCGTCGCTCAGATACCCGTAGAAGCTGTAGTAGCCGCCCCCGTGGTCGAGCAGCACCGACGTGAGGTAGGTCCCGAGCGGGCCGGCGAGACTCACGCCGCCGCTCGCGATGGCACGCACGGGCGTCCCCTCCGCAGCGGCGATGCCGATCCCGTGCCACGGGATGCGCGTGTTGTTGGGCCCCACGGCGGTGCCGAACTGGTAGACGATCTTGCCGTCCACCGGCCAGTCGAGCTGGCCCAGGTCGGCGGTCGTGATCGACGCCGCGGCCCGGGCGACGCCGCGCGCCTCGGCTTCGCGGCGCGCGCGCTCGAGGGCGGCGACCCGGTCGTTCAGGCTCTTCTCGTCGCGCTCCAGTTGGGACAGTCGCTCCGCCGCCTCGCGCGCGCTGCGGCGCGTTTCCGCGAGCGAGGCCTCGCGCGTGTGCTCGAGCGCCAGGTAGCGCTGCAGCTCGTCGGTCCGCTCGTTCTTGCGGCGGCCCAGAGCGTCGCGCGCGTCGACCAGCGTCTGGCGCTCGCGCGCGATACGGCGTTGCAGCTTGGACATGTCGTTCGTGAGCAGGCGATCTTGGCGACTGACGAGGTAGAGATACTTGTAGCGCGACAACAGGTCGCCGAAGCTCGCGGCGGTGAACAGCACCTGGTATGCGTACAGGGGCCCCCGCTTGTAGATGTCCACCAGCCGGCGCTCCAGCACGGCTCGCTTCTCTTCGAGCGCGTCCTGCGCCAGCAGCAGGTCCACGGTGGTCTTGTCGATCTGGACGGAGAGACCGCTGATCTGGCGGTCGAGCTCATTCACGATGCGGTTCGTCGTTTCCTTCTGCCGCTCGAGGTTCGCCAGCTCGTCGGAGAGCGAGTGGGCCTGAGTGCGCAGCCGCTCGAGCTCCTGCTCGACCTCGGTGCGTTCCCGGCGGATGTCCTCGAGCCGCCTCTGGTTGTCTCTGAGTTGCTGATCGAAGGGAGCGGGGCGCTGTCCGGCGAGAGACGTCGCGAGAACGGCGTAACAGAAAGACGTCACGAGAAGACGTCGCGAGGAACCGTGGTCGACGTCCCTCCGTGACGTCGTTTCGCGACGTCTGTTCGTGACGATTCTTCGTGACGTTGCTTCATGACGTTTCATACGCGCCGCAAGTGCCTTCCCACCGACGCCGCACTCCCAAAGAACCCAATCAGCATCCCGAACCCGACAATCGCGACCGCCTGCTCCCGCGAGAAGAACTCGGCGTGAATCAACCAGCGGTTGATGAGCGCGTAGGCGCCGTACGAGAGCGCGACCGCCGCCAGCCCGCCGAGCATCCCCTTGAGCGCGCCCTGGAGCAGAAACGGGCGTCGCACGAAGCCGTCGGTCGCGCCCACCAGGCGCATGATGGCGATCTCGCGGCTGCGCTGCAGCACCGCCATCCGGATCGTCGTGCCGATGATGATGATCGCGACCGCCGCGAACGCGGCGCCCACCACGAGCCCCACCGCGGCGGCGATCTGGCGCAGCCGGTCGACGTTCGCCACCCAGTCGCGCCCGTACCGGACGTCGTCCACGAAGCCGAAGCCGCGTAGCCGCTCGGCGACCGCGTTCACGTGCTCCACGTCGCGGAAGCGGGGCTTGAGCTTCACCTCGATCGAGGCAGGGAGGGGGTTGCGCTCCAGCTCCTGCAGCACGTCGCGGAACTCCACGAGCTCCGCGCGGGCACGGGCGAGCGCCTGATCCTCGCTCACGTACGTGGCCGCCTGCACTTCGGGGAACGCCTCGATGTCCTTCTCCGCCAGCGTGATGGTTTCGATCGGCGCACCCGGGAGCAGGTAGGCGACGATCTCCACCCGCTCCGCCACGTCGCGCAGCGCCTGTTGCAGGTTCACCGCGACGAGCCCGAACAGTCCCACGACGAACAGCGAGAAGGCGATCGTGGTGACGGAGAGGGTGGAGAGGAGCGGGGCGCGCCGGAACGCGAGCAGCGCCTCGCGGATCACGAGGTTCACGGGCTGGCGGCCTGGTCGCGCGGCTCGTCGACCGCGGAGTCGTACACCAGGGCACCCTCCTGCAGCTCGATCACGCGATACGGCGCCTGCCGCACGAGGTCGAGATCGTGCGTCGCCATGACCACAGCGGTGCCGCTCGCGTTGATGTCACGCAGCAGCTGGAACACGCCGCGCGTGGCACGCTCGTCGAGATTGCCCGTGGGCTCGTCAGCGAGGAGGACCGTGGGCTCGTTCACGAGGGCGCGCGCGATCGCGACGCGTTGCTGCTCGCCCCCCGACAGCTCGCGGGGGTAGGCGTGGGCCTTGGCGGCGAGGCCCACCTGCGTGAGCACCCGCATCACGCGCGCGGGGATCGACGCGCGCCGCGCTCCGGTCACCTCGAGCGCGAATGCCACGTTCTCTTCCGCCGTGCGGTCCTCCAGCAGCCGGAAGTCCTGGAAGACGATGCCGAGCCGCCGGCGCAGCTTCGGAATGTCCCTGCGGCGCGCCTCGGCGAGGGTGAAGCCCGAGACGCGCACTTCGCCGCTCGTCACGGGTTCCTCCGCGTAGACCAGTTTGAGGACCGTGGATTTCCCGGCGCCGGAATGACCGGTGAGAAATACGAACTCGCCCTTCGCGATGTGAAACGAAACGTCCTTCAGGGCGAGCCCCCCTTTTGGGAAGGCCTTGAAGACATTCGTGAACTTGATCACTTACAGCTGCGCCAGGGCCTGGGCGAAGTCCGCGATGATGTCGTCGGCGTCCTCCAGTCCGATGGAAAATCTCAGGAAGCCGTCCGGAATGCCAGCCCGGGACCGCTCCTCCGGTGTGAGGCTCGCATGGGACGTGAGCCGCGGTTCGGACACCAACGTCTCCACGCCGCCCAGGCTGGGCGCGTGCGCTGCGACCGTGAGCGCCCGCAGGAACCGCTCCGCCGCCCGGGCGCCCCCCTTCAGCTCCACCGCCAGCATACCCCCGAACCCGTTCATCAGCCGCTTCGCGTCCGCGTGGTCGGGATGGGAGGGGAGCCCGGGGTGATGCACCGCGCCGAACTGCGGCTGCTTGCCGCACCACTCTGCCACGCGCAGCGCCGTGGCGTTGTGGCGCTCGACGCGCACCGCCAAGGTCTTCATACCGCGGTCGATCAACCACGCCGCCATCGGATCGATGGCCTGGCCCCACACCTGCATCAGCTTGCGCACCTCCTCGATCACGGACTCGGTCCCCGCCACCGCTCCGGCGATCACGTCGGTGTGCCCGTTCAAGTACTTCGTTGCGCTGTGGATCACCACATCGGCGCCGTGCTCGAGCGGCCGGAAGTTGATCGGCGTCGCGAACGTCGAGTCCACGAGCAGGGCGAGTCCTTCGGTCTTGCAGAGCGTCGCGATCGGCTCGAGGTCGAGCACCCGCAGCAGCGGGTTGGTCGGGGTCTCCACGAAGATGGCGCGCGTGTTCTTCTTGAGGGCGCGTTTCCAGGTGCGGGACTCGAGCGGGCTCAGGAACGATACGTCGATGCCGAAGCGACCGAACTCCTGCGCGAACAGGCGATGCACGCCGCCGTAGATCCATTCGCTCGACAACAGGTGGTCGCCCGGCCGTAACACCGCGAGGTGGGAGAGAGCGATGGCGCCCATCCCGCTCGCGACGAAAATCGCCGCCTCCGCGCCCTCGAGCGCGGCGAGGCGCTTCGCGATGGCCGTCTGGTTGGGGTTGTTGCCGTAGCGCGTGTACAGGACTTCCGCGGTCGAACCGACCGGATTCGTGAAGGTGCTGCTCTGGTACAGCGGCGTCACCACTGGTGCCCAGTCGGGCCGGACCTCCGGGTCGCCGTGAATCGCCCGCGTCGAGAAGCCGAGGCGGCGCTTCACGCGAGCGTCAGGGCGTAGCTGCCTCCGGGCGTGCGCGCCGCAAAGCGCCGGGCGACGAGCTCGTCCAGCAGCGCGGCCGCCGCCGCCGCCGCCCCGAGGACCTCCAGGGTTCCGTCCGGCCGCTCGATCAGCGCCGCGAGGCCGTGGCCGGACAGGACGGGCTCGATTGCTTCGCGATGCCCGTCCGTGATCCCCGACAGCACGAGCACCGCTGGCCGGTCGCGCAACAGCTTCGCCACGATCTCGTCGGCGCATGAGTAGTCGATGCAGCCGACGCCGGTGAAGTCCATGCGGGCGACCGTTACCTCGCCGGTCCGCTCCCGTCCCGCGATCGCCTGCTCGATCCGCTCGCGCACCACGCGGCCCGTCGGACGCGTGACCAGGTCCGCGTAGACGCCCGAGACGGATGCCTGGAGCACCGCGTGCATGTCGATGTACTGTATCACCGCTCGGCGGACCCCTGTTCAGGGATGATGATGAGCACCTGCGCGCCCGGGAAGGGCGGCAGGCCGTCTTTCAGGGGGACATCGTCGTCCCACTTCGGCACGATCGCGATGCGCGCCGTGCCGCTCCGAATCGCGATCTTCCCGTCCCAGCGGACGAGATACCGCCGGATCCCGGCGAGTCCCTGGCCACGGCCGGGGTCGCGAAACCGGCTCACGCCCTGCACCAGCGCCGCTTCCAACGCCGCCGCGTCGCCCCAGCGGTCGCCGAACCGCTTGCTCTGGGTCGGCTCGAGGGAGTGCCGGAATCCAACGCCTGCGTCGGCCACCGCGATCACGACCACGCGCCGGGCCAACTTGCGACGCCAGTGGTATGCCTGTACCGCCACCCACCCGCCCGTGCCGGCGTGTTCTACAATATTCTGACATGCCTCCGAAAGCGCCATAGCGAAGCCCATCGTCGCTTTCGGATCGAGGCTCAGCTCGGACGCCAGGATGGCAGAGGCGCGCTGCTGGATCTTGCTGACCACCGCGTGCACGTCCTCGGCCGCGCGCACCGGCGTCACGGGCAGCAACACTTCGCTTTCCTCCGCCGCTCTCGCCCGCGGTACCTTGCCGTGGATCTCGAACAGCTCGGCGGCCTCCCGGAAGAAGCCCGCTCGGGCCCAGTAGCTCAGCACGTCGGCGTTGGTCGGCGCGGTGAGCAGCGGCCGCTCGACCGTTCCCGCAGCGGCCGCGCGCCGGGCGGCCTGCCCCGCGGCGAGCAGCCCCACCAGGCCGTAGGGCGACGCCCATTCCGCGGCGTGCGCGTCGAACAGGAGTCGCTCGTCATCCTTGTTTGCATCGGCGAACACCCCAGCGAACTGGTCGAACGAGCGGTCGTCGAACTGCGCGGGCACCTCGACGAGGCGCGTCATGCCGTCGTCAGTTTGCCGAGCAGGTGATCTCGCAGCCCGGTCGCGCCGCGGTAGGTCACGTTGCGGGCGCCCATCCGCGTGCCCCGCTGCAACGCCTCTTCCAGCGGCGCTCCGGCGAGCAACGACGCGACGACCGTCGCCCCGAACACGTCGCCGCAGCCGGTGGGGTCGCCGGCGTCGAACGCCGGGCCGCCTGGGGCGGCGATCCGCGCCGTGCGCACCGGCCGCCCCGTGAAATACGCCGCCCCCCTGGCACCCAGCGTGACGAGCAGGGTCTGGCACCCCTGCGCCAGCGCGGCGGCGGCGGCCGCGAGCGGATCGTCCCCCAACTGCTTCATCTCCGCCTCGTTGAGCTGCGCCACGTCGAAGCAGCCGAACCAGGCTGGCGCGTCGGGGAGCGGCTGCGGGACGCGCGTCCCGTCCGACTCTTTGCCGAGGAAGAGGCTGTGCAGGTCGGCGTAGATGAACTTGCGGAAGCCGCGGCGCAGGAACTGCGCCGTCTCGACCGTCATCTCATAGCCGGAGATGAAGTTCAGGTAGAGGGCGTCCAGGTCCGCCACCTGAGGCCCGAGCTCTGGCCAGGTCCACGGGGGCACGCCGCCCGTCATCTGCTCGCAGCGGCGCTCCGACGTGTAGTACCGCAGGGTGACCCGGTTGTTGACCTCCGGCACCTCCATGAAGCGCGTGCCGGGCGCTAGGTGCCGCAGCGTGCGCAAGAAGGCGTTCGCCTTCCCAGCCAGGTCCCGTCCGACCTTGACGATGGGCACCATCAGCCAGTCGTCCGGCAGCGTAGCGTCGAGGGCGGCAAAGGCGTACGAGATCCCGCCCCATTCCTCGACCGCCGGCTGCGCGGGGTCCCGACCATAGATAGTGTCCCACACCATGGAGCCGATGACGCCCAGTCGCCTCACACGCGGCCCCACGTCCGCTGTATGAAGACGGCGGCGGCGCCGTAGACGCCCGCCGTGCCGGTGAGCTCCCCGGGCACGATGCGGCACGCGTCGACGGCGGGCTTGAAGGCCCGGCGCTTTACTTCGCCGCGCAGCGGCGCGAACAGCTTCTCGCCGGCCAGCGTCACGCCGCCGCAGATCACCACCACCTCGGGGTTGAAGATATTGATGATATTGGCGACGCCCGTCCCGAGGAACTTCGCAGTGTCGTGGACAACTTCCAGCGCGTATTCGTCGCCGTCGTGCGCCGCTTCGTACACGATCTGCGCGGTGATTTTGGACAGATCGCCATTGACGTAGCGCGGGAGAGAGGTGTCGGCACCGGTCTCGATTCCCTCGATCGCCCGCGCCGCGATCGCAGGCCCCGACGCGTAGGCCTCGAGGCAGCCGTCGTTGCCGCACTTGCAGCGCCGACCGTTGGAATCGATAGACATGTGGCCGATCTCGCCCGCGACGTCCGAGACCCCGCGGTAGATCCCTCCCCCGAGCACGATGCCGCCCCCGATCCCCGTGCCGATCGTGAGCCCGACGACGTGGTTCGCGCCGCGCGCGGCACCGCGCCACCACTCGCCGAAGATCGCGCAGTTGGCGTCGTTGTCGAGCATCGCCGGCTTCCCGAGGGCGTGCGTCAGCCGGTCGCGCAACGGGAAGTTTGTCCAGCCGAGGTTCGGCGTGAGGAGCACGATGCCGGTCTTCGTGTTGAGCGGGCCCGGCGAGCCGATCCCCACGCCGGCGATCTCCTTGCCGCGCGCTGCTTCCATGGACGCGCGCGTGAGCTTCACGATCCGGTCGAGCACGGCTTCCGCGCCCTGCTCCGGAATCGTCGGCGCCGAGACGAGCCCCAACAGCTCTGAGCCGTCCTCGGCCACCGTGCCGACGACGATGTTGGTACCGCCGATGTCAATTCCGACGATGTAGCGCACCGGTCTCCTCGATGGCGAGCAGGACGTCCTCGACCGACAGCGATTTCATGCACAAATGATGACCCAGCGGGCAGCTCGGCGGTCCGTGCGCCGAGCAGGGGCGGCACGGCAGCCCGTCGAGCTGAACCACCCGGTCATGCGGGCCGCGCGGCCCGAACCCGAACGCCGGCACCGTGGAGCCGAAGATCGCCACTGTCGGCGTGCCGACCGCCTGCGCAAAATGCAGCGGCGCGCTGTCGTTGGTCACCAGCACGGCGGCTCGACGGATCACTTCGACTGATTCCCGAAGGGTGAGCCTACCGCAAGCGTTGACCGCCCGTCCGCCTGACCGCCTGACCGCCGCCGTTGTCCCCTCCCCGAGCGCCGCGTCTTCCGGTCCGCCCACCACCACGATCGCGGCCCGCTCCGCTAGGCGCTCCGCCACGGCGTCGTAGTACGGCCAGCGCTTGCTGCCCCAGATCGAACCGGGCGCAAGCGCCACGAAGGGCTCCCCGACGCCATGCTCCCGCAGAAACTGCTCTGTCACCGTCCGGTCGGAGATGGTCAGGAGCAGCGACGGACGCTGCGGTCTGGCGTCCCCCCCCGCCGCGGCCAGGGCGAGCAGGCGGTCGATCTCGTGATCGGTCGTAGCGCGCTGCCGCACCTCGGTGTACAGCAGGGGCCAACCGTCGCGGAATCCCACTCGCTTCGGGATCCGTGCCAGCCAGGCGAGCACCGCGGTGCGAAGCGAACGATGAGGAAGATACGCCGCCTCGTAGCGCTCCGCCCGGAGCGTCCGGGCGAGCCGAAGCAGCTGGCCGAGCCCCTGGTCCTTCGCCCGCTTGTCGTAGGGGATCACGCGGCGTACGGCCGGATGGGTCTCGAGCAGGGGTGCAGCGGCGGGGGTCGTGACGACGTCCACGGGGCCGTGTCGCTGCGCGAGCGCTTCGAGCAGCGGCGTCGTGAGCACGACGTCTCCGAGGAAGGCCGTCTGGATGACGAGGCTAGTCAACCTGGAGGACCGCGAGAAAGGCTTCCTGCGGAATCTCCACCGTCCCCACCTGCTTCATGCGCTTCTTCCCCTCCTTCTGCTTCTCGAGCAGTTTGCGCTTCCGAGTGACGTCGCCGCCGTAGCACTTGGCTGTGACGTTCTTGCGCAGCGGGCGGATCGACTCGCGCGCGATCACCTTCGTGGCGATCGCGGCCTGGATCACGACCTCGAACAGCTGGCGCGGGATGAGCTCCTTGAGCTTTTCAGCGATCTTGCGGCCCCACTCGTACGCCTTGTCGCGGTGGATGATGACCGAGAACGCATCCACCGCCTCGCCGTTCAGGAGCATGTCGAGCTTTACGAGGTCGGCGGGACGGTACTCCAGGAACTCGTAGTCCAGCGATGCGTAACCGCGGGAGATGGTCTTCAGCTTGTCGTAGAAGTCGAGGATGATCTCGCCCAACGGGAACTCCCAGCTGAACTCGACGCGCGTCGGGTCCACGTAGTGCATGCCCCGGTACACCCCACGCCGCTCCTGGCCGAGCTTCATGATCGCACCGATGTATTCGGCGGGCGCGAGAATCCGCGCTTTGACGTAGGGCTCCTCGATGTGGTCCACTTCGGAGCCGTGCGGCATGAGGCTCGGGTTCTCGACCACGTCCACCGTGCCGTCCGTGCGGTGCACGTGGTATTCCACGTTGGGCACGGTGCTGATCAAGTCCAGGTTGAACTCCCGCTCGAGCCGCTCGCGCACGATCTCCATGTGGAGCAGGCCGAGGAAGCCGCAGCGGAACCCGAAGCCGAGCGCCACCGACGACTCCGGCTCGTAGTGGAGCGAGGCATCGTTGAGCTGCAGCTTCGCGAGCGCGTCGCGCAGCTCTTCGAACTGCTCGGCGTTGGTCGGGTACAGTCCAGCGAACACCATCGACTTGATGTCACGATAGCCCGGCAGCAGAGGGATGTCCCGGTGCTCGGCTTCGAGCACCGTGTCGCCGGAGCGCGTATCCCGTACGCCCCGGGTGTTGGCGACGAAGTAGCCCACTTCGCCCGCCTCCAGCAGTTCGGTGGGCTTGTGACCGAGCTGCAGGTAGCCGACCTCGTCCACCTCGAACACGTCGTCCTTATGGGCCCCGAACGCGATCCTCATCCCCGGCGTGACCACGCCGTCGACCACCCGGATGCTCGGGATCGCGCCGCGGTAGCGGTCATAGTACGAGTCGAAGATCAGCGCCCGCAGCGGCGCCTCGCGATTGCCCCGCGGCGCCGGTACGCGCCGCACGACCGCTTCGAGCAGCTCGGGCACGTTCGTGCCCTCCTTCGCCGAGATGCGCAGGATCTCCTCCGGCTTCGCCCCGATGAGGTCGTGGAGCTCCCGCGCCCGGCGGTCGGGCTCCGCACCCGGCAGGTCGATCTTGTTGAGGACCGGAATGATCTCGAGTCCCGCGTCCAGGGCGAGGAACAGGTTGGAGATCGTCTGCGCCTGGATCCCCTGGGACGCGTCTACGACGAGGATCGCCCCCTCGCACGCGGCCAAAGAGCGCGACACCTCATACGTGAAGTCCACATGCCCGGGTGTGTCGATGAGGTTCAGCTCGTAGACCTGGCCGTCCCGGGCGTGGTAGCTCATCCGCACCGCATTCAGCTTGATCGTGATGCCGCGCTCGCGCTCGAGATCCATCGTGTCGAGCACCTGTTCCCGCATGAGGCGCTTGTCGAGCGTCCCGGTGAGCTCGATGAGCCGGTCGGCCAGCGTCGACTTCCCGTGGTCGATGTGGGCCACGATACAGAAGTTGCGGATGTGGTCTTGGCGCATGTGCGGGGGAAATATAGCCCTGAGGCGTCAGGCGTCAGACGTCAGACGTCAGAGAAGCCGCCCCCTGATATCTGATGTCTGACGTCTGATGTCTCTAGATTAGTTTTCAGTCCTTGCCTCCGATCACCGGCTGGTTCGACCCCGCCCCCAAGGGCGGCTACCTGCGACTCGCGGCGAATAGCTACCTGCCGGCGAAAGGCGACCCGTCGGTGCGCCTCCCCGGCTTGCGGCGGGGCGATCTGCTCACGCTCGAGGACGGGCGGGTGCTGCGCGTCAACGGCGCGCCGCCGGGCGCCGGGCTCGCCGACCGTCCGGAGTTCGCGAAGCTCGGCGCGGTCCACCCGTCGCGGCCGCTGTTGCTCGAGACGCCCAAGGCCTCGGGCCCGCGCACCGCGGAGATCCAGCGCGTGGTGGATCTGGTGTGCCCGTTCGGCTTCGGGCAGCGGGCGCTCATCGTCTCCCCGCCGAAAGCCGGAAAGACCGTGATGCTCCAGGCGGTGGCCGAAGGAGTCACCCTCAACCACCCGGAGGCGATCCTCCTCATCTTGTTGGTGGACGAGCGGCCCGAGGAGGTCAGCGAGATGATCGATTGGGGCCGCGGCGAGGTGATCGCATCCAGCTTCGACCTGCCACACGAGCGTCACGTGGCGGTGGCCGACATGGTGTTCGAGCACGCGCGCCGCCAGGTCGAGCTCGGCAAAGACGTGGTGATCGTGCTCGACTCGCTTACCCGCCTCGCCCGCTCGCATAACACGACCGGACGATCGAGCGGCCGCACGATGTCCGGCGGCCTCGACGCCAACGCGCTGGCCAAGCCCAAGGCTCTGTTCGGTGCCGCGCGAGCGGTGCCCAACGGCGGGTCCCTCACCATCGTCGCGACCGCCCTGGTCGAGACCGACAGCCGCATGGACGACGTGATCTTCGAGGAGTTCAAGGGAACCGGCAACGCCGAGCTGCGTCTCGCCCGCGAGCTCGCCGATCGGCGGATCTATCCGGCGGTCGATATCGCCGCGAGCGGTACGCGGCGCGAGGAGCTCCTCGCCGACCCCGCCACCGTGGAGGCGAAACAAAAACTCCGGCGGGGCCTGGTGGGGCTCCCGCCGGAGAAGGCGGTGGACGTCCTGCTGGCGCAGCTCAGACGGACGAAGACGAACCAGGAGCTGCTGGCCCCGGCGCCATAGCGGTCAGTTCGCGCCTCCCACGATCTGCTTGTAGCTGTCCGGGTTCCACTTGGGCCGCTCGCCCGCGCTCGCCACCTCGAGGCCAAGGTAGAACACGAGCTTGACGATCCGGGCCTCCTTCTCCGCGTCGATCTTGGCCGGAGAGTCGCTCGCCTGATGATAGTCCGGGTGCGTCCCGTTGAAGAAGAAGAGAATGGGGACGCCTTTCCTCGCGAAGTTGTAGTGATCCGAGCGGAAGTAGAAGCGCTCCTGCGGCCAGATGTCGTCGATCGGTGTCATCCGCAGCTCGGGGTGGGCCGCCGCCACGCGGTCGAGCGTGGCGCCGAGGTTCGAGTGCTCCTTACCGATCACGACGATCGTGTCCTTCCAGTTGCGACCGACCATGTCGCTGTTCAGGTCGGCCACCACGTTGGCGAGCGGGACCGTCGGGTGCTCCGAAAAGAACTGGCTGCCCCAGAGGCCGCGCTCTTCGCCGCTCACGGTCATGAAGGCGAGCGAGCGCTTGGGATGGGGAGCGAGCTTCGCGAATGCCGCGGCCATCTCGATCACGGCGGTCGTTCCCGACGCGTCGTCGTCGGCGCCGTTACAGATCGAGTCGGCGCCCTGGGCGACGCAGCCTTCCCCCGCCCCGGGCGTCCCGATGTGATCCATGTGTCCTGTGAAGAAGACGTACTCGCTCTTGAGCTTGGGGTCACTACCCTCCAGGACCCCGATCACGTTGGGCGCCGAGGCGCGGACGAGCTCGCGCTGCTTCACCAGGTAGGTGATCGTGATGGCGGGGAGCCGGCGGGCGCTCCAGCCGCTGGTCTGTGCGCGCAGCGTCGGCGGGTCGATGCCCAGCGCCGCCGCCGCCGTGGGGTCGCGGATCTCGAAGGAGCCCGCGGCGAGCTCGGTGTCCGCGGGTACGCCTTCGAGCGTGAGCGAGGGAAGCGTGGTTCGAGCCATGCGGTTCTGCCACTGTGCGTCGGGTCGATTGGATATCACCATCCACCCAATTGCGCCGGCGCGGAGTGCCGCCATCACCCATGCCGGATTGATCGAAACCCCCTGGGCCGTCGCCGTGCCGAGGATCGCCGCCCAGGCACCCCGCACCTCCGCGCCCGCCAGCGGGTTTGCCGAGTCGGGCGTGCCCGTGAACAGCACCACCGGTCCGCTGATCTCACGCGTCGGCAGCGGCGTGAACCGCAACAGGTAGGCATCGACGCCGGGCTTCAGTGTCGCGGGCGTCGCGCCGGCGATGCGGATGGTGCTGGTGGCCGTATCCACGACCCGCTGGGCGACGGTGTAGCGCTGCAGGTAGCCGCCGTTATCGCCGGCCGGCTTCAATCCGGACCGGCGGAACTGGTCGGCGACATAGCTCGCCACTTGCTCAAGCTGCGCGCTCGGCGTCGCGCGGCCGAGCATGGAGTCGTCCGCGAGGACGCCGATGTGGTGCCCCACAGCCGCGGCCGTGATCGAGTTTACGGCGCGCTGGACGGTCGCCGGAGTCTGCGCCGCGAGGACGCATGGGACGAGCAACGCACCGAGACCGAACAGCTGACGCACGGATGGGCTCCTGTGAAGGAAGGGGACCGAAAGCTAACGCGCCCGACCAGGTGGGACTATGGTCGGGCGCGTCGCGCTGTTGTAGGCCGGACTACGGCTTGCGCCGCTTGAGCTCCGGCTCGTTCTTGGGCTTCTCTCGCGGCGCATCGCGCTTCGGCTCCGCGCGCGGCTCGCTGCGCGGCGGCGCGGGAGGCGGGGGTGACGCCGCGGGGGGCTGAACCCGCGATGGTGTGGAGGGTGCGGGCTGCGGCCGGCTTTCGGGCGGTCGCTGCGGCTCGACGCGCGGCCGCTCGGGAGCGACCGCCGCCGGCGGCTCGGTCCGAACGCGGTCCGGGCGGAACACCTCGGGCCGCACTTCCTGGCCCGGCCGCTCGCGCCGCTCGGGCCGATCGGGAGTGCTCGGGGTCTCCGGCCGACCAGGACGGTCGGGCCGCTCCGGGTGCTCGGGGTGCTCGGGATGCTCCGGGTGATCGGGGCGGCGGCGCCCGATGCGGTCGTCGTCGGTGTGCGGCGGCTCGCCGGTGATCGGGCGCTCGCGTGGGCGCTCGATGGTGGGGGGCCCGCCACCGGTGATAGGACGCTGCCGCGGCTGAATGTTCGGGGGGGGGATGCTACCGCCCAGGTCACGTCCACGCACCCCCACGTCGCGCCGGCGGTCATCGTTCACCGGGCGCTGTGGGACGCGGGTAACGAAGAGGCTGGAACCCTGCCGGTCCTTGAAGATGAAGCGGGGCGCCGGCCGCAGCGGCCGAGTAAACACCACCCGGGTGCCGCCGTAGTACCGGTAGGGGTAGTAGTACGGATCATCGAACACCACGATCCGGAAACGGACGCAGGTGTAGTCGTACGGGCTCCAGTAGGGATAGCTCACGTACGTATGGCAGTCGTAGCACAGGAAGCGCGGGTAATCGTAGTGTTGCTGCACATAGTACGGCGCGATGTCGTAGTCCCAGTCGGCGTAGCCGTCCGGGACGATGCGCTGGGCGAGGTCGGTGAGGGCGACATACGGGTCGCCGCGGACGCGCCCATCCGCGATAACCCGATAATCCCAATGATCTTCGCTCTTGATGGCGTCGTAGACGAAGGGATCAGCGGCCGCGACGGCGAAGATGTAGCCTACGCCGGGGTAGTCGTCGACGTAGAATGCATCGCGCGAGGAGCGCTGCTCGACTTCGTAGTCACGGCCCCCGCGTGCGAAATTGTCGTCCCACGGCTCGCGCGGATACAGGACCCGCACCCGGCCATCGGTGTCGACTCGGAAGAGGGTGACGTAGGCGTCTTGTTCGGTGCGGAAGGAGACCCGCGCCGCCTGCCCGCTGGCATAAGCATCGTCCCCGCGGTTGGTCCAGACCTCGATGCGGGGACGGTAATAGAAGGAAGCCGGCTGTGGCGTCGGCGGCCGGCCGGAAACCGTCAGCAAGCTGAAGAACCCCAAGGTGGCGAACATACGCTGTCCTCCCAGCGGTGCAGGGGGCACGGACTATGCCAGGTCGCCGGCTGGTCGGGACGCTCCTAAGTGCCTGTGAATAATGGCGTTGCCGTGGTGAGACGGAGATCACCCACCCGCTGTTGTCCTCTACCCCGGACAGTCGGCCGCTCATTAGCTTCCGCCACCCATGGCTGACGTCAGGCGCATCGATTTGCTGGATCCGGCTGAGGTGGCCCGCCTGGGCGGCATCGAGATCGTGGCGCAAGGAGTGGTCGAGGGTTTCCTCGCCGGGATCCACCGCTCGCCGTTCCGCGGGTTTTCGGTTGAGTTCACCGAGCATCGCGCGTACCAACCGGGCGACGAGCCGCGCTATCTCGACTGGAAGATCCTGGCGCGGTCCGATCGGCTGTTCGTGAAGCAGTTCGAGGAAGAGACGAACCTGCGCGCGATGCTCCTCGTGGACGCGAGCCGCTCGATGGCGTGGCGGGGCGCGCCGACCCGACTCACGAAGCGGGCGTACGCCGACCGCCTCGCGGCGGCCCTCGCGCTGATTCTGCTGCGGCAGCGCGACGCCACGGGGTTGATCACGTTCGACGAGGCGGTGCGCCAGGTAATTCCCGCCCGGGTGAAGACGGGGCAGTGGATGAGACTGATCCGCGGGCTGCTCGACACGCCGGATGGCCGCGGCACGGCCGCCCAGACGGCGCTGTTGCACCTCACGGCGCTGCTGGCGCGCCGCGGCCTGGTGGTGCTCGTGTCCGACCTGCTGTTCGACCGGACCCTCGCGCTTACGGCGCTCCGGTACCTGCGCCACCGCGGCCACAACGTCATCGTGTTCCACCTGATGGACCCGGCGGAAGCCGAGCTGTCGGGTCCACCGGAAGTGCGGTTCCGGGATCCCGAGTCTCCGGCGAGCGTGGTGGTGCGACCGCGCGAGCTCGCCCGCGCCTATGCCGAGACGGTGCGGCGAGAGGTCTCGGCGTGGCGCACCGCGTGTCGACGGCACGGCATCGCGTATCACCACGTGCTGACCGACTTGCCGTTCGGCATGGCGCTCCGTCTCCTCGCGTGACCTTTCTGCATCCGCTGGCGCTCATCGGGCTCGCCGCCGCGGCGATCCCCGCGCTGCTGCATCTGCTCGAGCGGCGCGTGCCCCCCGAAGCGGAGTTTCCACCGATCCGTTACTTGAGCGAGGCCGAGCGGCAGAACGCGCGGCGCCTGAAGCTGCGGCATCTGCTGCTCCTGATTCTGCGGACCGCACTGATCGCGTTGATCGTGATGGCCGCGGCGCGGCCGCTCGTACGGTCCCGTGCCGCCGGTGGGGGAGGGGTGCACGAGCCGACGGCGCTGGTACTGATCCTCGACAACTCTCCGTCCTCCGGAGCGGTCGTGGATGGGCGCCCGCTGCTCGCGCGCTTGAAGAGCGTGGCGCGGGCGTCGATCGCCCGTGCCGGATCGGGGGATCGCGTGTGGCTGATGCTGGCCGACGGCGTAGCACGGGCCGGCTCCCGCGAAGCGCTGCTCGCGACCGTGGACAGCGTAGAGCCCGGCTGGCGGCGCCTCGACCTCACCACGGCGGTGGCGCGGGCGACCCGGCTGGTGGACGCGGAGCCCCTCCCCGGGCGCGAGGTGGAGGTGGTGAGCGATCTGCAGCGCACAGCCTTCGGGGAGGGGCGGGCGGACATACCGCGCGGTGTTCGGGTGCTCGCGCTCGCGCCGCCGGGCCAGGTGGTGGCGAACCGGGGCGTCGCGCAAGCGCGCGTCACAGACGGTGCGGTTGCGATCACCTTGGCGGGCACTCCCGGTGGCGGCCCGGCGCCGGTGACGGTGCGCCTGCGAGCGACGGCGAGTCCCGTGGGGCGGAGTCGCGACGTGGGACGGGCGCTTGCCTCGACGGGGTCGAGCGCTTCGGTACCGCTGCCGAGCATGGCGCCCGGCTGGTGGATCGGAGAGGCGGTGCTCGACCCCGACGAGCTGCGCGCTGACGACCGCCGAGCGTTCGTGTGGCGCGTCTCGCCTCCCGCCCGCGTGCGCGCCGACCCGAGCGCAGGGCCGTTCGTGACGGCGGCGCTCGCTGTGCTCACGCAGGGGAAACGCGTCGCCGAGGGAACGGACGTCTCGCTGGGGGAGCGGCTGCAGGGTGACGCCGGGAAGACCGTGCTGCTCCCGCCCGCCGACCCCGCGCTTGTCGGGCAGGCGAATCGCGCGCTCGCGGCGCGCGGCGTGCGCTGGCGGTTCGGCGCCTCCGCCACCCCGGGGCCGGTCGCGACGGCACGTCTCGCCGGCATCAACGGGATTCCGGTGGCGCGGCGCTATCGCCTCGAGGGGGGAGACACGACGACCGTGATCGCCACCGTGAACGGCGATCCCTGGCTTGTGCGGGACGGTGACGTGGTGCTGCTGGGCAGCCGCCTCGACACAGTGTGGACCGCGCTACCCGCGTCCCCCGCATTCGTGCCGTTCGTGGATGCGCTCGTGAACCACCTGGCGCGGGGCGAGGCCCCGATAGGGGAAGAGGAGGGCCCCGCCGGCGTCCTCTTCCAGGTGCACGGGGCCGACACGGTCGGGGCGACGGTGTCCGGGCCGGATGGTCGCGAGTCCGATCTGACGCCCGCTAGGGCTGACGTCGTGCGCCGCGCCATCGGAGCCGAGGTGCAAGATGAGGCGCAATTCGCCGCGGAGCGGTTCGCCGGCACGCGTCGGGCGGACGTGAGCGGCCTGCTGCTCGCGCTCGCGCTGCTCGTCGCGGCGGTGGAGCTTGGGGTCGCGACGCGCGCCCGTTGATGTCGCTCGACTTCCTGCTCGATCAGTTCGACGATCTCCCGGCGACCCGCGCGCTCGCCGCGAGGCTCCCGGGCCCGGGATCCCGGGTCCCGGTGGCTGGGCTCCCCGGCTCGAGTCCAGCCCTGCTCGTCGCGGCGCTGGCGCGCCGACTCCCCCAGCGAGTGTTCGTCGTGGTCACGGCGACGCCGACGGACGCCGAGCGCTGGCTCGCGGACGCCCGCGCCCTCGCGGGCGATGTGGCGGCGCTGTATCCGCAGCGGGAGGCGCTCGGCGCCGAGGAACCGCACCTCGAGATCGCGGGCGAGCGCATCGAGACGGTCGAGTCGCTGCTGTCGGGAAGGGTCCGGATTCTGATCACGACGGCGCGTGCCACCGCGGAGCGCACGGGGGTGCCGGCGGCGCTCGAAGCGACGCGGCTGGTGCTGCAGGCGGGCGCCGGGCCCCGGGCCCTGGGCCCCGGCGGTCTCACCGAGATCGTCCGCCGCCTGGGTGAGATGGGATACGATCGCGTCCCCAGGGTGACCGAGGTCGCGCAATTCAGCGTGCGCGGTGGCATCCTCGACGTGTATGGGTTCGGGATGGCGTCGCCGGCGCGGGTCGAGTGGTGGGGTGACGAGGTGGTCTCGCTGCGCACGTTCGATCTTGACTCGCAGCGCTCGGGGGAGCCGATCGAGCGGGTCACGATACTGCCGGTGAGCACCGAGGGGGCCACGACCACCGTGGGGGTGCAGCATGCTGCGTCCGTGCAGCGACAGTCCTTGCTCGACCTCCTCCCTAGCGATGCGCTGCTCGTCTTGGAACAGGAATCCGCTCTGGCGCAGGAGGTGGATCGCGCGTGGGCGGAGGCAGAGCATCACCTCGAGATCGCGCGGCGGCTGGGCGAAGAGCCGCCGGCGCGAGCGGAGCTGTTCGTCGCTCCCGAGCGCTGGCGCGGCGAGCTGGCGGCGTTCGGCGGTCTCGCTCTCAACGCGCCGGACGTGGCGACGCGGTTCCCGCTCACCCCGCCCGAGCCCGTGGACCGCGACATCAAGCGACTACGCCGGCTGGTGGCGGCCGGCCCGCCGACGGTGATCCTGTGCGACAACGAGGGCCAGCTCGAGCGGCTGGAGGAGCTGCTCGGCACGGAGGCCGCGACGCTGGCGATCGGCGCGCTCGACGGCGGGTTCGTCCTGCCGGCGCTCCGCGTGCTGACCGACCACGAGATCTTTCGGCGCGCACGCCGCCTGCGGCGGCCGCGGCGTTACCGTGAGGCGTCCCCGACGGCGGCGGCCCGTGCGCTGCAGGCGGGAGACTACGTGGTGCACCTCGAACACGGGATCGGGCTGTATCGCGGGATCCAGACGATCGCGGTCGGCTCGGAGGGCGGGACGCTCGAGGTGGCGGTCGTCGAATACGAAGGCGGCGACCGGCTCAACGTCCCGCTCTACCGGCTGGATCAACTCGAGCCCTACCGCGCCGCCGGGAACGGCGACACCCCGCCGCCCAAGCTGCACCGTCTCGGGGCGACCACGTGGCAGCGCCAGCGAGATAAGACCCGGGCCGCCATCCGGCAGATGGCGGCCGAGCTCCTCGATCTGTACGGGCGCCGCCAGCTCGCGACCGGGTTCGCATTCCCGCCCGACACCGCGTGGCAGCGCGAGTTGGAATCGGCCTTCCTGTACGAAGACACGCCCGACCAACGTCGCGCCGCTGAGGAGGTGAAGCGCGACATGGAGCGCGCCCGGCCGATGGACCGGCTGCTGGTCGGCGACGTCGGCTACGGCAAGACGGAAGTCGCGCTGCGGGCCGCGTTCAAGGCGGTGCAAGCGGGCAAACAGGTCGCGGTGCTCGCCCCCACCACGATCCTCGCCGAGCAACACGGGCGCACCTTCCGAGAGCGGCTCGCCGATTACCCGGTCCGGATCGAAGTGCTCTCGCGGTTCCGCAATCCCAGGGACACGCAGCGAGTCGTCCAGGGCTTGGAGCAGGGCAGCGTGGACCTGGTGATCGGCACCCACCGGCTGCTCTCCCGCGACGTCAGGTTTCACGACCTGGGGCTGTTGATCGTGGACGAGGAGCACCGATTCGGGGTCCGGCACAAGGAGCGGCTGAAAGCGCTGAAGCTCGCGGTGGACGTGCTGACGCTCACCGCGACGCCGATCCCACGCACGCTGCACCTGTCGCTCGCCGGACTGCGCGACCTGACGCTGCTCGAGACGCCGCCCAAGGACCGCTCGCCGGTGCTGACGTTTATCGAGCCGTGGGACGACGCGCTGATCGAGGAGGCGCTGGCGCGGGAGCTCGATCGGGCGGGGCAGGTGTATTTCGTGCATAACCGCATCGAGACGATCGATACGATCGCCGAGCGTGTGCGGGCGCTCGGCCCGCCGCGGGCGCGTATCGCGGTGGCGCATGGCCGGCTCAAGGAGGCGGAGCTCGACGACGTGATGGCGCGGTTCGTGCGGGCCGAAGTGGACATCCTCGTGTCCACGATGATCGTGGAGTCGGGACTCGACGTCCCGAACGCGAACACGATGATCGTGAACCGGGCGGATCAGCTCGGTCTGGCGCAGTTGTACCAGCTGCGGGGGCGTGTGGGACGCAGCCACCGCCGCGCCTACTGCTATCTGCTCGCGCCGGATCTCGTGGATGCGGACGCCGAGGAGCGGCTACGCGTCCTGGAGCATCACACGGACCTGGGCTCCGGTTATCGCATCGCGCTGCGCGACCTCGAGCTGCGCGGTGCCGGGAACCTGCTGGGCGGCGAGCAATCGGGCCATGCGCAGGCCGTCGGCTTCGACATGTATTTGCGGTGGCTCCAGGAAACCGTCGACGCTTTGAAAGGTGGAGAGGGCGTAGCGGGCAGCGCGACGTTCGCGCCGCCAGAGGTCATCCTGGACCGACCCGCTCATCTGCCGGACGCCTACGTGCCCGACGCGGCGGCGAAGCTCGATCTGTATCGGCGGCTGGCGCGGGCCGGGCGGCCGTGCGAGATTCAAGCGGTGCGCGAGGAGTTGCGCGACCGGTTCGGCCCCCTCCCCGACGACGCGCAACGCTTGCTTCTCGTGTCCGAGCTCCGCGCCCTCGGCGCCCAGGCGGGACTGGAGCTGGTCCTCGTCAAAGGCGACGAGGCGCGGCTTACGTTTCGGCGGGACGCGCATCCGCGCCTCGCCGGGCTGACGGCGGCGCTCGATGCCGTGCAGTTCGAGGCCGAGGTGCGGCGCCCGGCGCCGCTCTCCCTGCGGCTGCGCCGGCTGGGCGGCGAAGCCATTGGCCCCGGTCTCGTGCGGGCCCTCACAGCGGTTCTGCGGGACTCTCACGACTAAAGGAGACGGGATGCGACGGTCGGGTCTGGTAGTCGCCGTGTTGACGCTCGCGGGGTGCGGCGCTCTGCGGGATGCGTTTTCCGCCCACCCCGAAGTGGCCGGGACTGCGGCGGGGCAGACCCTGACCGTGGCGCGCCTGGCCGAGCTGGCCGGCCGAGCCAAGAAGGTGCCGCTGCGCCCGGAAGCGGTCTCGGGGCTCACCACGGTCTACCTCGACTACGCGGTGTTCGCGGTGGCGCTCGCCCGCGGCCGCAACATGGACGATTCGGCGCTGGTGCTGGAGGCCAACTGGCCCAACGTTGCGCAGCTGCGGTGGGAGCATTACCACGATCACTTGGTCGCAGCCCGCGCCAAGCTCACGGCGGACCAGACCGACTCGGCGTACCACGCCGGCGACGTCCGCCTGTTCCAGCACATCCTCGTGAGCGTCCCCCCGAGCGCCGCGTCCACAGTCGAGCAGGACAAGAAGCAGCAGGCGGAAGGACTGCTCCGCCAGGTGCAGGCACAGCGCGGCGCCAACTTCAGCCAGCTGGCGAAGCGCTACTCGGAGGATCCCGGGTCGAAGTCGCGCGGCGGCTACCTCAGTGCCGTGGGGCGCGGCCGCTTCGTCCCGGCATTCGACACCGTGGCGTGGCGGCTCGCGCCGGGCGCGATGAGCGGGCTGGTGCGGTCGCCGTTCGGATTTCACATCATTCGCCGCCCACCGCTCGAGGAGGTGCGCGACTCGTTCCGCACGGAGCTCGAGACGGCCATGGCGGTGCACTTCGACTCGGCGTACATCGACAGTCTCGGCGCGCAGCGCGACTTGAGGGTCCAGGGCGGGGCCGCGGCGCTCGTACGCCAGGCGATCCAGGAGGTCGCGCCGTCGACCGAGGACCGCCGCACGCTCGCCACCTACCGCGGAGGCGTCTTTCGCGTGCGGGACCTGGCGCGGTGGCTGTTCGCCGTCGACCAGCGCGATGTGAGCAGCATCGGTATGGCGAGCGACGCCCAGCTCAGCGAGTTCGTCCGCCGTCTCGCGCAGCGCGAGCTGCTGCTGCGGGAGGTCGACTCAGCCGGCGTGCAGCTCACGCCTGAGGACTGGCGGGGGCTCCAGACCGAGCACGATTCGGTACTGACGATCCTGCAGACCTTGCTCGCGCTCTCACCGCGAGTGCTCAAGGATTCCGCGGCGACGGAGCCGGCGCGCATCGCGCTGGCGACCCGGCACGTGAACGATTACCTCGATCGGGTCTTCGAGCAGGGGGCGGCGCAGTTCTTTCCGGTGCCCCCGTTTCTCGCGATGGCGCTGCGCCCAGGGCAAGGGTGGTCCGTCAACGAGGCGGGGCTGGCGCAGGCGCTGGAGCGCGCGCAGGCGATTCGCGCGCAGCGTGATTCCGCCAGCCGGGGCAGGGGCACCGGTCTCAAGCCCGCGCCGGGGCCGGCGCCCGCGCCGCCGGCCGACAGCGCGAAGCAGCGGGTGCGGCGGTAACATGCGCGGCGCCGGCGTGACACTGCTCGGGCTCGCCCTCGGCGTCGGCGGTGCCGTGCGCGCGGCGGGCCAAGGGGAGCTGGCCTCGACGCGGCCCGTCGACCGCATCGTGGCGATTGTAGGGTCGAAGCCGATCCTCGCGTCGCAGGTGGAGGAGCAGCTCGTGCTGGCCCAGGCGCAGGGCATGACGCTCCCCACCGATTCCGCCGGCCGGGCCGCGGCGCGGCGCCAGGTGCTCAGTCAGATGGTGGACGAGGAGCTGGTGGTCCAGCAGGCAGAGCGCGACACCACGATCAAGGTCACCGACCAGGAAGTCCAGGACCAGGTCGAGCAGACCGTGCAGAACGTCCGGAAGCAATTCACGTCGATCACCGAGTTTCAAGCGCAGCTCCGCGCCGCCCAATTCCTGTCGGAGGAAGAATGGCGCCGCTGGCTGGCGGATCAGCAGCGCCGCGGGATTCTGCAGAAGCGCTTGCTCGATCAGCTGCGGGAGAAGGGAAAGTTGCGGCCGATCCCCCCCACGGATGCGCAGATGCGACAGTTCTGGGAGGAGAACCGCGCGCAGCAGCCGAAGCGTCCGGCAGCGATCTCCTTCCGGCAGATCGTCGTCACACCGCAGGCGGACTCGTCCGCGAAAGCGCGGGCGCGCCAGCTCGCGGAGTCGCTGGTGGTGGTGCTGCGGCGCGGCGCCAACTTCGCGGACGTGGCAAAGAAATACTCCGCCGACAGCGCCTCGCGGGAGCAGGGCGGCGAGCTGGGGTGGTTCCGCCGTGCCGTGATGGTCAAGGGATTCGAGGACATCGCCTTCCGCCTCCGGCCGGGGGAGATCTCCGATCCGGTCGAGACCGAGTTCGGCTACCACATCATCCAGGTGGAGCGCGTCCAGCCGGCGGAGGTGCTGGCGCGCCACGTGCTCCTCGCCCCGAGCATCTCCGCTGCGCAGATCGCGCGGGCGCGTCGCGTCGCCGATTCGGTGCACGACGCCCTCGCCGCGGGCGCGTCGTTCGACTCGCTGGCGCGCCGCTATGGAGATCCCGAGGAGGGCAAGATCGTGCCCGAGCTGCCCCTGACCCAGCTGCCGCCGGACTACCAGCACGCGATCGGCAACGACACCGTCCCCGGCTTGAAGCCGGTCTTCGAAGTGGGGGCGGACTCGAAGCGGCCCAAGTTCGTCGTGTTCGAGCTCACGAAGCGCCTGCCCGAGGGTGAGTTGAGCTTCGATGACGTGAAGGACCGGATCCGCGAGAACATGGGCCAGCAGCTCGCTGTGCAACACTATCTCGAGATCCTGCGCCGTACGACCTACGTCGACATCCGCCCCTGACGCTGTGGCCCGCCGTCCGCGTCTCGCCGTCACGCTCGGCGACCCGCGCGGCATCGGGCCGGAAGTGGTAGCCAAGGCCCTCGCGCTCGGACCGCTGCACGCGGACGTCGTGCTACTCGGGAGTCGGGAGCGGGACGCGGCGTCTGCCGATGTCGCCGGCCGGATTGCCGGCGAGGCAGTCGCAGAGGCTGTCCGCCTGGCGCTGGCCGGGGAAGCGGACGCGGTCGTCACGGGGCCGGTGCACAAGCACGCCTTGTATCTCGCCGGGTTCCGCTACCCCGGCCTCACCGAGCTCCTGGCGCATCTGGCGGGCGACCGCGACGTGGCGATGATGCTCACCACGCCTGGGCTCCGTGTGGTGCTCGTCACCACCCATCTGCCTCTGCGCGACGTGCCGCGCGCCGTGACGACCGAGCGCGTCGTGCGCACCGGCCGGATCACGGAGGCGGCGCTGCGGGAGTGGTGGGGGATCGCCCGGCCGCGGCTCGCGGTGTGCGCGCTCAACCCGCACGCCGGCGAATCAGGTCTGTTCGGCGACGAAGACGATCGCGTGCTGCGCCCGGCGGCCGAAGCCCTCGCTGCGGCGGGCCCCCTCCCCGCCGACACCGTCTTCGTGCGGGCGCTCCGCGGGGAGTTCGACGCCGTCCTCACACCGTATCACGACGTCGGGATGACGGCGGTAAAGGTCGCCGGTTTCGGCAAAGGTGTGAACGTCACTCTCGGGCTGCCGTTTCCGCGAACGGCCCCCGATCACGGGACCGCGCTGGATATTGCGGGAAAGGACATCGCCGACCCGGGCTCGATGAGGGCCGCACTCGAGCTGGCGGTCGAGCTGGCGGGGCGGGCACGTCGCGGTTAGGGGGAACGTGCCGTCGTGCCGTCGTGTAACGCCTTCAGCAGCCGCTGATGTTCTTCGAGTCGCAGCTTCTGACTCGCCCGATTCACCACCAGTACGGCGCCGACGTCCAGGATCTGCGCGCGCTCGACGAGGCCGTTGTCACGCAGGGTGCGACCGGTGTCGACCAGGTCCACGATCCAGTGCGACAGTCCGAGCAGCGGGGCCACCTCGACGCTGCCACTCACCCCGATCACCTGCACGCCCAGGCCCGTTTCTGCGAAGAAGGCGCGCGTCAACCGGGGGTACTTCGTCGCGACGCGCGGCGTGACGCCGCCGGTGAGGGCCGGGTAGGGGACCGCCGTCGGGCTCGCGACGACCATGCGACACCGGCCGAAGCCGAGCGCCAGCGGCTCGAGCACGTCGGCCTCGGTTTCTCGCAGCACGTCGGTGCCCGTGATCCCGACGTCTGCCGCGCCCGACTCCACGTACACCGGGACGTCGGCGGGCTTCACGAACAGCACCGACAGCGACCCGTCCGACGACGGTACGAGCAGCTTCCGGTTGGTAGCGGGCTCCGCCACGGCCGCGCCGATGTTCCGGAGCAGGGCGAGGGACGGCTCGAGCAGGCGCCCCTTGGCGAGCGCCATCTTGAGGATGGTCCGCGCGGTCACTGCGCCGCCGCGGCCAGCGCATCGAGGTCCAGCGCGAGCCCGACCGCGGGGAGGGGCCGGCCGAAGCGGCCCATCAGGTCGTCATAGCGGCCGCCGGCTCCGACCGCCGTCCCCGCTCCCGCGACGAAGATCTCGAAGTGGATGCCCGTGTAGTAGTCGAGACCGCGGACCTCGCCGAAGTCGTACACGACGTGACGTCGCTCGCTCTCGGACAGGGCGGTGTCGATCGCCTCGAGCCGCGCGATCGCATCGTTCGGTCCGGGCGCGGTGTCGATCACCCGGGCGGCGCGGTCCAGCGCCTCGCGCCGGCCGATGATGAACGGCAATTCGGTCAGCGGGCCGGGCGCGGCGGCGGCGAGTCCGGCGGCGTCTTTCCGGTCGATCAGACGCCGCACCGCAACGCGCTCGTCGAGTGGGAGGGCCGCGAGCGCAGGCGCGAGGGCGCCGACGTGGCCCAGGTTCAGCTGAAATTCTGCGACACCAGCGGAGCCCACCAGCGCGAGCGCGAGCCGCAGCACCTCGACGTCCGCCCCCACGCCCCCTTCCCCCAGCAGCTCACCGCCCACCTGGAGGATCTCGCGCGGCCGGCGCCCTTCCCGCTCGGGGTCCTGGCGGAATACCTTGCCGGCGTAGGAGAGGCGCAGCGGCGTCGGCCGGTCGGCGAGCTTGGTGGCGGCGAGGCGCGCCACGCTGGCAGTGAAGTCGTAGCGCAGCGCCAGCAGCTTGCCGTCCAAGTCGAGGAAGCGAATCAGCCGGTCCGCGATGTCCGCCGCCCCGCCGCCGGCACGCACGAAGACCTCGGCGTACTCGAAGGTGGGCGGGATGATCTCCTCGTAGCCGGCCCGCTCGAGCCGCTCGAGCATGCGGCCCTGGAGCACGCGCCGGCGACGCACCGCGTCGCCCGCGAGATCGAGCGCGCCCGGCGGAATGGGGGCGATGGAGGAACTGCGGGTCATTGCGCCGCTCCCTCACCGGCGGCGCGCTGGAGCAGGCGTGCCGCGCCGACTCGGCGGCCGTCCATTTCCACGATCTCGAACGCCGCGCCCTTCACGGCTACGTGGTCGCCGACCTTGGGCAGCCGGCCGAGCGTGCCGAACAGGTAGCCGCCGATCGTGGTGTAGCTCGTCTCGTCGAGGTCGAGGCCGTACGTCTGGTTCACGTCGCGCAGTGGCATGGCGCCGGGCAGCAAGGGCGCGCCCTCTCCCGGCGCCGCACGGGTGTCTGCGCTGGGGCGGTCGTACTCGTCGTAGATCTGCCCGACGATCTCCTCGAGCAGGTCCTCCATCGTGACCAGCCCCGCAGTGCCGCCGAACTCGTCGAGCACGATGGCGAGGTGAATCTTCTGCCGCTTCATGTCCGCCAGCACGTCCTCCACCTCGCGGGTGCGGGGCACGAACACGGCTGGCCGGAGGATGGCGCGGAGCGAGCCGCCCTTCGCCGATCGGAGCCCCGCGAGGATGTCCTTCGCGTGGACGAGGCCGACGATGTCGTCGAGCGTCTCGCGGTACACGGGGTAGCGGGAGCGCCCGGCGACGGCGACCTGATCCGCCGCCTCTTCGAGCGTGAGGTCGATCGGCAGCGCGACGATGTCGGTGCGGGGGGTCATCACCTCGCGTGCCGTCTTCTCGCTGAACTCGAACACGCCTTCGAGGAGGCGCGCGTCGTCGGCCGCGAGGCGCCCGGTCTTGCGGCTCTGCTCGACGAGCATCCGGATTTCCTCGGGGGAGTGGATCCGCTCGAGCTCGGCGGTCGTGCTCCGGATCCCCAGCAGCCGCACGACGCGGTTGGCGCTCCAGTTGAGCAGGTCGGTGAAGGGCCGCGTGATCCAGGAGAAGAAGATCAGCGGCGCTGCGATCCAGCGGCTCGTCCCCTCGGGATACGTGATGGCCCAGGCTTTGGGCGCCTGCTCGCCGAACACCACGTGGAGGAAGGAAATCACCGCCACGGCGACGGTCGACGCGACGCCGCCCCGCGTGAGGAAGCCGAGTGCGGAGGGCAGTGCGGCGAACCAGTCGTGGAACAGGTGGGCCACGGTGTCTTGGGCCACGTAGCCGAGCAGGATCGAGGCGACAGTGATGCCGAGCTGTGCGGCCGAGAGCTGCCGGTAGAGATCTTGCAACGCCGTCTGGACGGTCTTAGCCTTCCGGTCGCCGCGCCGCACCAGGGCGTCGATGCGCGTGCGCCGCGCGGCGACGAGCGCGAACTCCGCCGCGACGAAGAACGCGTTGGCGAGCACCAGCAGCACGACTGCGATGAGGCGCATGCCGATCGACTGCGACAGAGGCCCGGGCATAGAGGCGGGAACATAGCCGGTGCTCACTCGACTTCAAGCGCCGCCGTATGATGTGCTGGCGCCCCACCTGCCGCGGATCGGTGGGGCCGACCCTGACACCGCGCGCGCCGTGCGCGCGATCCTGGACGACGTGCGCGCCTCCCGCGACGCGGCCGTGCGCGAGCACACGCAGCGGCTCGACGGCGTGGACCTGCCGCCGGAGCAGTGGGAGGTGCCCAGTGTCCGGTGTCAGGACGCACTCGACTCCATCCCTCGCGCAGTTCGCGCGGCTCTGGAAACGGCCGTGCGGCGCGTGCGGGACTATCACGCCCGCCAGGCCGATGAGGGCTTTCTCGAGCGCGACGCGCACGGCACCGAGATAGGAATGCGGGTGGTGCCGCTCGATCGGGTGGGGCTGTACGTCCCCGGGGGCAAGGCCGCTTATCCCTCGACCGTAATCATGAATGCGGTCCCCGCGGTCGTCGCCGGAGTGGCGGAGATCGTGATGGTCACGCCGCCCGGCCGCGGGGGCGAGACGCCCGGCGTCGTGCTGGCCGCCGCGCGCCTGGCCGGAGTGGATCGGGTGTTCCGGATCGGCGGTCCGCAGGCGATCGCCGCGCTGGCCTACGGCACGCGCACGATCCCGCGGGTCGATAAGATCGTGGGTCCGGGCAACCGGTTCGTGACTGAGGCGAAACGGCAGGTGGCAGGGGAGGTCGGGATCGATATGCTGGCGGGACCGACCGAAGTGCTCATCATCGCCGACGAGACCGCGGACGTGCGCTTCGTCGCGGCCGACATGATCGCCCAGGCCGAGCACGATGAAGACGCCTGCGCCTGGTGCGTCACCACGAGCACGGCGCTGGCGGATGCGCTCGAAGCCGAAGTGGCGCGCCAGGTCGCCCGCGCGCCGAGGAAGGCGATCATCGAGCGCTCGCTCGCCGGACACGGTGTGGTGGTGGTGGTTCCGGATCTGGACAGTGCCGTCGAAGTCGCCAACCGGCGCGCGCCTGAGCACCTCGAGGTCCTGACGCGCGACCCGTGGCCCGTGGCGCGCCGCATCCGACACGCCGGAGCGATCTTCGTCGGCGCCGCGACGCCTGAGCCGGTGGGCGACTACCTCGCCGGTCCGTCCCACGTGTTGCCCACCGGCGGAACCGCCCGGTATGTTTCGCCGTTGGGGGTGTACGATTTCGTGAAGCGCATCAGCGTGATCGGGTACGCCGAGCGACAGCTCGCGGAGGATGCCGCGCACATCATCACGCTGGCGGAAGCGGAGGGACTGTTCGGACATGCGGAGGCGGTGCGGATGCGGACATCGGACGTCAGACATCAGACGTCAGATGTTCGCCAGGATCTCTGATATCTGATGTCTGACCTCTGATGTCCGCTCTCCCCCTCGAAGTCCAGTGCACCCACCGCGCGCCGCTGCGCGCCGAAAGCCGGCGTCGCCTGGCGGTCGTGCTGGGGATCTCGGCGGTGGTGATGGTCGCCGAGGCCGTGGGCGGCTGGGTGGCGCACTCGCTGGCGCTGCTCGCCGACGCGGGTCACATGCTCGCCGACGTCGGGGCGCTGGGGCTCTCGCTGGGCGTCGCGTACCTGGCCCAGCGCCCCGTCACGGCGGAGCGCACCTTCGGACTGCTGCGGCTCGAGATCCTGGCCGCGCTGGTGAACGGCGCGGCCTTGCTGGCGATCTCCATCGGCGTCGCGATCGAGGCGTTGCACCGACTGCGTGACCCCGCGCCAGTCCAGGGTGGACTGGTCGCCGCCGTCGCCGGGCTTGGGCTCGTCGCCAACGTCGCGGGAGCGGCGCTCCTGCACCGAGGCCACAACCACTCGCTCAACGAGCGGGGTGCGTATCTCCACCTGCTGAGCGACGCCCTCGGCTCGGGCGGGGCGCTCGCCGCGGGTGCGATCATCCTGACGACCGGCTGGATCGCCGCCGACCCGCTGATCTCGATCTTCATCTCCCTGCTGATCCTCGCCAGCGCGTGGCGCCTCGTGAAGGAGAGCGCCGACGTGCTGCTCGAGGCCGCGCCGGCCCACATCGCGCTCTCTGAGGTGCACGACTGCATCGCCACGGTCCCTGGTGTAGCGTCGATTCACGACCTGCATGTGTGGACCGTAACGAGCGGGGTGATCGCCATGAGCGGGCACCTGGTGGTACAGAACCCGGCCGACAACCAGCGCGTACTGGAAGCGGTGCAAGACCGCCTGGGGGGGATGGGGATCCGCCACGTGACGGTGCAGATGGAGCGGGACCAGACCTGCGGGTAAGTCCTTGTGTGACTTCCCCGCTTGTCTTTTCCGAGCCCCCTTCCTATACTGCGCCCCTCACATACCTCGCCCCTCACATAGGCACAGGCAGGACGTAGCCCCTTGCAGATTCGCAACATCGCCATCATCGCCCATGTCGACCATGGGAAGACCACGCTGGTGGACCAGATGCTCCGCCAGGCGGGGGTGTTCCGCGCCAACCAGCAGGTAGGTGAGCGGGTGCTCGACTCGAACCCGCTGGAGCGCGAGCGGGGGATCACCATCCTGGCGAAGAACACGGCAGTACGCTGGGGCGACACCAAGATCAACATCGTGGACACCCCGGGGCATGCGGACTTCGGAGGCGAAGTGGAGCGGATCCTCCGAATGGTGGACGGCTTCCTGCTGCTGGTGGATGCCGCCGACGGGCCGATGCCGCAGACCAAGTTTGTGGCGGGGAAGGCGTTGGCCCTGGGGTTGAAGCCGATCGTGCTGGTCAACAAGATCGACCGCCAGGACGCGGAGCCGCTGCGGGTGCACGACGAGGTGCTGGAGCTGTTTCTGGAGCTGGACGCGACGCCCGAGCAATTCAACTGCCCTTTCCTTTATACATCGAGCCGGGCGGGCACGGCGACCTTCGACCTCCAGGCGCCGAGGACCGATCTGAAGGCCTTGTTCGACACGATCCTGAGCACGATCCCGGCGCCCCGGGCGGACGTGAGCGGGCCGCTGCAGATGCTGGTTTCGACGCTCGACTATTCGTCGTATCTGGGCCGGATCGCGATCGGGCGGATCGAGCGGGGGCGGATGCGGGTGGGCGACACCGTCGCGCTGCTGCCGCTCGGCGCCCCTGGGCCTCTGGGAGACGGAGCCTACGAGCAAGCGCGCGTCGTGAAGCTGTTCGGCTTCGAGGGGCTGGAACGGGTGGAGCTGCAGGAGGCCGAGGCGGGCGAAATCGTGGCGCTCGCCGGGTTGGCCGGCGTCGAGATCGGGAAGACGATCACGGCGCCGGACCACCTCGAGCGGCTGGCGGGCATCGCAGTCGAGGAGCCGACGATCTCGGTGGACTGCAAGGTCAATGACTCCCCCTTCGCCGGGCGGGAGGGGAAGTTCGTCACCGGCCGGCAGTTGCGGGAGCGCCTGTTCCGGGAGCTGGAGCGCAACGTGGCCCTGCGGGTGGAGGAGACGGATGATCCCCAGACGTTCACCGTATCGGGCCGGGGAGAGCTGCACCTCGGCGTGTTGATGGAAACGATGCGGCGCGAGGGGTATGAGTTCCAGGTGAGCCGGCCGCGCATCATCCCGCGTGAGGGGCCGAACGGGGAGCAGCTGGAGCCGTATGAGGAGCTGATGATCGACTGTCCCGAGGTGTACCTGGGCGTGGCGATGGAAAAGCTCGGCCCCCGCCGGGCGACGCTGCTCGACATGAAGAACCCGGGAGTGGGGACCGTCCGGATGCGGTTCAAAGTGCCGGCCCGGGGCTTGTTGGGGTACCGCTCCGAGTTCTTGACGGACACACGGGGGACGGGAATCATGCATCACCGCTTCTACGACTACGGGCCGTGGGCGGGGCCGATCTCGGGGCGGAGCCGAGGCGTGATGGTCGCCGACCGGCAGGGGGTGGCGGTGGCGTACGCGCTCTTCAATTTGCAAGAGCGCGGCACGATGTTTGTGAAGCCCGGCGACCCGGTGTACGAAGGCATGATCGTGGGGGAGAACGCCCGGACCGACGACATGGACGTAAATCCGTCGAAGGAGAAGAAGCTGACGAACATGCGGACCACCGCGTCGGACGAGATGATCATACTCGAGCCGCCGCGGCAGATCACCTTGGAGCTCGCGCTCGAATACATTGAGGACGACGAATTAATCGAAGTGACGCCGTCGTCCATCAGGTTGCGCAAGCGGGCCCTGGGCGCCACGGAGCGCCGCAAGCTCGCTCGAAACGCGCGGGCCGAGGAGTCGTAAGGCAGCGCCGGATCGCTCGTTCAAACCATCAACCGCAACCTCAGCTGGGGGTGACGATGTTGTCCCGTGAGACGTCGGACTGGTCGCTCAAGCGTCGCAGCGACAGTCTCGACGACGAGGAGTTCGAAGACTTCGAAGAGGACAAGGACCTGGACGAGGACTTCGACGACGAGCTGGAGGAGGACGAGCTCGACGAGGAGGATCTGGACGACCTCGACGAATACGACGACCTGGACGACGAGTTCGACGACGAAGAGGACGAGGAGTTTCGGCCCAAGAAAGGGCCCAGGCGGGACTGGGAGTAACCACCAGGGGCCAGCGTCGGTCGACGCTGGCCCCTGTCTCTTCAATCAGCAAGCCGGGACACGCCAGCCGATGTGCTGAACCAGAGCCAGAGCTTGACCCCTGTCGCTGGGATTGGCGGTCCGACTGGCGGGCCACTGAGGGACAGTCGTGCAGTACCGCGCGGCGCCGCAGGAGGCTAAGTTGAGGGACCGCAGGGCGTTCTCGTTCCAGCACAACGCGGGCCTGTAGCTCAGGTGGTTAGAGCGCACGCCTGATAAGCGTGAGGTCAGTGGTTCAACTCCACTCAGGCCCACTAGACATACGCCGCGCCCCGGTGACCAGTTACGTGGCTGCCGGGGCCTTATGGTGTCAGGTTGGGCGCGCGGATGGTGTCAGCGATGGTGTCAACCTACTCGAGCTTAAACCGCTGGTCTCGCCGATCCGCGATCGCTCGGATTTCGACATTCTATTCGTCACGCCGCTTGACTGGGGCGCCCGGGTGTGAGTTCGGCGCTCCCCTCGGGTACTCAGCGGGCTGTTGCTCGCCGACGCTCGCACGCTGTTGGAGGTGGTCCCTAGGTCGGGTCGCCGCGCAGCCGCCTCACGATACGATGACAATCGCAGAGATTGTGTCGTGGGCCCGCGCTGAGCACGCGCGCAACGAGAGGCTGTAAACGCAGCACGAGGCGGCAGCAACAGCGCACCAGGAGGAGCTCGAGCGGAGGTCGCCCGGTCAGTCTCACACCCGATCGGGATGAGCAGCAGATCCTGTCGGGCGACGCTGTTTCGGGAGGCGCAACTGGGATCAGCAGAGGACGGTCTCCGATGAACGCGCTTAAAGCGCTAGTGCACCGCATCGGCCGATGGTACATCCGGCGGATCTGTTTGTCCGAGTTCCAAGGCCAAACCTTCTCTCACCACAATGAACGCCCCATCGAGTATCGTTTCGCATTGCAGGCGCTGGCTGTGGCTCGTCCTAAAACGGTCTTGGATGTCGGAACCGGCGCAACAGCCTGGCCGCATCTACTGAGGAATTGTGGACTCGTAGTCACCGCGATTGACAATGTGAGGGATTACTGGCCAGCGGGCATGGTAAATCGCCACTGGACCGTCTTGGATGTAGACATCACAAACCCGGACAGCTTCAGCGGGTCCTTTGACGCCATCACGTGTATCAGTGTGCTTGAGCACATCGAAGACTATGAAACGGCTGTGCAGAACATGCTTGCGCTGCTGACGCTCGGCGGGCTCCTGATTCTAACCTGTCCCTACAACCACGGCGAGTTCTGCCCCAATGTCTACAAGCGCCCTGACGCGCTTTATGGCCAAGACCTGCCTTACATTTGCCGATCTTACTCCTCCCAGCAACTTGAGAAATGGCTGGCGCTCGGAGCGAGCCTTGAGCGACGTGAGCTGTGGCGGCTGTTCAGCGGGCCGGTTTGGGCGACGGGCCAGCGCGTTTCTTGGGAGCTAGCGGAATCGCCGGATAAACCGCACCAGCTCGGCTGCTTTGTCTTGCGAAAACGCGATCGAGCGAATGCGCATCGACCGGGGGCCGAGTAACGAGGCGCGGGCCGCCCCCAGAGCCCCGACTCCAAATAGCGCTTGAGCAACACGAGGGTATCCCATCCGTACAGAGGCCTTCTCCCCCAGGGGGTCACTCCAGATTCTGCGCCATCTGAAGTCAGCGATGACATCCGTCGAGACGGGCCGACGTCAGACCGTTGAGTTGCCGCGCAGTTTTGGCTTGTCGCGGCCCGTTGCGCGCACGCAACGGGCCGGCCCGGCGTTGGCCCAATAGCCCCTGTTCCGGTTTCCTGCCTCAACGTCCGTTCTAAGGTTGGTATGGCTCTTGCGGCGCCTTGGCTAAGCGCCGCGGGCGTCACACGGCTGAACGGGGGCGGTCTGTGAGCAGATTCGAAGTTTCGGAGCAAACGGATCCAGCTTGCTGGGACGCATCCGTTTGCGCGATGGGTGGCACGGTGTTCCACTCCAGCGCCTGGGCGCACTTCGTCGTGACCGAGCGGGGTAACGCGATTCCGCAGTTCTTCACGCTGTACGGCGACAGTGGGGCTATCGTGGGCGTTGCCCTGGGGTTTCGCGCGCAGTCCGGGCGCTCGATCCTCCGCCCCATTAGCGGCCGACTCTGGCTCGATGCTCTACCGGCTGTGCGTGGTGGTGACCCAGGGACTCTGCGGGCGTTCGTGCGCCACCTCGAGGAGTATGCCAGTGCCGCTGGGGCAGTCGAGCTCGGCGTAGGCAGCTTCGCCTATCGAGGCGGGTCCGAAGCGCTCGAAGAACGTGGATTCCACCTGCGGCGCAGGTTTGAGTTCGAGCTTGCCCTCGATGTGTCGGAGGAGAACCTGTGGGGCGCTCTCAAGGGCCCGCGTCGCAACAAGATCAAGAAGAGCTTACGGCTCGGTGTGACGATCACGGACTTGCCGGGCGACGAGGGCATCGCGGAGCTGCGACGCTTGCAGCTGGTCTCTGGAGAGCGTATCGCCCGACGCGGTGGGCCGAGGATCGGGACTCACAGCTCATCGATCGACCCCATCACCGTGCTGCTCGAGTCCGACGTCGCGAGAGTCATCGGAGCGAAGGTAGACGGACGGTGTGTTAGCGCTGGACTCTTCACCTGCTTCAACGGCCTGGTGTACTACACGCTATCTGGCCACGAACAACGGGCTCTCGAAACCCAGGCTCCGACGCTGCTGCTCTGGGAGACCATCAAGTCGTATCGGCGCGAAGGCGCCCGACGCTTCAATCTGGGAGGCTCGAGTGCCGAGGCGGTGGACCCCCGTTCTCCGGAACATGGGGTCTACGAGTACAAGAGGGCCTTTGGAGGTATGACGCTCGAGTGTGCCAGCGGCACGAAGACTCTTCGCAGGACGGCCAAGAGATTGCTTAGGCTTCTCGAGGGCGCCGCGGGGTTGGTGTCGACTCACTAGCTGCGCCATGGCCCAGGCCTGCCATACGGCAACCTAAGAGGAGTCCGTGCTACGTTCTCTATTCCATAGGCTCCACACGTGGCTGTCGTACGTGCACTACCAGGTTCCCTGGTGCGTCCCGCAATGGGGCTTCGGAGAGTTCGCATCCACGGTGCGTTGCATCGTGACGGGGCGTGTGGCCCGGGGGCCAGAACCGATGCGGTTTGCGGACGCCCTCAGGGCCTGTCTCGACGTCCCCTACGCCCTGCCGATCAGTCAGGGCCGCGTCGCGATTGCTCTGGCTCTGCAGGCGCTGGGGCTCGGATCCGATGACGAGGTCGTGCTCCCCTCGTACGTATGCGCCTCCGTGCTCGACGCCGTTCGGTACGCCGGTATCAAACCGATTTTCGCCGACGTCGGCCCGGACCTGCATGTGACCGTGGAGACCGTGGCCGCGGCGCTTACAGCGAAGACGAAGTGCGTCATTGTGCCGCATCTGTTTGGCAATACCGCGCCAATCGAGCAGATCGCGACTCTCCTCCATGGGACTGGCATCCATCTAATCGACGACGCCGCACAGTCGCTTGGCGCACGCCGGGCGGGGCGCCTGGTAGGGACATTCGGGATTTGCGGCATCGTGAGCTGCGGGCCCGGGAAGCCTCTCGCCGGGACAGCGGGGGGCGTCCTGGTTACCGCCGACGCAACGCTGTTCGAACGCGCCTCGCGCATGGCGCTGGGTTATGAGTCCGGGGCCACCATCGCCCGTCGGGTCGGCGCCTTTTGGCTGTGGCGCCGCTTTCGAAAGTTCAGCCTCGCCCTCCTCGTTTTGCGGGATCGACTACTGGGACCGCCAGATGCAGACCGGCTACGTCCGACGCCTCTCTCGAACCTGGAGGCGGCCATTGCGCGGCACCAGCTCCGGGCTCTGCGGAAACATGCTCAGGAGCGCCGGCGCAACGCGATACGCCTTCTCGAGGCACTCGGCCCCTTGGCCCGCTGGAGCATCCTGGACCTGTCGGGAGACGGCGCGGCGGTGAAGCTCGCGCTTGTGCTGCCCGCCGGAGGCCCGACCGTGACCGAGCTCATCGACCAATTCGCAGCGGCCGGGGTGGAATGCCAGGCGGGCTATACCCCGTGTCACCAGGCAGCCGGCATCGAAGCGACGTTGCCTGAAACGAAGCGCCTGTGGCAACGTGTGGTGTGCATACCTTTGGAGACTCCGTTACGTCATCCGTGGAGACTCGCTCGCGCCGCTCGCAACGCAGCGCGCAAGGTTCGTGCGACTTTGAGTGATCCGCTGGACGCGTCGCTCGAGAGCGTCCCCGGGAGGGTCTGAATGGCCGGCGTACGAGTCTTTCGGCGAGAGGACATTCCGGCGATCGTGCGTCTGCGGCGCAAGGTCTTTAACCGGACCGAGCAACCCAACGACGAAGGCCTCGGTGCGTACTACCAGCAGATCTTCCTTGAGAATCCCTGGCGAAATGAATCGTTTCCGTCGTTCGTTTATGAAGACCGCCGCGGAGTTCCGGCCGGCTTTCTCGGCGTTATCCCGAGGCCCATGCGCCTGGGAGCCCATGGTGTGCGGGCGGCCGTAAGTACGGAGTTCATGGTGGACCCGTCTGAGCGAGGGACGGCGGGCTTTCAGCTGTTGCGGAGCTTCCTCGCCGGCCCTCAGGATGTGTCGATATCCGACCGGGCGAACCCCCCGTCGCGGAGGCTCCTCGAACACCTAGGGGGAATGACCGCGCTCTGGTTCAGCCTCTGCTGGGAGCGCGTGCTCCGTCCGTTTGAGTACGCAGTGGGCCGCCTAGGCTGGCGCGGAATCCCGACCGTCACACGGCCCCTCTGCCGTCTGCTGGACGGAGCTGCAACACGGATCCTCCCCGGGCGCTACCGCGAGCCCCGGCCGGCGGCAACGGTCACTGGATCGCTCGATCGGCGGGCGATTGTGGCACACTTGTCGCACGTCGAAGCCACAGACTGGCTCGTGCCGGTCTATGACGAGGCATCGTTCTGCTGGCTGCTCGAGCGTGTTGCGGAGCGGCGGGCCCTCGGGCGGGTCGAGGAGGTGGAGGTGTTGGACAAAGCGGGTGGCCGGATCGGCTGGTTCATTTGCGCCTTTGGGCCAGATTTGCGTGCGGAGGTGGTGCACATGGCGGCCTGCGACAATCGACACCGCGACGTCTTCGACCACCTGTGTTATCATGCCTGGCAGCGCGGCGCGATCGTGCTGAGTGGCAGGCTGGACCCTCAGTTTGTCCCGTGCTTCGCGGAAGATCGACTGCACTTTACGCTGGGCGAACCGTGGACGATCGTGCACTCCCGCCGTCCCGAACTCTTGGCCGCGTTCCAGCGTGGTAAGGTCTCACTCAGCCGCCTGGATTCTGAGTGGTGGCTCGGCTTCTAGCCCCGGGGGAGCATCGTGAGATCAGTGATTCAACTCCACTCAGGCCCCTGTGGAAGACGAAGCCTCGCGGGGTCTCTGCGTCTCGGTCCGGGAGCGAGCTACGACGCGCTTACGCGTCGCACCTGCGGGGATTGCTTCGAGGCTACGAAACGGGCGATGTGGCGGAGCGTGCGAAAATCGTCGATCTCGAGTTCCTCGAACGAGATTCGGAAGCCGAATCGCTGCTCGAGCGAGGTCAGCAGCTTGACGAACATCAGGGAGTCGACGACGCCGCCCTCGAACAGATCCAGGTCCGGCGACGGCACTTCCACCTGCAGGCGCTCGGCGAACACCTCGGCGATTTGGGCCTCCAGGTCCCGGACCTCAGTCATGGTCGAGCTCCCGGTGCTCCGTCGCCAGCAGGTCGTACAACAGCCGATCGTACGGCCGGCCATCGATCCAGTGGCACCGCCGCTGCCGCCCGATGTATTGGAAGTTGAGCCGCTCCAGCCCCCGACGGGCCGCCACGTTGACCTCCACGGTCCAGGCGCCCACCGCGTCGAGCCCGAGCTCCCCGAAGCCGATCGTCAATAGCTTGGACGCGGCGCGGCTGGCATAGCCCCCGTAGCGCTTCTCCCCGAGCACGACCCAGAGCGAGCCGGCGGTCTTGAAGCGGCGATCCACGTTCGACAGTCCGCACACGCCGATCGGCACGTCGCTGTCATCCGGTGTGTACACCCGCAGCAAGTGGAGATCCCGCTGCGTCATGATCTTGAGGGACACGGCCGTCACGCTGTGGACGCCGTTGCCGAAGTCCAGCCACTTGGAGTTCTCCTCCTTGCCCAGCCAGCCGGCAACGAGCTCGATCAGCTCAGGGCGGTCCAACGGCAGCAGTTTCATTGGGTGCGAACCGTGCCCCGTGCACTTTGCTCCGCACGGTTCGGGCCACGCGGCCGTGGTGCCGGAGACGCGGCGATTCCGCCACGCGCGCGACGTGTCGTCGCGGCGCAACACGAGAGGTGCCTCAAGATGCGTCAGCCGGGCGAACGCCGTGCACCGACCCGGAGCACGCGATGGCACTGCGAGGAAGAACGGTCGCGGAGTGGTGTGCGCCGCGATGGGCCAGCGCGCTCACGGCGTCACGCGCGCCGCAGCGCACTCGCACACGACGCCGATGTGCTCGAGCTCCTCCAGGCTCGCCGGCACGTCAAGGATGATGGTGCGATAGCCGACTCCGACGTAGCGGGCGATCTCGTCCGCCACCCGCTCGTAGCTCCCCACCAGGTAGGGGCAGAACGTCTTGTAGTTCTCGAACGGCACCATCCAGTACGGCTGGTCCTCCCCCGCGGCGGTCTCCCCGAGGCGGGAGAGCTGCTGGTGCCATTCAGAATCGGTGACCTTCATCGCCAGCTGGTGGGTAAGCTGCCCCTGCCGGTCTTCCGGAAACCGGGCGTGGGCGACGGCCCATGCTTCGCTCGCCTCCTCTCGGGCGATGATCCCGATGCGGATCCCGAGCGCGGCGGCGTCGATCAGCCGCGCCGCCTCGTATTCGGCCACCGGCTTGGGGTAGCGCACGGCGAGCGCGCCGAGCTGCCGGGCCGCCGCCAATCCCGCGTCCGACGACCCGGAGACGAACACGCCCGGTTTGAGTGCGGGGTCGAGCGGCGGCGTCAGCTTCACCTGGGTGACCCGGTAGTAGCGCCCGTCCAGCGTCACTGGTCTCGTGCTGCTGAGCAGCTGCATGATGAGCGTCGTGTACTCGACCAGCCGGGCGTAGCGCTCGTCGTGGGGCGTCGGATCGTTGAGCGCCTCGAGGTCGTTCTTGAAGCCGCCCGCAACCATGTTGAGGTAGACGCGGCGCCCGTGGAGGAACCCGAGCGTCGCGACCATCTTGGCGACGGCGTAGGGATGCATGTAGACCGGCTGCACCGCGACGAGTGGGCAAAGCCGGTTGGTGTGCGTGAGGATCTGCTGCGCTACGAGCCACGGGTCGACGAGGCCGTTGTCGGTGTAGACGAGGATCCCCTCGCACCCCGCGGCCTCGCTCCAACGCGCGACGTCCACCACGTCCCGGCGGTAAGTCAGCGGGGACGCCGTGAATGACGGCGGGCAGGTCGCGAACACCTTCAATCCTGACTCCCTGAGTCGATTGGTCATGCCACTCCTCGCACAGCCGGCGTGGGACACCCACCAGAAACGCCGTAAGCCTTTGCAAAAAGCGGGCTGTCCCTCCGCCTCGGCAGGGACCCCTCCAATGAACGCGGCTGTTGCGCGGGAGCAACGGGCCGTCTTCGCGCTGCTGATCGCTCGCCACGGCGCAGGCACGCGGCACTGTGCCGCGCCGGCGCCGTGGCGGGACGGCACTAACCTGTTGCCGCCGGCTGCACTAGGAATCGGTCCGGTTTTTGCCCCCGGGGCTCTGCGAATTGTAGGGGCAGCACGGACCCTTCTGGAGGAAGCCTCATGGTACGCGTCGTTGGACGGTACTGGTTGGCAGCGGCGGTCGCGATACTGCTCGGCGCGACCGCGTGTAACGATTCAGAGAGTCCGGAGCCCGATGCGGCGCTGCTCCCGCTGCCGGACCTCGGTACACTCGCGGTCACCGTGGGTTCATCCGGTTCCGACATCGATCCGGACGGCTACACCGTCACGGTAGACGGCTCGTCGAGCCAGTCCGTCGGCGCGAACGGCCTCGTCACCTTCACCGGACTCTCGGCGGGCGATCACACGGTCAGCCTCTCCGGGCTCGCCTCGAACTGCACAGTGAGCGGCGACAACCCACGGATCGTCTCGCTGATCGCTGGCGTGGTGGGGACCACGAGCTTCGCGGTGAGCTGTGCCGTTATCCCAACGACCGGCAACCTGACGGTCACCACCAGTACCACCGGCTCGAGCCTCGACCAAGACGGCTACACCGTCACGGTGGACGGGAATTCGAGCAAAGCGATCGGGACGAACGCCAGCGTCACGTTCACCGGGCTGTCGGGGGGCGATCACAGCGTGGCGCTTTCCGGAGTCGCCTCGAACTGCTCGGTGAGCGGAGGGAACTCACGAACGGTCACGGTGCCCGCGGGCGGCACCGCCTCGACGACCTTCGCGGTGAGCTGTGCTGCGACGACTGGCAACCTGACGGTCACGACCAACACAACCGGCTCGAACCTGGATCCCGATGGCTACACGGTCACGGTCGACGGCGGGGCGAGCCAGGCCGTCGCGACGAGTGGGAGTGTCACGTTCACCGGGCTGTCGGCGGGCAGTCACTCGGTCGCGCTCTCGGGCGTGGCAGGGAACTGCACGGTGAGCGGCGCGAACCCGCAGACGGTCACCGTGCCGTCCGGCGGCACAGCCTCCACAACGTTCGCGCTGAGTTGTGCCGCGACGACCGGTAACCTAACGGTCACGAGCACTACGACGGGCTCGAACCTCGATCCCGACGGGTACACGGTCACGGTGGACGGGAATTCGAGCAAGGCAATCGGGACGAACGGCAGCGTGACGTTCAGCGGACTGTCGGCGGGCAGTCACTCGGTCGCGCTCTCGGGCGTGGCATCGAACTGCACGGTGAGTGGGGCGAACCCGCAGACCGTCACCGTGCCGTCCGGCGGCACGGCGTCGACGACGTTCTCCGTGAGCTGCGCCGCGAGCGGCGGCGGCAACGGTAGCCTGACGGTGACGACCAGCACGACGGGCTCGAATCTCGATCCAGACGGCTACACAGTCACGGCCGACGGCTCGGTCAGCCAACCGATCGCGACGAACGGGAGCGTCACATTCACCGGGCCGGCAGGCGACCACTCGATCGCGCTGTCGGGCGTGGCCTCGAACTGCACGGTGAGCGGCGCGAATCCGCGCACGGTCACCGTGCCCGCCGGTGGGACGGCCACCACGACCTTCGCGGTGAGCTGTGCGGCGACGACTGGCAGCCTGGCGGTCACGACCAGCACCACCGGCTCGAGCCTCGATCCTGACGGCTACACGACCACGGTCGACGGAGGGGCGAGCCAGGCCGTCGCGACGAATGGCAGTGTCACGTTCACCGGGCTGTCGGCGGGCAGTCACTCGGTCGCGCTCTCGGGCGTGGCATCGAACTGCACGGTGAGTGGGGCAAACCCGCAGACCGTCACCGTGCCGTCCGGCGGCACAGCGTCGACGACGTTCTCCGTGAGCTGCGCCGCGAGCGGCGGCGGCAACGGTAGCCTGACGGTGACGACCAGCACGACGGGCTCGAATCTCGATCCAGACGGCTACACGGTCACGGCCGACGGCTCGGTCAGCCAACCGATCGCGACGAACGGGAGCGTCACGTTCACCGGGCCGGCAGGCGACCACTCGATCGCGCTGTCGGGCGTGGCCTCGAACTGCACGGTGAGCGGCGCGAATCCGCGGACGGTCACCGTGCCCGCCGGTGGGACGGCCACCACGACCTTCGCGGTGACGTGCAGCGCGCAGTCAGCGACGGGGGAGGTGATCGGCAAGGGCCAGGTCGGGACGGGATCTCCGACGCCGGGGAACAACGTGCAGACGTTCGACTTCGACGTGCGGGCCGATCTGACGGGACGGTTCACCGGCACCGACTACGGCGACCTGCACCCCGGCGGGCAGCCCGCCACACTGACCACGGATCCGTCCACGGATCCCGCGACGTCGATCACGGCGTACCGCAGCAGCTCGACCGCCTGCAGCGACCCGAGCCGCGGGGTGGAGTTCGACGCCGTCGGCCGCGAGGACACGGGTGGCTTGGTGAGCTACACGGTGGCGGCGTGCGACAACGGGCCGGCGGGGAGCGGCATGGACTTCTGGAGCATCTTCATCCCGGGGGAGAACTTCGGGCGCTCCGGCAACCTGACGAGCGGGGACATTGTAAAGCGGTGATCACGCGAGTGCTCCGGTCGACGCGCCTCGGCGGCCATGCCGTCGAGGCGCGTCGGCGTTTGACGCCGTCCATTATCTTCCACGGGGCCGCCGCTGGGGGCCCGGGAGGAGCGCCGGTGATCTTGGGGATCGGGCTCGACGTCGTAGCGACCGACCGGATCGCGCGTTCGCTTGCGAACGACGGGAGCGATTTCGAAGCGCATGTCTTCACCGCCGCGGAGCGGCAGGAGTGCCGGGAGCGCGCGGACCGCACGCAAGCGCTCGGCGCCCGGTTCGCGGCCAAGGAGGCGTGCTTCAAAGCCCTCGGCACCGGCTGGGCGCAAGGTGTGAGCTTCCATCAGGTGGAGGTGAGAGGGCTGGAGGGGGGCCGACCAGAGCTGCGCCTCTCCGGTGCAGCGGCGGAGCGGGCGCACGCACTCGGCGTGCGGCACATCCACGTCAGCCTGACGCACGAGGTGGACGTGGCTGCGGCGGTCGTCGTGCTGGAAGGGGGAGCAGTCAGCTGAGCGCATTGCTGCAGCACTGGGTGACTGAGCAGGCGAGCCGGCGCCCCGATGCGGGGGCTTTGGTCTTCAAGGACGAGCGTCTCACTTACGAGGCCCTCGAGCTCGCCAGTAATCGGCTGGCGTGTCTCCTCAAGGACGCGGGGTGCGCGCGCGGGGACCGCATCTGCCTGCTGGCCCCGAAGTCTCCCGCCGCCATCGTCGCGATCCTCGGCGTGCTCAAGGCCGACGCCGTCTATGTACCGCTCGACCCGGCAAGCCCTCCCACCCGGCTCGAGAAGATGATCGCCTCGTGCGACAACCGATGGATCCTGGCGAGCGGACCGGTCGGCGCGACCCTCGAGGCGCTGTTCGCGTCCTCCCCGTTCGCCGCAACGCACGCCGTCGGTTGGCTCGGGGCGGACCAGCCTCCCGGCGGGGTGACCGCCCAGTTCACCATGGGCGACCTGGCCGCCTACCCCGGCGAGGCCCCCCGGTCGGCCAACTCGCCCCGGGACGCGGCCCACATCCTGTTCACGTCGGGTTCGACCGGGATGCCGAAGGGCGTAGTCATCACGCACGCGAATGTGCGCCACTTCGTCGACTGGGCGGTACCCTACTTCGGCACCGCACCGACCGACCGCATCTCCGGCCATCCGCCGCTGCACTTCGATCTGTCGACCTTCGACATCTTCGGGACGTTCGCCGCCGGCGCGGAGCTGCACCTCGTGCCGCCGGAGCTGAACCTCCTGCCACACCAGCTCGCCGAGCTGATCCGCAACGCCGGGCTGACGCAATGGTTCTCGGTCCCGTCCGTGCTCAACTACATGGCCAAGTTCGCGGCAGTGAAGCAGGGCGACTTCCCAACCCTGCGCCGAGTGCTGTGGTGCGGCGAGGTGTTTCCGACGCCGGCGCTGATCTACTGGATGCGACGCCTTCCGCACGTCACGTTCACTAATCTGTACGGTCCGACCGAGGCGACGATCGCGAGCAGCTATTACACGGTGCCGTCGTGCCCGAGCGAAGACGAGGCGATTCCGATCGGGCAGGCGTGCGGCGGGGAGGAGCTGCTCGTGCTGGACGAGGCGCTGCGGCCAGTGGCTCCCGGGGAAGTTGGACAGCTCTACATCCGCGGTGTCGGTCTCAGCCCGGGCTACTGGCGCGATGCGGAAAAGACACGGGGGGCGTTCCTGCCGTATCCCGGGAGCAGCGACCCGGAGGACCGGATCTACCGCACCGGCGACCTCGCCAGCGTCGGTGCGGACGGCTTGATCCGCTTCCTCGGCCGGGCGGACTCCCAGATCAAGGCTCGCGGATACCGGATCGAGCTGGGTGAAATCGAGGCCGCGCTGCATCCCGTGGAAACGCTGCGGGAATGCGCGGTAGTGGGCGTGCCGAGTCGGGATTTCGACGGGATAGCGATCTGCTGCGCCTACGTCCCGCGCGACAGCGTCGAGGTGACGCCGGGGGGCTTGCGCGACGTCGTCGCGCGCTCGCTGCCGCCGTACATGCTGCCATCCCGCTGGATGGCGCTCGCCGCGCTTCCCAGGACCCCGAGCGGGAAGATCGACCGGCGGAGACTGAAGGAGCTGTTCGCGCCCGAGACGGTAGGGGCGCCGTGACGACCGCGAAGGCGACCGTCGCGGCGCCGGCTGGTTCGGGCGGCTAGTGGTTGGTCAGAGGATTGCGCTGGCCCGTCGTGTCCGCCCGCGCCGTTTTCCGCTTGGCCGCGGTCCCGGGCTTGGTTGCGGTCGACCTGGAGGCAGCGCTCGCCCTGGCCTCGGGACGCGCCCTCCGCCCCCCGGAACCGCCACCGCAGGCCGTGAGGCCGATTAAGACGAACCCTGTTAGTAACATTCTCGGCATGTATCCCCCTGGTGGAGGCTGCGAGCCCCAATATAAGGCAAGGTCGTAGCCCTAGCGGCCTCGCCCGGTGTGAGCCGCATCACTTGTTGCGTGCGCGCCTCATCTTGACCCCGGAACGCCACCAAATCATTCTGGTACCGAGCAGTTACAAAAGCTTGCCTCATCCCTAAATCCCTAGGCCCCGTTGCGCCCGCGATCCGGCCAAGCGGGCGCTTTTCGTTGGGGGGCGGAGAGCATCAGATGGATACCAAAGCGCTGCTCGACAGCCTCGAAGTGGGTGTGGTGGCGGTCGCGCCCGACTGGACGATCGCCGAGTGGTCCGCAGGCGCCGCCCGCATGACCGGCCTGGCCGCCAACCAGGCGTTGAGGCGGAACTTCTGGATCGCGTTCTCGGGGGCGAAGGGCACCGAACTCGAACAGGTGCTACACGCTGTGCTCGCCGACGGCACAGCCCGGACCTGTCTCATGCCGGCGCACGCCTCCGACCTCCCGGGAACGGTGTTCGAGACCCGGGTGACGCGGGGCCCCCACAACCACCTGGTGATGGCGTTGCGCCGGATGCACGAGGAGCTGCCTGCGGAGTCCCGAGCGGCGCAGCTCCTCGGCGCGTTCGAAATCGAGCGGCGGCTCTACCTGCAACTGTTCAATTCCCTCCCGACGCCGGGCCTGGTGTTGACGGCCGACGGCCAGATTCTGGAGGTCAACCCCGAGGGCGCGGAGCTCCTCGGGGTGCCGGATGCGCCCTCGGTGCGCGGGCGCTCGCTGACCGAGTGGGTACCGGAGCCCCAACGCGCCGCGCTCGCGACCGCGCTGCGCGACGCCGTCAATACGCGGCAGGAGTTCCAGCTCACGCTCGAGCTCGCCGGCGAGCCCGCGCGCGACGTGCAAGCTGTGATCGTGAACGTGGACCCGATCGAGCCGTCGCCGAAGCTGTTGTTTCTCGCCGTGGACGTGTCGCGCGAGGTGCTGCTCCAGCGCAAGCTGCTGCAGACGGATCGGCTGTCGCAGCTGGGCGCGCTGGTCTCGGGGGTGGCGCACGAGTTGAACAACCCGCTCGCGGCGATCGCGGCCTTCGCTGAGCTGCTGGCCGTGGACCCGCATCAGGCCGACTTGAAGGAGAGCGCCGAGATCATCTGCGCAGAGGCGATGCGGGCCGGCCGGATCGTGCGCACCTTACTCGATTTCGCACGCCAGCGCCCGCGCGTCCGGGCCGCGGTCGACCTGGCGGAGATCGTGGAGCGCGTGCTGTCGCTGCAACGGTCCGCCCTGAAGAAGGGTCGCGTGCGGGGCGCGGTGGCGATTCCGGACGACCTCCCGGCGGTGATCGGGGATCCCCAGGAGTTGCAGCAGGTCATGCTCAACGCGGTCGTCAATGCGCGGCAGGCCGTCGAAGCGACCGGTCGGCCCGGCCAGGTGCTGATCACCGCGAAGCTCGTGGACGAGCGCATGCGGGTCGCCGTGGAGGACACCGGAGCCGGCGTGCCCCTGGAGATCCTGGACCGCGTGTTCGAGCCGTTTTTCACGACCAAGGGAGACGAGGGGACGGGGCTCGGCCTCGCCATCAGCTTCGGGCTGGTGCGCGCGATGGGCGGCCGGATGTGGATCCAGAACATCGAGGGCGGCGGCGCGCGCCTCGAGTTCGAGCTGCCGATCGACACGGCGCGCGCCGCCGACGAAGCCGCGGCCGGGCTGCGGCGCGCGGAGCGGTCGCTCCGGGTGCTCGTGGTCGAGGACGAAGAGAGCGTGCGACGCGGGATGGTGTTGCTCGCCAAGCGGCTGGGGCACGACGTCACGAGCGTGCCGGGATACGACGAGGCGAGGCGCCGGCTCACGGAGCCCGCCGCCCGCTACGACGCGCTGATCGTGGACGTGCACCTCGACGAGGCGCACAGCGGCTTCGATTTGTTCGAGGACCTGCGCGTCGAGGGCCGGGGTCGCGAGCGCCGCATCGTCTTCACCACCGGCGACTCGATCTCGGCGCAGACGCGCGACCACCTGCTGCGCTCCGAGCGCCCCGTGCTGCGGAAGCCGTTCAGCCTGGACGAGCTGCGCGAGATGCTCGACCGCGTGGCGGCGACTGAGGAGCGACGCTAAGAGGGCTCGAGCAGCAACGCTCGCCGCGCCACTCCCCGCGGCTCGGTGCGCCGGCGCTCGGCGCTCGTATGCCGGTAGTACGCGATGGTCTGCCGCAAGCCCTCTTCGAAGTCCACGACCTCGCGGTAGCCGAACATGCGCGCCTTGTCGATCGAGGCGAGCGAGTCTCGCACCTCGCCCGCACGCCCTTCGGCGTAGGCGGGCTCGAGGTCCGTCCCGACCAGCTGCCGGATATACTGCCACAGCTCGTTCACGCTGACGCTGCGGCCGCAGCCGACATTGAACACCTGGCCCGCCACCTGCGCCGCGGGGGCCCGGCTGGCGAGCATGTTGGCGTGTACGACGTTGGCGACGTAGACGAAATCCCGCGTCTGGCAGCCGTCGCCGTAGATCGTGGGCCGCTCGCCGCGTAGCGCGGCCGTGATGAAGCGCGGGATCACCGCGGCATATTGCGAGGTCGGGTCCTGGCGCGGCCCGAAGATGTTGAAGTACCGCAGCACCACCGGCTCGAGCCCGTAGGTCGCCTGAAACGCCTGGCAGTACTGCTCCGCGGCGAGCTTGGAAGCGGCGTAGGGTGAGAGTGGCTGCGTGAGGTCGTCCTCGCGGTTCGGGAGGTCGGCCAGGTTCCCGTAGGCCGAGGTGGAGCCTGCAAACACGACCCGGCGCACCCCGGCGTCCCCTGCGGCCAGCAGCACGGTCACGGTGCCGGTCGCGTTGACGTCGTGGGCGGCGAGCGGCTCGCGTACCGAGCGCTCCACGGAGGTCAGCGCGGCCTGGTGCAGCACGCAATCCACCCCCTCCATCGCGCGCCGGCACATCTCCGGATCCGTGACGCTGCCCACGAGGAAGCGGATACGATCCGCCACGACCGTGAGGTTCTCGCGCCGGCCGGTCGAAAGGTCGTCGAGGACGACCACCTCGTGCCCGGCGGCCACGAGATGATGCACCAAGTGCGAGCCGATGAACCCCGCCCCTCCAGTAACCAAGTAGCGCATGCGTTTCACGGGCCTCCATCCCGTTGCTGAACTGAACGAACTGCGCAGTGACCCGATCGAGTGTTGCACATCTCAAGCCAAGCGCTCGCGAGGTGCGGCGGGAGCGGCCGGTTGTCGCGCGGCGGCAACACGTGTTTCGCGATCTGTTTCACGATCAGGGGGATCCGGCCTGCACCGCACCCAGATCGTGCTTGCCGCTCGGCAGCATGGGAAGGGCGGCGCGCACCTCGATCCGGGCCGGCTGCAGATAGCGCGGCAGCTCGCGGCCGCAGTACGCCTTGAGGCGCTCGAGCGAACCCGCGCTCGTGAGCACGACGTACGCCACGATGCGCTCGCCCCACAGTTCGTCCGGCTCGCCCAACACCGCCGCCTCTGCGACTTCTCCCGACCCGTACAGCACGTTGGCGATCTCGTCGGGGCCGACGCGGTACCCCATCGTCTTGATGATCCGGTCCTTGCGGCTCACGAAGTACAGGAAGCCATCCGCATCGCTCCGCACCAGGTCGCCGGAGAAGACGACGCGCTCCGTATCCGGGGCACCGGGCGGCCGCAGGGGGTTGGGCCGGTAGACCTGAGCGGTGAGCTCCGGATCTTTCCAGTACCCGAGCGTCACTGTCGGGCCGCGTTGCACGAGCTCGCCGACCTCGCCGGGCGCCGCCGCTGTGCCGTCTTCCCGAAGCACGTAGACCTCGGCGTCGGGGATCGCTCGACCGATCGAATCAGGCCGCCGGTCCACTTCCTCCGGCGGCAGATACGTACTGCGGAGCGCCTCCGTGAGCCCGTACATCAGGTAGAGGCGAGCCGCGGGCTGGGCGCGCCGCAACGCGCGCACGGCCTCCGTGGGCAGCCGCCCGCCGGCATTCGTCATCACGCGCAGGTCGGGCAGCGGCGTCTCCCGAAACGCCGCCACGTTCAGGAGCCGGAGCCACAGGGGAGGGACGGCCCCCAACACCGTGACCTTGCGGACCCGGACGGTCTCGAGGGCCTGCTGCGAGAGGGGTGAGCGCTCGACCACGAGCGCCGCCGCCGCGGCTACGGCGCACAACAGCTGGCTCATGCCATAGACGAAGCTGAACGGCAGTAGGCTCGCGACACGGTCGTCGGGCGTGATCCCGAGATAGGAGACGACCGCGCGCGTTCCTGCTAACAGGTTCGCGTGACTGACCGCCACGCCCTTCGGAAGGCCGGTCGAGCCGGAGGTGTAGATAATCTGGGCGACATCGCTGCCGACCCGCGGCAGGGGAGCCAGCCCCGAGTCGCCGCCCGGTCCGATCGTGCGCACGTCCAGCACGCGCACGTCGGCGTGCAGCGCCCGCGGCTGGCGGGCGAGCAGGTCGTGCGTCGTGACGAGGTGGCGCGCGCCGGAGTGGGCGAGCAAGTACTCGATCTGGCGGGGCCGGAGGGTTTCATTCACGAACACCGTGATCGCGCCGACGGCCAGCGTGGCGAAAAACGCGGCGGCGGCGTCGCCGCCGCGTTCCAAGAAAATCGCCACGGGATCATCCGGCGCGACGCCCGCGGCGAGGAGCGCGGCAGCGATCGCCGCGGCGCGCTTGACGAGCGCGGCGTAATCTACGCTCTCCTCGCGCTCGACCACCGCCGCACGAGCGGCGCAGCGCTCGGCAGCGCGCCACAGGAGCAACGCAACGTTGCCGCTCACGGTGTCACGCGACCCGCCCTCGACCGACAGGGACCATTCTCCTGGCTGATAGATGTGCGTGTCGCAGTTCTGCAACCAGCATACCAGCGACTGTTGACCCGTGCACCGATTCGATGCGCATGCGGCCCGGTGCCCGTGCAGCCCGGCGTTGCGCGGATGCCACAATGCCGGCGCGGCATCGCGCCAAGTCGTTGGAGCAACGCGTGCTCCGTGCGCTGCCGCGAGGCCAATAGGGGGAGAGGGAAGCGGGCCCCGAGGCTCGAACTTTGCATTCCCACGACCGGGGAGAGTGAGCGGCTCGCTGTTTTTCTCACAGCTCGAGGTGCTGTGTCCGAAGCCATTGCGGAGCGGTTGCGGCTCGACCTGGATCAGGTCACGGGGCAGATCGTGAGCGCGCTGCAGCGGCAGGTCGGCGAGGTGCTGCGGCGCTCCGGCATCGTCGTCGCGATGAGCGGCGGCGTGGACAGCTCGGTCTGCGCCGCCCTCGCGGCGGCGGCCGTGGGTGCCCGGCGCGTGCTGGGCCTGAGCCTGCCGGAGCGCGAGTCGGACGCTGAAAGCCTCGCGCTGGCGCGCGAGTGGGCCACCCAGCTCGGGATCGAGTTCGTTGTGGAGGAGATCTCTGGGATGCTCGACGCGTGCGGCTGCTACGCGCGACGCGATGCAGCGATCCGGCGGCTCGTGCCCGAATATGGGGAAGGATGGCGCTGCAAACTGGTGCTGGAGGGAGGCGGGCTCGACTCCGAGCGGCTGAACATCTGCTATGTCGCCGTACAGCCGCCCGGCGGCGACGTCCGGAAGGTGCGCCTCCCGGCGCGCGAGTTTCGCGAGATCGTGGCAGCCACGAACTTCAAGCAGCGCGTCCGGAAGATGCTCGAGTACTATCACGCCGACCGGCTCCACTTCGCCGTCCTGGGCACGCCGAACCGCTTGGAATACGACCAGGGGTTCTTCGTGAAGGGAGGCGACGGCCTTGCCGACGTGAAGCCGATCGCCCATCTCTACAAGAGCCAGGTCTACCAGCTGGCGGAGCATCTGGGTGTGCCGTCCGCCGTGCGATCGCGACCCCCGACGACCGACACGTATTCGCTGCCCCAGACGCAGGAGGAATTCTTCTTCTCGCTGCCCTTGACGCAGCTCGATCTGGTCCTACAGGCGCACAACGACGAGCGGAGCGCCGCCGAGGCCGCGCTCGACCTGGGAATGCCGCGCGAGCACGTCGAGCGCGTCTACCGGGACATCGAGCGGAAGCGGAGCGCGACCCGCTCGCTGCATCTCCCGCCGCTGCTCGTCGACCGAGTGCCTGAAGTCGAGGACCATCAGTCGGGCGGGCACGGCTGATGTGCGGCCTGGCAGGCGTCGCCCGCCAGCGGCCGCGCGGCGTATCGGCCGAGCTGCTCGAGCGCATGGCGGCCGCGATCCGGCATCGTGGGCCCGATGGGTTCGGCCTGTACGCGGACGACCGGATCGGCCTCGCGCACGTGCGGTTGAGCGTGATCGATGTCGCCGGCGGCGCGCAGCCGATGACGAACGAGGACGGGGACGTCCGCGTGGTCTACAACGGCGAGATCTACAACTACCTCGAGCTGCGGCACGAGCTCGAGGTGCGCGGTCACGTGTTCCGCACGCGCAGCGACACCGAGGTGCTGGTTCACGGCTACGAGCAGTGGGGCGAGGGGCTGCTCGAGCGGCTCAATGGCCAGTTCGCGTTCGTGTTGCACGATCGTCGCACCGCGTCGCTGTTCCTTGCCCGCGATCGCTTCGGCATCCTGCCGCTGTACTACGCCGAGCAGGGCGGGGACTTGTACTTCGCTTCCGAGATCAAGGCGCTGCTCGCGAGCGGCGAAGTGGAGCGGGCGCTCGACCCCGAGGGCCTGGACGAGGTGTTCACCTTCTGGGCGGCGCGGCCGCCGCGCACCCCATTCCGCGGCATCCGGGCGCTCGAGCCGGGGTGCTGGGCGCGGTGGCGGGAGGGAACGCTGTCGATCCGGCGGTACTATGCGCTCGACTACTCGGACGCTGCCGCGGAGCCGGCGGACGCCCTGCAGGCGCTCGACGAGCTGCTGCATTCGGGCGTGCGCCTGCGTATGCGCGCCGACGTGCCGGTGGGTGGGTACCTGAGTGGCGGCCTCGATTCCAGCATCGTGTGTGCGCTCGCGGCCCAGGCGTCGCCGTACGATCTGCGGACGTTCTCGGTGACATTCGACGATCCGCAGCTCGACGAGAGCGTGTTTCAGCAAGCCGTGGCCGGGCAGCTGCGCAGCCGGCACGTGGTGCAGCGAATCGGCGCGGGGGATATCGCGCGAGTGTTCCCGGAGGTGGTGCGGCACGCCGAGACGCCGCTGCTGCGGACGGCGCCCGCCCCGCTCTACCTGCTGTCCCGCCTCACGCGCGAGCACGGCATCAAGGTCGTGCTCACGGGGGAGGGATCGGACGAAGTCTTCCTCGGATACGACCTGTTCAAGGAGACGCTGGTGCGGCTGTTCTGCCTGCGGCAGCCGGACTCGCAGTGGCGTCCCCGACTGTTCGATCGGCTTTATTGGTATCTGGCGCCCCAGGCGCGCAAAGGTGACTTCTGGCGCCGCTTCTTCCTGAGCGCCGGGTCGCCGGACGATCCGCTGTTCTCGCACCTCCCCCGGTTCCGGCTCACGGCGCGGATCAGGGATTTCTACGCCGACGGGTTCCGGGCGGGTGCCGGGGCCTTCGACGCGCTCGCCGAGCTGCGCGAGGCACTGCCGCCCGGGTTTATGCACTGGTCACCGCTCGGCCGCGCGGCGTACCTGGAGACCGTGACGCTGCTCTCGCCCTACCTGCTCGCCGCGCAGGGGGACCGCATGGCGATGGCCCACGGGGTCGAGGGTCGGGTTCCGTATCTCGACCACCGGCTGTTCGAGTTCGCGGCTGCGTTGCCGGATCGTAGCAAGCTGCGCGGCCTGCGGGAGAAAGCCATCCTGCGGCGCTGGGCCAAGGGGATGCTGCCGCCGTCTATCACGCGCCGCCCGAAGCAGCCGTACCGGGCGCCCGACATTCCAGCGTTCTTCGCTGGCGCCGAGCCCGAGTACGTCGCGGAGCTGCTCGACTCTGCGAGCCTGCAGCGCACCGGAATCTTCAATCCCGAGGCGGTAGCGGGACTGGTGCGGCGCTGCCGTGCCGGGCTCGCGACCGGGGTCGGGGAGAACCAGGCCCTGGTCGCGATTCTGTCGACCGAGTTGTGGCACCGCGAGTTTCTGGGAACGCCCGCCCGGGAGCTGGCGCCGGCGCTCGCTGGCGCGCAACGAGCGGTGTCTGGCTCATCGATCGCGGCCTGACGGTCCGACGGCGGAGGGGGAGACGATGAGTGAACAGACGACGGGGCCGGCCCAGTCAGAGATCCTCGACCGGACCCGCGCCTACGTGCGAGAGAACTTTCTCTACATGCGCCCCGACTGGAAGCTGGGCGACGAGGACCCGCTCCTGGGCACCGGTGTGATCGACTCGATCGGCGTAATCGAGCTGGTGGAGTTCCTGCAGGATGCCTTCCGGCTCGCGATCGCGGAGGACGAGATCACCGAGCAGAATCTCGGCTCGCTCGCGGCGATCGGGCGGTTCGTGTACCAGAAATGCCATGCCAACGGCTCGGGAGGCAGTGTACGGCCGCGCCAACTCGCTTGACCCGAGGCTCGCTCACGTGGCTGCTCTCTCTGGCAGCGGAGAAAGCGGCAGTTCGGCGAGCGGCGAGGGGTGCTCGTGCGAGATCCGGCGGGGGAGGTGGCGGGGTGGTTCGTGTACTACAGTCACGCCGGCGGAGGCGTCGGGGAAGTGCCGCAGCTGGCCGCGCGGCGGTCCACGCAGACGCCCTGATTCACTCCTCGCGCGTCGAGCTGATGCACGCGATCACCTGCGGAGACGCGTTCGTGTCGCGACTGGAGGGCGAGTGGTGGCTCAGCTGTTGAGGCGGCTGCGCGGCGTCCCGGACCGGTTGCTCCACGCGCGGCGCCGCCAGGCGGCCCTCGCGTCGCTGCTGGCGCGCCGTCCACCCCAACACGTGCTCGCGGTGTGCAATGGGAACATCTTCCGCAGCCCATTCACCGCCGCCGTGCTGCGGCGGGCGGTCGGCTCGCGCGGTGTCGGCGTGGACTCGGCCGGGTTCCTCAGCCCCGGCCGACCGGCGCCCCCGGACGCCCTGGCGGCGGCCACTGGCCACGGCGTCGACCTGTCTCCCCATCGCTCCCAGTTGATGACGGGGGATCTGGTGCGCTGGGCCGACCTCGTCGTCGTCATGGATGAGCGCCAGCGGCAGATGGTCTGCGACCGCTTTGGGCGGACGCGCGGTGACGTCGTGATCCTCGGCGATCTCGATCCTCAGCCGGTCGCGTCACGCGGCATCGAGGATCCGGTGGAGCAGTCCGTCGAAGTGTGCCGGCGGGCCTATGCGCGGATCGAGCGCTGTGTGACGGAACTGGTGAACGCGCTGTGGGGCGGGGGCGGCGCGGGAGATGCGACCGGGGGGCGGCGCAGGTAACCGGCGATTGGTCCCTGGTGCTGATCGGCGCCCGTGACCAAGCCCTTGGCCGGCGCGCTCATGGGGCCGCGTCGAACAGCCGGGCGAGCAGCGATCCGGTCGCGCCGGTGCGCGGCCCAATCTTGATGCCGCGGCGGGCGTTGTCGCGCATGATCCGGCGAACGTCGTACGCGACGCGGTGAAACGACAGGTGCCGCGTGTCCGGATCGAATACGGCATAGGCGGCCCGTTCGTCGCCGTCGCGGGGTTGGCCGACGCTGCCGGGATTGATGAAGCAGAACGCCTCCGGGTCGAGCTCCAGGTCCGTCGCAGGCGCCCGTCGCAACACGCCGCTCGGCCCGACCTCCACCAGCTGCGGCAGGTGGGTGTGGCCCGTGAAGCAGACCCGCAGCTCGGCGTCGAACTGCAGCAGCACCTCGGCTTCCTCCGCGAACTGCTCCCGAGAGTGCAATCGCACCACAGGATCGCCCAGGGCGGAATGGACGCACAGCATCCCGCCGGCGAGCCGGAGCTCGGCCGGCAAGCTGGCGAGATAGTCGCAGTCCGCTTCGGTGAGCACTTGGCGCGTCCAGCTGATGGCTTTGAGGCCGACGGGGCCGCACTGATCCGCAGGTAGCTTGCCGATCGCCATGAGGTCGTGGTTGCCGCGCACGCCCGCGATGCCGTGCTGGCGCAGCAGCGCCAGCGTCTCGCGAGGCCGGGTGTTGTACCCCACGACGTCGCCCAGATGCACGACGACCTGAACGCCCTGCCGGTTGACGTCGGCGAGCACTGCGGCGAGCGCGTCGCAGTTCGCGTGGATGTCGGAAAGGATGGCGAAGCGCATGGAGGTCGGCGACAAGCGTGCATAGCGGGTGCCAGGCAACGGTGAGGCGTCATCCCTCGTCCCGCGCTCCCGCGCAGCGGAGCGGGGCGGCAGGGACCTCAGTCTCCGTGGCGTCACTGCAACACCGTGTGGCCAGTTGCGCCACGCGGCATCTGGGGCACGCCTGTTGCACGGCTGCACCGCGGCCGGCTCGCCTCAAAAGGAGATGCGAGCGCATGCGTCACTTTCTGATACGGTGTGGCCTCGTCGGAATTGGCCTGCTGGTGGCCCTGATGCTCGCTGAGGTCGGCCTGCGGCTGCTCGGCTTGGCACCGCCGGATGGCGTGGCGACGGTGACAGAGGCGCAATTCCAGTCGATACCGGGGATGCTGCTGCCGGATCAGGATCTCGTCGATCGACGCGACCGTCGCTTGCCGCACCACGTGACCACCAACGCGCTGGGGTACCGCGGCCCCGCGTTTCCGCTGATCAAGCGGCCCGGGGAGTTTCGCATGCTGTTGGCCGGCGACTCGTTTGCGTACGGCGACTTCGTGAACGACGACCAGACGCTACCGGCGCAGCTGGAGCAACGGCTCAATGGACGCTGCGGCAGCGTGCGAGTCGTGAACGCCGGGCTGGACAACGCCACACTCGTCGACGCTGCGAAGATGATCGAGCGCGGACTCCGAGTGGCACCGGATCTAGTGGTCCTTTTGTTCAGTGCGAATGACATCCGCGACCTGAGCCGGCCGTCGACCTGGGATCGCCTCGCCGAGAACCGGCGCGACAAGTCGCGCTTCCCGCTATCGGCCTTCTATCCGCTGCTCCGGCACACCGCCCTGTGGAATTTCGCGTTGCGGGCGCGCGCGGCGTCCCAGGCCCGCGCCGATCCGGCGAGGATCGACGGGACGGCAGCAGGTGGGGCGGACTCGATAACGCTCCGCCTGCGGGACAAATACAAGCGCGCCCTAGCCGCGCTGCGCGACACGCTCGCGGCGCGCGGGATTCCGCTGGTGCTGGCTGCGTTTCCCTCCCATCACGCGGTGACACGGGACTCGCTGGGCAGGCAGTTCACCTGGGTGACGCAGGCCGGAACCGAGACGGGCGTTGCGGTCGTCGACCTGCTCCCGCCGCTGGTCGCCAGCAGGCTGCCGGTCGAGACGCTCTACCTGCTCCCGTACGACGGGGACCCGTCGGCACGCGGCTACGATATCGCCGCGAAGCAACTGGCCGACCGGCTCGCGTCGCAGGGACCGCTCCTCGCGGCCTGCGAAGCTGTGAGCGTCGCATCCCAGACCCACGCGCGGTCCTCAGGGTCGGCCCGATAGCTCGAGTTCCTGCCGCTACCGAATCTGTCGTGGCGTCGCCGCAACATGGTGTGGTGTGAGCCCCTCCGGTTTTCACGGCGCCCCTGCCTGCGACGTCAGGCACACGCGTTGCACCCAACGCCCGTATGGTCAGGCACCATTTCACGGTCGATGTCGAAGAATACTTCCAGGTGTCGGCGTTCGAATCGACCGTGCGCCGTTGCGATTGGGGCCGTTTCGAATCCCGCCTTACGGGGAGCGTGTCCCGGCTGCTCGATCTGTTGGCGCGCCACGAGGCCCGGGGCACGTTCTTCGTCGTCGGCTGGGTGGCGGAGCGGCATCCCGACCTCGTGCAGCGGATCGCGCGCGCGGGCCACGAGGTCGCGTCGCACAGCTGGGATCATGCCCGCGTCACCGACCAGTCGCCTTCAGCATTCCGCGATTCCGTACGGCGCGCAAAGTATGTGCTCGAGGACCTGAGCGGCGCGCCGGTGCTCGGGTTCCGCGCTCCGAGCTTTTCGATCGTGCCAGGTCGCGAGTGGGCGCTCGATGTCCTCATCGAGGAGGGCTACCGCTACGACTCGAGCCTGTTCCCCGTGCGCCGGCCAGGCTACGGCTATGCCAACGGCCACCGCGACCCGCACTGGCTGGAGCGGCCGGTGGGTCGCATCGCCGAAGTGCCGCCGACCACGCTGCGGCGCTGGGGCGCGAACCTTCCGGCGGGCGGCGGCGCGTATTTCCGGCTGCTCCCGTACGCCCTCGTCCGCGCGGCGCTGCGCGATTGCGCGCGGCGCGGCGCGCCGGGCACGTTCTACATCCATCCCTGGGAGATCGATCCGGAGCAGCCGCGCCTCGGGGTTTCCTGGTTGACGCGGGTACGGCATTACGGCGGGCTGCGCCGCACGCTCCGGCGGCTCGAGCGTCTGTTCGGGGAATTCCGCTTCACCGCGATCGCGGAGACGCTTCCTCACTTGGCCAATTCGCTGGTCCGGGTATGATCTCGCTCGCGCCATTGGACGGCAGCCTCTCGGTGTGGGACGCGTTCGCCGCGGCCGCTCCCGGGAGCACGTTCTGCCACCTGGCCGGATGGCGCGCGGTCATGGAGAACGTGCTGGGGCACGAGTGCCTCTACACGGTCGCGTGCGACGATGCGGGAGCGTGGCGCGGCATTCTGCCCCTAGTACGCGTGCGCAGTCCGCTGTTCGGTGACTACCTCGTCTCGCTCCCGTTTCTGAACGCGGGCGGACCCGTAGGGTCGCCGGACGCGATGGCGACGCTAGCCGAGCACGCGGCTGCGCTTGCCCGGCAGCTTGGGGTCGATCTCCTGGAGCTCCGCACGCGACATGTCGTGTCGTCCGAGCTGCGCCTGTCACAGCGCAAGCTCACGGTGCGGCTTGAGCTTCCGGACTCCCCCGCGGCCCTGTGGGGCGCATTCGATCCGAAGTTGCGGAGCCAGATCAAGCGCCCACAGCGCGAAGGACTGACCACGCGGTTCGGGCCGGAGCAGCTCGACGCCTTTTACGACGTCTTGGCGCGCAACATGCGCAGCCTGGGCACGCCGGTGTTGCCGCGCGCGTTCTTCGAGCGTCTCGCCACGACATTCGGCGGGCTGGTCGTGTTCGGAGCCGTATACCGGGGCGCGCAGCCGATCGCCGCGGGCTGCGGGTTCGCGTGGCGCGATGAGTTCGAGATGACGTGGGCGTCGTCGCTGCGCGAGCACAACCGCAGCGCGCCGAACATGCTGCTGTACTGGTCGTTCATGGAGCAGATGATCGCGCGGGGCATGCGGGTGTTCGATTTCGGCCGCTGCACGGCCGGCAGCGGCACCCACCGGTTCAAGCAGCAGTGGGGCGGCGCGGACGTCCCGCTGCCGTGGCTGCAGTGGTCGAGCCGCAACATCGCAGCGACGCCGTCGCCCGAGCGCCCGACTTACCAGCTAGCGGCGGCGGTGTGGCGGCGCCTGCCGCTCGCCGTCACGAATCGCATCGGCCCGTTGCTCGCCCGGCAGCTGCCATGAACCGGCTCGCCGAGCTGGTGCCGCGCTGGCGGCCCCAGCGAGGTCACGACGTCGTAGCGTCGGGGGCCTCCGGCGCGCGCCGCGGGCCGCTGTGGCGCCAGGTTCCCGTGTACTCGCCGCTCACGTTGCATGCCGCCTGGCGCGCCGCAACTCAGGCGCTCAGACGCCGGGACGACCCGCGACCCCGCGTCGAGCGGCTGCTCCGGGCGCTGTATCCGGCCCGGGAGGCCGTGCTGCTGGGGAGCGGCACGCATGCGCTGGACCTCGCGATTCGCGTCGCGGTCCGTGTGGTGGGTGAGCCGTGCGTCGTGGCGCTGCCGGCGTTCTCGTGCTACGACGTCGCCACCGCAGCCGTCGGTGCGGACGCGCATATCGCCCTGTACGACGTGGATCCGTGGACGCTCGCGCCCGACCTCGACTCCGTGACGGCGACGCTCGCCGAGGGCGCGCGCGTTGTCGTCATCGCCCCGCTATTCGGGATCCCGGTGGACTGGGACGCGATCGAACACTGCCTGGCGGCGTTCGGCGCGCTGGCGATCGAAGATGCTGCCCAGGGCCAGGGGGCGCTGTGGCGCGGCTCGCCGCTCGGGAGCCAGGGGGCGTTGAGCGTGCTGAGCTTCGGACGCGGGAAGGGGTGGACGGGCGGCCGGGGCGGGGCGCTCTTGATGCGCCGCTTCCCGCTGGACGGGCACCTCGCCGCCGCCCGCCCGCCGGGTCTCTCCGACGAGTTCGCGGCGCTCGCTACCGCAGCCGCCCAATCACTGCTCGGTCGCCCGGCGCTGTACCGCCTGCCGGCCGCTGTGCCGTTCCTGCATCTCGGGGAGACGCGCTATCGCGCGCCCAGCCCGCCACGCGGTATGACCCGCGCCGCGGCGGCGCTGCTCGAGCGCACGCTACCGCTGGCTACCCAGGAGGCCGCGGTCCGGAAGGCGAACGCCGAGGCCCTGCTGGCGCGGATCCCGCCGGACTCACGGGCGCGGGCCGTGGCACCACCGCGCCCCGGCACGCCGGGATTTCTGCGCTTGCCCCTGCGACTCCCAAACGGTCTCGCGGGGCTCCCCGATCCGCGCTTGGCCCTGCGCCTCGGCGTCACCCCGGGATATCCCACCACCCTCGCCGCCCTCCCGCCGGTGCGCGAGCGACTGACGCGCGCGACCGGCCGCTGGCCCGGTGCGGAGGAGCTGGTGCGGCAGCTCGTCACGCTGCCGACGCACTCGCTCGTCAGCGCCGCGGAGCGAGAAGCGCTAGCGCGGCTGGTGGAGGGCTGCAGCAGCTAGCCAGCGGCCGCACGCCGCCCGCACAGCAATCGTTCGTACAGCGCGGCGTAGCGCGTCACCATGCGCGCAATACCGTACTCGGCCGCAGCGCGCGCCTGAGCGCTCTTGCCGAGCAACTGTGCCTCGAACCGGTTGGCGAGCACGCGGTGCAGCGCTGCGGCGAGCGCCGCAGGATTGCCGGGCTCGACCAGGAGGCCGGCTGCGCCCGCCGCGAGGGCCACGGGCACCTCGCCCACCGCGCTCGCGACGATTGGGCGAGCGGCGCACATCGCCTCGAGCAGCGCGAGCGGCAAGCCCTCGGACAGGGACGGCAGTACGAAGACGTCCGCCGCGGCGAGCACGTTCGCCACGTCGGTGCGCAGGCCCAGCAGGTGCAGCCGCCCGGCGAGACCGAGCTCGCGCGCCTGCTCCGCCAGCGCGGGGGCGAGATCACCGCGGCCTGCGATGGCGACATGCAGGTTCGGGTGCTGCGACGACAGCAGCGCGACAGCGTCCAGCAGAACGCGATGCCCCTTTACCGGGTAGAGGTTGCCGACCGTCACGACGAGGTGATCCTCGGGCGACAGCGCGAGCTCGGATCGTATCGTGGACTCGGCGAGTGGGTCGAAGCGGACGCCGTTAGGAATGGTGGTGATCCGGGTGGAGGGGATCCACAGGTCGCGACACAGCTGGCCAGCGAGCACCTGGGACACCGCGACGACACCGCCGCTTAACCCCGCCGCCGCGCGCAGCGCGAACCTGCGGCGCAGCCGCCCGGCGTAGTAACGGCCGCCGTGCATCGTGATGACGTGCGGCACGCGCGCCCGGCGGGCAGCCCACGCGCCGTAGAAGGCCATGGTGAACTCGTGACTGTGCGCGAGATCGATCCGGTGGCGCCGGAATCCGGCTGCGAGCGAAGCGGCAAGCTTGGGGGACCAGGGGCGGTCGAGCTGGAAGTAGTCGACCGCGATCCCGGCCGCCGCCAGCTCCCGGCTAAGCCAGCCCTCCTGGCCGGCCGGCAAGAACGCGACGCCGGGGCACCCCGCGGCTTGCAACTCTCCCGCCAGCTGCGCCAGCATCCGCTCGGCGCCGCCGGGGCCGTCCGTTTCGATGACATGCGCGACGCGCGCGCCCCGAATCGGGAGGGCGCCGTTGCGCCTCATCCCGGAGGGCCGCGCCGGGGCCAGAGTCCCGCTGCCCAGGCCTCGAATGCCGGTTGGGAGATGGCAGCGGGGACGTTCACCCGACGGAGCGCCCACGGATCGGCCCGCCCATGCACGAGCCCATAATCGAGCGTGACCGCGCCGCGGTAGCCGGCTGCCCGCACGGCGTCTCGCACGCGCGCGTCCCACCGGCCGTACGGGTAGGCAAAAAACTCGGGGCAGATGCCAGTGCGCGACCGGATCGCCTCCCAGCTCGACGTGATCTCGGCGTCGAGCTCGGCGTCGTCAAGCTCGGTCAGAGTGCGATGGGTGACAGAGTGCACGCCGAGCGCTAGGCCAGCATCTGCAGCGCGAGCGACCGTGTCCCACCCAGCCGGCCGCTGCGCCGGTGGAAGGTCTGGCGCAGAGACGGCCGCGATCGCGGAGACGATTCCCTCACGATCGCCGCGCAACGCCGTGAGCCACTGCTGGCGGCGCTCAGGCGTGGCGTGCTCGGCCACCGCGGGATGGTCCCACCAGAATGGGTCGCCCGTTTCCGCCGCCCCGCCGACGATGAACACCGTCGCCGGCAGGCCGACTTCGAGCAGGAGCGGCCAGGCATGCTCGAACACGCCCGCATAGCCGTCGTCAAACGTGATGACCGCGAGCCCGCGCAGTGAGTGGCCCGCGTTCAGCCGATCGACCAGGTCGCGCAGGGATACGACCTCGTAGTGGCTCGCCAGCCAACGCAGCTGCTCGGCAAAGTGGTCCAGGGGCAAATGGACTGCAGCGTCGCCGCCCAGCGGAGCGTTGCGTGCGGGCCACACGTTGTGGTAGCAGAGAATGACGCTCGCCTCGCGGAGTCGTCGCACGAGGGCGGGAACCCCGACCACCCGTAGGCCGGTATAGTAGGCAGCGCGAAGCATGAACCTTGCGGAAACGTTCGGACGCGATGCTGGAGCAAGCACCGTGCCCCCCTGTGTGGTGCCCTGGGTGGCGCGCGACTTGTGGTACCCACTTGACCATTGCCTGATGACCGGCGCGCTTCCTATGTTTGAACGAATGGCCGCCGCCGCGATCACCGCGGCGCTCGTCACCGCCGCCGCGCCGCGGACCGCATCCGCGACGTCCACTGGAACAACGACCGGTTCCGTCGTGACCAGCCTGTCAGCTCCCCATGCCCGGGCAGTTCGCCCCGCACGGCGGTGCGCAGCCGTCTCGCTCGCCCTCACGCTCGCCGCAGGGTGTCTGGCGGAAGACGCGACCGTGCCCGTTGTACCGCCGCCGCAACCACCCGGTACGAACGTAATGCAGCTCGTCGTGGAACCTGCGACCACGTCGCTGTTGCCCGGGGAAAGCCAAAGGTTCGCTGCTTACGGGCGCACCTCTGACGCGCGTCACGTCGACGGGCCCGTCGTCTGGAGCGCCAGCGGCGGGACGATCACGCCCTACGGCATCTTCACCGCCGACACGGCGGTCGGCAGTTTTTCGGTCACGGCGAGCAGTAGTGACTGGGGACTGGCCGGCATGGCAAGCGTGCGCGTGCTGCCCCGGCGACGCGTCGCGTCGGTGGCCGTAAGACCGGACACGGCCACGCTGCCGATCGAGGGCTCATGGCCATTCAGCGCGATGCTCCGTGACTCGACGGGGGACACTCTCAGCGGTGGGACGGTCGGCTGGACTAGCAGCGATCCGAGTGTCGCCGTCGTCGACTCAATGGGTCTCGTGACTGGCGTGACGCCCGGCACGGCAACGATTACTGCCGTGTCCGAGGGGCACAGTGGCGCGGGGCTGATAACCGTCGTTCGTCCGGGAACCGGGCCGTGGCCCAACGAGCCGGCGGGATTCGGGGTGGTCGCCGACAACCCCTTCAACGTGTTGAATGGGGATGGGTGGAGTCTGATCGACAACGTGAGCGGCCTCGGCACCCTGGGGGTCGATCCTCAAGCACCCCTCTCGCCGCCAGGCGTGCTGCAGTACTTCTATCCGATCGGCTTCTCTGCCGGCATCGGTCCGGCGGCTGAGATGCATGACCTCCCGAACCTCAAGCAAGCCTTCCTAGGCATCTGGTGGAAGGTCAGCAATCCATGGGAGGGGCACGCCAGTAACGTGAACAAGGTGCAGATTCTCTTCCCTGATGAAGGCGGCGACATCTACATGGTCATGTATGGTCCGCCTGGGGGGCCGTACGAACTGCGTGTGATTCCGCAGTTCCTGAATATGGCGTCGAATTGGCTCGTGCCGAATGTGAACCATGTGCCGGTCACGCTGGGGCAGTGGCACCGTGTCGAGTGGTTAATGATCTACAATACCACGACCAATCCGCCAAACGGCATCATCCGCTGGTGGCTCGACGGCAAGCTGATCGGGGACTACTTCAACGTGCCGTTTCCGAACAGCCCGTTGTCGATCTACAAGGTGAGCGCAATCTGGGGCGGTGTGAACGGGAGTAAGACCGAGAACGACTACTACTGGTACGATCACGTGCATATAAGCGGAAGATGACGGGCGTCGTGCGTTTTGTTCCTATCTTAAACCCCTGCGCTGCACCAAAATGCAGCCCCCTGAGGCTCCCAAACCCCCAACTTCCAAAGTTTCCCTAAGAGTAGCTTGCACCACTTGCGCGATTTCACCCCCTGTTGCTACCATGCCACACCGGTTGGGGCGAGAACGGTCACAGCCGGTCTGCGGCAAGGGTCCGCAGGCAACACCTGACGCTGCTCAGAGCAAAGCCGCCGAAAGACGGTGACGCAGAGCTACGGGACTAAGGCGAGCCAAGAGCTCGCGAGGTCCGCCGGGCCGCCAGCGAACCGACACTATTGTCGAAGCTGGCGGTTTTTTTTTGTTCCTGACTGTTGCTGGAGCGCAACACATGACGTTCACCTTCAAGCTGTCCCAGCGCCTGGCGCGGATGCGACCGGTCGCCCTGATGCTCTCGACCGCGGCGCTCGCCGCGTGCGAGACGCCGGGCGTCAGCGTCTCCGGTCCGCAGCCAGGCACGCAGCTCGTGAACGTGGTCGTCTCACCCGATGCCATCACCCTCGTCCCTTCACAGAAGCACCAATTCGCCGCCTTCGGTCGCACTCAAGCTGGCGACAGCGTTTCGATCCCCGTGACGTGGAACGCCACAGCTGGAAGTATCTCGCCGTCCGGCCTGTACACGGCGGTCCCGCCTTCTGGCGTATACCGCGTCACAGCCACGGACAGCCGTGGATGGCTGACCGGCACGGCGACCGTCACGATCGCCGATGCCCCCGTGGCGTCGGTGGCGGTGAGCCCCTCTGGCGCGAACGTGGCCGTGGGTGGGACGCAGCAGTTCACCGCCATGCTCAAAGATGCGAACGGGAATGTTCTGAGCGGGCGGACGGTGAGCTGGAACTCGAGCGCGCCGCTGGTCGCGCCGGTGTCGGGCACAGGGCTGGTGACGGCGCTGGTGACCGGCACGACGACGGTTACGGCGACGAGCGAAGGGCAGAGCGGCACGGCGAGTCTCATGGTGACTGCGCCGCCGCCCCCGCCCAGCGGGAGCTGGCCCAACGAGCCGGGGGGGCTGACGCAGTACAGCGATCAGCCGTGGGATGGGCTGGGGAGCTGGGCGCTGAACGACAACACGGCGGGCAATTCGAGCCTTGGGACCCTGAGCGGCGTGCCGTTTTCGCCGAGCGGCGTGCTGCAGTACCGCTATCCCCAGGGGATGACCGGCGGCGGGGATGCGGTGAGCCCCGGGCGGGCGGACTACTTCTTCCCAGTGGGGCAGCAACCCACGGAGCTGTACGTGGGGCTGTGGGTGAAGCTGAGTGATCCCTTCGATCCGCACAGTTCGGGGGTGCAGAAGATCCTGTATCTGCACGACAACAACGGGGTGGTGTTCTCGGCGTTGTGGCTGGAGATCTACGGGACGGCGCAGCCGTTCTGGGTGAGCCTGGTGAACCAGTTTAGCGGATGTCCGAGCATTCGGATCGCTCCGAACGTGGCGCAGACGCCGATTCGGGCAGGGGAGTGGCACCGCTACGAGATGTCCCTGAAGCTAGCGAGCAGCGGGGGGGCGAGCGACGGAGTGCTGAAGGTGTGGGTGGATGGCACGCTCAACGTGAGCCGGACGGATGTGTGCACGCTCGGGGCCAGCAGTGGCGCGCGAGTGGAGAGCGTGCGGCTGAGCGGGTTGTGGGGGGGCGTCGCCGACAGCAAGACCGAGACTGACTACCTGTGGTACGACCACACCC